>Ga0224501_10004934_pt1 | contig 10527 bp, 6 predicted proteins | sample SF_Oct11_sed_USG_4_FD_169105 | JGI IMG/M metagenome (GOLD analysis project Ga0224501, IMG submission 169105) | Sediment microbial communities from San Francisco Bay, California, United States - SF_Oct11_sed_USGS_8_1 | ecosystem: Environmental > Aquatic > Marine > Sediment | place: USA...
AATTGACTCGCCTTTCCCCGGGTGAAGCGAATTTCTGCCTCCGCCCGACGCGCCATCTATAACCAATGGGCTAGTTTGGTATACATAGACTTTCAATGGAAAGGTCACTCACTATATATTCATTTGTTTGTCTTTCATTTGTTGTTTTACTCGGGAACTTGGCCATCCTATTAGCCAGGCTGCCTAAGTCTTAGGCTTGTTGGATTGGTAGATGCTAGAAATTGTGTGAGGAGCTCATTCTCACAATGGGCCCTAGGGCCGGATTCGGGCTCCAACCCAGGACCTTTCGCTCTTCAGCCATTGAGCTGTCCCACGTTCCCACCATTCCAATAAATGCAGTAAATGTCCAAGTGACTAACTCAATAAGTGTCTTCCGTGTCCCATTGCAGACAAATCGCACTGAGATGACCAAGGAGGCTAAAAAAGCTTCAAAGATTGAGAAGAAGCTAAGGATTTTACTCGGAGGCTATCAGGTTGGTAACTGAAATTTCCGGGGTGGCCATGTTGACTTTTAGTTAATTCAGGGAGGTCTATAAATATGGCTGACCAACTCACGATTGACGTCCTGCCCTTACGTCCTTGAGAGCAGAATTTGCATGGGTTTACAATTTTTAATCTTGGTGAACAATGGAAAAGTGACGTTAAGCTCCCGTTCTGTCAAAGCCAAACGTTCCATTGTGGCTTCTGGGGGAACAACCAACAGCTGACAGTTGACCACGCTCGCAGGCGGTGCCGATTCATAGATCATTCATAAAATTCCCAAATCATGTCTCATTCCACGTCTCTCAGGTTGTAAAAGTAGCCACTTCAAGTGGAAAGATTCATTCACGAGAGGGTGACTGGTTCACCTTGGGTCAAGTTGAGCAGTGACACAATACACTGTACTGCCTGAACTTTCATGTGGAGTTTTCTGCTCGATCTAACAAGCCGCCCCAACGCATTAGGATGAGGCGACTCGGGCTAATTGTGCAATAGCGAAAAAATACATTGACTCGCTGTCATGGCTATTCGAACAAACGAACTCGTTGGTCTTTCACTTTTTATTTAGTTGCTAACGCGAATTTTCGCGTTCACGCGATTTCAGTCTATTTGGCCAACGCACGGGCCACCTGGAGCCCTCTTCTACCCAATGCGTTAGGCTACGTTAGCTTGTCTGACAACGCCTGATGTCGCGGGGTTGAGTGCTGTGACCCAAATGAACTGTTCACAATCTCACACTTTTGAGCATATGTCATTAAAATAAAGAGCTCGTCCTTTTCTGACTGTACCGGGTTGGCCTTTCCAGGGCTGGACCTTGTGAATTGAAACAGTATCATAATATGGAAACCTCGGTCAGTGGTCTGTCCACTGAGAGAAACCAGTACCAACAATATCTAACTTGTGAGCAGCTTTTATTGCCAAGACAGAGGGGGGACAGGTCGCTTTTGAGCAATGTACAACAAGTATTCAACGGAAAGGGAGCTTTCTCTCGGTGTTGCCTCCGTGAGCAATCGGCACTCTAACCTCACACTGGCTGTCAGGCTGTTCTTTTGCCCTTCTTTTCACCATTTTTATCAAGCGGTAGCCATTTCCTTGGGTGCAATAAAATATCAGCAAATCAGAACCAAAACCTATACCATGTGTTTGTAGTCACGGCACAACAGTCTGATGAAGCAGGTAACGGAAGTGCAGGAGCAACTGGAGCAGTCTCGCATCGAGCTCGCCACTTTCGATTCCCTCCGAAAACACGAGCTTTCCGCCATTCCCAAACGTCTGGAGGTAAGCTACTGAATAACTTAGTAGCTTTCATTGGTGGCCTTAAACTTCTTTCTTTGCTATCCTGACCAGTATCCGGGGCTTGCAGAAACTGCTTGTACCCGCATGAGAAGGTAACTTTGTGGGAGGGCCTCTTTTGTTTAACGTTGAGATCCAAACTGGAAATGGAACCAGGGACCTTGGCTGCGAGGCCTAGTACGCTATCCACTAAGCTATTACTTTAACCAGGGCCTTTCAATACCTTCACTCCAGCTTCATAACGGAAACGTTTATTCAGTCTGCCAGTAGACTGGTTGCACCCGTTTGGGTCCGCTTGTTCCAAGAATTAAAAAACTGAAATCCTATGGGATGCGTAAACAACAAATAATAGTATACTAGTGGCCATTTGCTCTATGCTAGTATTACTAGCCGCGGTCAGGCTCGCGTCAAAACATACCTGATGAATCGCATAACTCTTCACAGAACCACACTTTCGCCAATGGTCAGTCACCAAGAACCGAGTGACCTTGGCCCGATTCTCGACCCGTTCACCACAGTCACACCTTATACCGCGTTGTTGGCAGACCATTTTTGGATATAGTAACTATAGTGACTAGGGTGTAGTAACTAGACTTAAAACGGCCTGCCAACTAGCTTCGCTTGAATACTTTGACTACCTCCCTCAATTTTATGACAATTTTCTTAGATTGTGGGTTCTGCTTTCTCCCTGTATAACTTAGCCGTAGTTAACTGTAACTTTTTAATCTAATCGGGCACTTGGTCGTCCCTTTTATTGGACCCTCTGTGGGTGAGTCCTGTTTAAGAGGTGGGAGCTAGGAATTATGTGAGCACCTTATGCTCACAGAATGTCCCAAGCACTCGGATTCTACTCCTGGAATTTTGAGTTAAGTGGTCGAGCCACCAAGCTATCCCACTGTACCTTTGACTACAGAGTAGGGAACAGTCGTAGCTTCGTGGTTAAAACACGCATTTTACTCGCTGCGAGTCATGAGTTCGAATTCCAATGATGTGTCGGAAGGGTATAGCGAGGGAACAAACTCCGTTACCCCCACATAGGGAATAATAAAATCAAGTTTAAATGGAAGCAAAAATGTCACTATCTTTGGTGTTGACAGTATTATTAATTTAATCCATAGGCATCTCGTGATCATGAGATTGAAAGCATTTCCATAATTGAGGTCGCTCCAGTCTTCACCACTGTTTCAGTTGTGGTTCGAGCCTTTAATTCTCGCAGACCTGTGTACAAGGCACCACATGTGATCAGCCAGGGATAAATATTCCGCCATGACCAGGAATTGAGCCATGGCCACTAGTAGGACAGACCATGAGATGCATGCATTCTCCCACTGAACTATAATGACTTACTGTCGGTGTTGAGAGTGATATTATTATTATTTTGCTCCTGTAGAGTGTAACCGAGGATGTGGCCAGGCAGACAGAACGAGAAAAGGAATTACAGCAGAAATATGAGAAACTTCAGCTGGAGTCGGAAGGTCTCACCGTGCAGAGCTCGAGTGGTGACGTGACGGAACCCGACAAGATGGAAACTAACGCATGAAATTCATGCTCAGATTTTATACTCTAGCCTGCTGCACATGAAACATACTTTATGAAATTGTCCACAATATCCATTAGAACAATCTCACATTATAACTATCTTCTCTCTTTCCTTTGTATCCTAATCAGCATCAGGAGTGGTGCAGAAACTAACCTCCTGAGTCTTGGATTCAGCGCTTCCCAGGGCACGTCCTTAGGAAACATTCTGCTTGCACCCATGTGCTCCCACCGTAAAAGCATATCTGCGAGTTGACCCCCTCTGTTTAGCGTCCAGAACCGACCAGAGTGTTGCCAAAGGCAAAGTCTTTGCCTGAACGGGGAATCGCACTAAGGACACCCAGTCCAATGTCCATTACTTTTAGTCGCAGTCAAAAAATTTTTAAATAATTTGATCGCATCAGAGTTGTCCTCTCTCAACTTAAACTCGTCGATTAGAGTTGAACGATCGTTCGCGATTTGTTATCCCAACGTAGTAGTCAAATCCCTTTGTGGTAACCTTGACATTTGTCTAAACTACCACGCCGACGCTTACTTTTAGTAGCGAAATTCGGTTCGCGTGATGTCAGTCGCAGACCGCAATCGAAGGTGCGAGATGTTTTTTGAATCGCGCTTTTCGGTCGCACTCTTGAACAGTTGAGTAGATTTCGCGACTGAAATCCATTTCAGTCGCGAACAAACCAATCACGTGAATGCACCTACTATAACTTGAAATACCGACAATCACAACTATGATCTGAGCCGCCTATAGCCCGCAGATAAAGCACTCCCTATCTATCTACCCTTAAAGCCACTATTAAATAGTGTCAGCTGGCTGCTAACAGCTGTCACAAACCAGTGCCAGACTTGCTCCATCTGGTGACATGGTAGCAGATTCCCACAAGAAAATCATTCCACTGCAATGAAATCGTACTCCGAATAAATCAATAAATAATTAGGCAAATTCTCAATTCATTTGTTGTAGCCAACGATCACTTTTAGTGGCTTAGTGTGTAGCGCTTTCGGCTTTGCACCAAGTGACTCAGGTTCGATTCAGAGTTGGTGCATCATTAAACTGTCATTTCTCTCTTCTGACTCAACTCAGGCTGGTGGCTCACCCATAGGACACCTACTGTATGGGACAAACTATGAAGCATCCTGAAGACAGCCCTTGACTCAGTGATGCCATCTGGATAAAACAAGATGATCTTATCTAAGCATCAAAGGGGACTGTATTTCTGTAGTCAACTCCATTAGCCAATGCCATGGGCTATCCTGAAAATAGGCTATTGGCTTAAGTGGAGTATAGGAGCCTCGTCCGATCTGCCTAGGACACTCCCACGGACGCTTGTATTTACCTCCGTTCTCATACTAGGATCGTTGGTGTGGATTAATTTGATTTCACCTCAATAAGTAAAGAAATAAACCATGGATCATCCTGAAGGTAACCCATTGGCTTAGTGATACCCTCTGTATAAAACAAGATGCTTTTATCTTATCTCGCTGACCTTCTAACACAACAGGGAATGGAGTGCCGATAAATGACAGTCAACACTGGATAAAAAATTAGAGGGACCTCGTAGTTAAAGTGTAAAATTTGAGGTGGTGGGACTGTTGTTAGTTAAGCATTCAATACTCCGTTGCAGCGGGGAAAAATATTACCTTGGTACTATTCTGACAATGGGGCATTAAAATTTCACTGTAGAGACAGTGTAATGGGGAACATCCATTGATGCCTAATGCTTTGGGTCTCTCTGTCCAATGCATCCCTTTAGGATCAGTTTAGGCACTGAAGGGACGTCTTGACTAGGCAATGTATGTGTACTAGCTACTATACCTGTTTCTGTTGGTTTTGTTGTTATGTATGATATTTTCACTGTTATGGTTTGTCGGTTGCAGATCCCAACATTTAACAAAGGAAACCATCCCTTCTCTATGGAGCACGCAGGTGCGAGCAGAAAGACTCCTAATGACACACCCTGGGAAACGCTGGCCCTAACGCTCAGTGGGCCAATTTCTGCACCATTCCTGACAACTGTTCTGTCATGAAGATATGGAAACGAAGAACTGGTAAAGGTGCTGGATTAGACACTTGTTTTTCACCATCAGCAGATCAATATCAATGCTCTACCTCAAAATGAGATGTGTTTTGTTGTCATGAGTTGGGATTAATGTGACGAGGTCAAATTCATAACCATGACCGGGATTTGAACCCAGACCCTCATGATCGCGAGCTCAACACTCTGCCACTGAGCTATCCCGCTAACAATTCTTTGGGTTGCTGCAGTTTCCAGTTACTTGTCATTGGTGAGAAGTTCCCTCTTACTCCTGAGGTGTCCTCGTCACAGGCACCTAACATATTTCATTTCGTAGCCATCCAAAAGAATAGTTATCCTTGAGCCATTCTTTTCGATGCCCCAGTTTTGGAACCACAGGCGAGAACAAGCGCGACTCATTCTTCCCCCTCCCTGCCAATCCATCTGATGGCCCTGCTAAAGGTACTCCATGTACTTGCGCATGCTCGCAGTTTGGAGTGAGGGGCAGTGAGACTCGTGCCTGCAATCCGTGGATTGCAAATCCGGGGTTCTATCAATTGAACTATCAATGCTCTCTCTTCTAAGCAATAAGGAACATACCTTGCCCAACTCCGTGAAGGCTGTACAATCTTGGTCCAGCTAAATGCTTATTGCTAAGGGTTGGTAGATATCTTCAAATTTCCGTATACATTATAATGTGGGATGTTTCTTGTTTCCTGGAACCTTTGTTTCGATAGAGACGAAAGGTCGATGGGTACGAGGTCGAAAGGGAGCGCTGAATCATGGTAACAGCCCTTGACTCAAGATCCACAGATCCTGAGTTCAATTCCTTGTTATTCTAAGCATCCACAGGGTGAGAATGAGTTCCTTACATAATTCCTATAGCTTCTACTGCTCCAGCAAGCCTCAGGCTTAGGAGGTTCATTAAACGGGATGTCAATCTGCCCGAACATCTTTGTTCCGGTAATAGGTTCATTCGCGCCTCACCTCGCTTCTTCCCTCCTCTATAGATTATCCTCTCACTAGGTTTTCGTTTAGTCTTTTAAAATAGGTGAAAATGGTAATGCATGCTTTGAGCTTTGGACAAAAACACCTTTTTAAGTCAAAATTGTTCGTCTGCCGAAAAACACATACCCATCTAATTCTGAGTGGAAATGTTTGTGACACGTTTCTAAAAAATCAATATGAGACTCGCGCGTAAAACCGAACAACCATCTTAGAGTTTATCAGAATTCGTCAGAAACTAATCATGACCAGTACTGCTGTTTTGCCGGTGCTGTGCTTTCTTCTACTAGTCTCAAAAGGTATGTTCTTGTAGAACCTTATCGACTAACAGTCGATTTAGTTTATTATGGACTCCTTGTATAGACCTGGCATGCTGAAAATTCGCAGTAGTTTTTTTTCTTGTATGGCGTTTTCACTGTTGAGCAGTTGTTGTTAAAATAAACACGATTATGCACACAGTTAGTCCTAGGTTTGAGTTCCAGAGTCCAAAGTCAAAGAGGGCACCTGACCTTGGTTTGCTTCTGAGCCTAACAAAATCTTCTTGATAACCTGGGAGCAAATCGCACAGGGAATAATAATATTGAGTATAAATGGAAGCAAAAAATTACATCTTCACTGTTATAGTGAAGCTGCAGGGTTTGATATCAGTTTTCTTTCACCAGCTATGGCCTAACATGGAACACCACAAGTGGAGCAGTATCAAAGCTCATATTTTGTCATTTGATCTAGGAATAAAGTGGGGCGCTCATACTTACAACAGGAGTCTACCACAAACACGGTTTTACCGAACGAGCAGGTCATTCTCTTTTTCCGCTCAAATTGAGCTCACAATCAATGTTAATAATTAAAAATTTTGAATGGCTTGGATATATGAATATTTTAGTAGGCAATAACACTTTTTTTTAAATGACTCTGGGCGCTCTATCAGCATAGATACTATTATTACCGTTTCATTTCGCAGAGGCCAAGTTGAACAAGATCATGGTTTTTCCTTCATGCAAAACCTAGCATGTCCATGAATCTAACAAAAATGGTAAGTTAGTTAGTTTATAGGTTTATTTTAAAAAAAGTTATTTAATTTGGCAGAGTCAAATTAGCATAAGAAATTTTTCGCATGTAAAAGCTAAGAAAACGTATTAAACATGCGTATTATTTTATGTTTTTTTTCCTTCATTGGATTAGGTTCGCCACATTAAATAAGCGAGGCCTATTGGTGGATTATACCTACTCTATGGGGGCAAACCTTGGCATATACTGCAAACAATTCATTTGCAGCATGACGCTACCCATGTAAAACGAAACCATTTTATATTAATATTTGACTCCGACTGTCGCCTGCTCTTCCCCTAAGAATCGCTACTCTCTCTTCCCCATATAAAAGAATGCAAAACGATAATTATAGTCTTATCTTTTTTACAGGAATAGCAAAGAAGTATCCCATCCCTGCGTCGGAGCTACTAGGTATACTAGGTTCAGCGATGAGTCATCGTACTGTACGTATCTCAAACCTGGTGCACAATTTCCCTGATACTGGGGTGGTCGGGGATAAACCTACTGGTAATACCTCCTTGAAACAAGAGATTTTCTAGTATTTAATAATAATGATGATAATAATAATAATAATGATAATAATAAGAAGAATTCCAATAATCATAACAATTAAAAATTAAGGTTTGAAGATTTTGAAAATCTTGAGTGATATGAATTGTGTTTTATTTTTATTTTCTATTGATGGTTTTACTCAGGCAGTTGGCTTGTTGGAGTGGTAGGAGCTCACAGTGGGGACTTGCCATGACTAGGACTTAAACCCAGGATCTTTCGATCTTTTTTAGACAGGTTCTCTAGCCATTGAGCGATTCCGATGTCCTTTATTGAAAATATTAAAACATCTTTGAGAGAAATATATCCATGCAAATGCAATATAACCCTCACTCAACTGACTTTTCCATGCAGTACGCACAGAATAAACCCCCTTGTTTAATTTCCGCCTGGTCAATGATCAGGCTGCGTTGCATCTTCGCTGCGACTCTAAGATAATATTCTGATCGCATCTTGGATGATACCCATACAATGTGCTAGAATTGGTTTGGAAACTTTGAGCTCGCTCAATCGCGTTTCTATGGTTGAACTTTGTTAAATGTTGTTAATAGGCATTTTGTTGACAGCGGAGAATTGCTCTGTTGCTAATCTGATACGCCTCTAACGAGCAGCACTGCTCGGACATATTCAGTGGGATTTTTTATCTGCTCGAATGCTCTTGGAGGGGAGGGAAAAAAATCAACGAAAATGATGTGATGGAAAGAAAGAAATGCAACCACTGGGAGCGCAGCTAATTTCGTGTGCTTACGGTTATAGGGCCCAAAACTTTTTACAACCAAATGCCCATAAATGAATGAAGTCGAGGTACATGGTTTGTAAAAACGCACTTTTCGGGCGCACTCTCGAGCAGAAAAATTGTAAATGTGTCTGAAATCGCGTGTCAGATGCCAAAGCCCGAGCACACGAATGTAACTATTATTACAAAACTATATGTTATTACATTACAAGTGAGATGTGACCAGCAAAATAGAAATGAAAACTGCATTACTGAGCGAAAACTACGTGATAGTCACTCAAAACAAGACTACTTTGCTTTTGTATATTTTATATGGAAATTATGTTTGTGAATCTTCAGCCGTTGGATAATAAAAACAGATCAGCTAATCAACGGCTAAGTCAAGGCCTAAATCATCATCATCAGCCATCGTTGGTCCACTGCTGGATAAAGGCCTCCCTCTGATCTGACCATTTCTTTCTGTCCTGCGCTGATGGCATCCAGTTGTTGTTTAGGGACCTGATATCGTCTACCCATCTAGTTTTGGGCCTACCCCTTTTTCTTTTGCCTGTTGGTGTCCAAACCAGGTGTTACTAGGACTTTATTTATTATTTTTTACTGATTTTCTGGTCAGACGGCCAGTAAAAAAATGGTCACGCTGGGGAGCTGTTTGGATTTTTTTGTGCGTCTGGGAAATATAAGTTTATCAGACACCTGACCAAGCGAGCAGAGACAGCCAACTACTTTTCAGCCAATCAGAACCAACATCCGGTTAATACCACATTAATTAGCTGGGAGATGAACAACACCGGTACTAAAACTTTCACCAGTGAGTGGGTACTTTTTGGTCGGCTGATTATTACAATGTGAGGCTCTTGACTCTGTGCTGTTCGCCTGCTTTTATTATACACAGACGCCTCATTAGTGGGAATATCGAACGTCTAGCACCGAGCGAATAGGCTTAATATTTGCCCAGTTATCTGCCGCTCTAACTACATGACCCGCTCACTTCCATTTGGCTGATTTGAGCAACAATAGCGCATCTGGGAGTTTAGTTTGTTCTTTCACTCTTTTGTTTGTGGTTTTGTCCTTCCATGTGGTGCCAATCATTTTGCGTTGCATTGCCAACCGTCAAGGTTTAAATAGACCTGATTGTTTTATTATCCTAGCTACTAGGTATCCAAATGTGCCCTATATGAAATTATGGAATAGAAGGATTTTAGGGAATAAAACTGGTACAAAAAATAATTCTATGTGAACAAACATTACTGAAGAATTGAACCACTGCAAATTTTTAAAAACAATTACAGTGCAATCACTGTGATGAGAGCATGCTTAGAATTAATAATAAAATAAAATATGACAGGATAAAATTTATAGCAAAAAATATTATTGGTTTACTACATATCATATATTTTTTATCATTTACAAGTGTTACACACTATAAATTTAAACTATTTTGAGTAATCCTGAAACCTTGCGTAAACAAGGCTCTGTCCTTGCGGAAGAATGAAAAGCCCACTGTATTGAACCAGCTGTTTACCTCATTATAGAACTCACCGGCCCGGGGAATGCAATCACCCGCCAACAGACAGCGAGGCAGCGAATCTCCTTTAATCAAAGAGGACCTGCATGCTGATGGAGGTAGTCCTAACTATGTCTGGAAACGGCCGTGTGAGAGGGTTAGTTAATTTGAAGGTCCTGTGCGAGTGATTAACAAAGCTTATACACATCATATTATCATTATTATTACATATTTATTTACTTTCTATCCTGCAACTGTCCATCTAATTTACCGACCCTCGGCCTGAGGTATGTTGGGTTGGTAGGAGCTGGGATACATGTGAGGAGCTCACACTCATATTGGTAGCCCACCCCCTTCCA
>Ga0224501_10004935_pt1 | contig 10526 bp, 10 predicted proteins | sample SF_Oct11_sed_USG_4_FD_169105 | JGI IMG/M metagenome (GOLD analysis project Ga0224501, IMG submission 169105) | Sediment microbial communities from San Francisco Bay, California, United States - SF_Oct11_sed_USGS_8_1 | ecosystem: Environmental > Aquatic > Marine > Sediment | place: USA...
AAGAGCATAGAGGTTCCGGAAGGGCATAGAGGTTCTGATTCGATATAATGATGGCGGACAAACAGAAATTCCCCAAGAAGAATAAAACTCGGTAATGGCAAGGAAAGAGTCAATATGTGATTTTGAAGAATGTTTCTCATTTAGGATTCACTTGGGCATCAGTTTAGACACGCTTTAGACTTTATAGTGGCAACAATGGATAAGACCTATTCTTCAAAATGCGGACTCCCAACAGACACAAAGCTTAGGTCACACCACTGAACCAGTTCTTAGACATTACCCAATAAAACCTGTTTGCAGGCCTCTTTTATATGGACCTACAGTACTGGTTATTAGTATGGAACTATTCCAACTTCGATGAACGCCCCAATCCTATACGACCCAATGAATACTTCATTCTTCTAATTGTTAAGTTGAGCTTGCGCATCAGTATTCTGAAAATTTTGCACGATTCTGTTTTAATTTGATTTTGATTTTTTCGAGTATTTGAAAAATATTCAGTGTTCTGCGGAAAGAGTTCATTTTAAAATAAGGCAATGTTTCACTCTGTGACTTCTTTTAAATGATGGGATGTCAAAATGGCTTCCCATGGGGTATGCAGACCCTAAAATACTTGTCTGATTTCAGATAGACTTATATGGAACCAAGTATCATTACCATCTCAATCCAACGCATCACCGTTTAGTAATTATTGGTACAAAGGTCATTATTTAGTTAAGCCCTATGCATTTTACATTATGCAAGCTAAAGGCCATTATAATATGAATGCAAGCTAGGACAAATTACATGGCATCTGCACAATAGCATCTTCAGAATAATTGCCGAGTGTATGTAGCCCCCATTGTGCTTTCACTGGGATGGACTGTATAATTTAACTCCCCTCCCCCACATCATCAGTTGCTTCACAGACTCACGATGGGATGGATGGGTAGAGCAACTGTCTTGGTTGGACTGGTGCTCCTTATAGATGCTCTAAAAGCCACCAAGGTATGATAAGACGTTTTCTGAGAAAGGCTTTACATTCGAGCGTTTGAAAATAGTGGGTCTTCTCGGTGATATCAGCAATGGTATCATTGAACTGTACACTCATTAATGGCCCTACAGCCAGGTTTGGAGATTTTAGTGGGACATTCTAAATCCGATTCTACAAATAAAACTATCCAGTGCTGATCATGTGACCACGATTAAACCTATTTGGGTTTGTTAATCTGTCGGTAATTACATCTTGGTTAGAGGTCGGCGCATCTGCATCGAGCAAAATCCGGCAAAGCTGTCTCTTCGAAATTTAAAGTTGCCCTCCCTTGAAAACGATTAATGCTCTTTTGGGACAAAGGGCGTAAACGTTCTTTTCAACAGATAAACGGACGATTCTCTTGCGAATGGTGCTGTAGGGGCGCATGGCGCTTGTCGACTGTGTTCCCAACATTTTTAGAACTAAGTGAGCTTCACATCGAGTGACCGGGTCTCCAGGATTTCACAATGCGTCACTAAATAGAGTGACTGAATGGTTGTGAACTGAATAAATGACTGGCACTGAATGATTCAGTGATTGACCGGAGACGGACTGATTCGGTCGGTCAGACTCAGTGACTGGGTAACACTAACTGACGTAACTGACTTGACTCGGTCAAACCGACCACTGGACTGATATGTTCATCGATTCATTCCATGTGATGTTAGTTGTGAATTGTGTCTCGAGTGTGTGGGTGAATCAATCACTGGGGTTAATAACTTAGTTAATTTAATTTTAATTGAATATTATTTATATTCACTAATTCAGCTTGTATCAATGTATTGTATGTATATATTGTAGGTCACCGACTAGGTTAGGTAGGTGTAAACTTTCACTGTGTGCTCCGTACTGTGTAAATGTGTTGCGTAGCTGTAAATAACTTACTAAGTGCAAGATCCCTTAGTTGTTGGTATGGTTACTCGCTAACTTTATGACAACTGACCAAGCTAGTTGTAGTTCGGTGTGTAATAATTACTATATCCTACACAGCGGAAAGCTAGGGCTGGTATCGTGACTTTTGCCGGAAGGCATAGTCTGGCTGGAGTTGGAATAGCTAGGACATTACCGCTGCAGGACTTCACTATATGAAGCATGAATAGCAGATAGCCGATAGCCACACTGGGTATTATCACGCATCATGGCTTCGCGCTGGCTGGTTCTCAATGACCTGTTATGTAACATCATTTGCATAAGGTGTGCTCAGTGTTGATCAGTAGCTTGCTTTGTGCACTGGAGTGCCTAGTAGCTCTCCTCTTTGTCTCAAACTGGCTACTCTTTCAGCAAGTGGTTTTTCCGAATCAACGAAGAGGCTTTTTTCTGGTAAAATTTGTCTTTTAAGCTGGAAGATGGCATGGCTGGAGAAATCCGGATTTACCCACAGAAGCCTCACTGTGGCTTGACTGGAAAGATTCGCAGATGTGCGATTTTATACACTGATGGGCTACGCACAGACCCGGTGAAGTGTTCCATCCATCGCCATGGAGCGGCTGGTGACTTCGCTACAGTTACTGTAAACCAGGTAAAGATTATATTATGATATCTTGTCACGTGCATGGATTGATAATAAATGTATCAATTACGTCTGGTTTACTATGTTTATTATTTGAAGTTTCAACCCTTTTTCTAGCTCATGTTACTACCTCATTGGTAAGTACTTGGTAGTTGGTATCTGTATTGTAGTGTAATGCAGTGTGCTTCCACCAATACTCCTGCATGTGACATTATTTCCTTGTAAAAAACTCCTCTGATCTACAATAGTGTCTAGTATAATAAAAGAATAGGTGGTGACAGCTTGACAGGTAATCATTTGAGCCAGGGCTGACTATCTGAATAGATTATATTAGGTGGGCGTCAGGTTAGTAGGGTACTAGGGTGGCCAGTTACCAGAGTGGAATTGCCCTCGCTCCTTGCAATCCCTTATAATAACCCCTAGGGCTGATCGAATTACGTAACCGGCATTTAATTGGGCTTGGGAATGTGGGCATACCGTTGGCTGATTGGCGCCACTTTCTTCCCAATGAACCCTAACCATGTATTGAAGGAGCTGTGGACAGGTGATGTTTTACTGAACGCTCATCACATGTTTATTGTGGTCGAGTGTGATGGTGTGCATGAGGAGGTCTATATGAAGTCAGAGGAGTCCATCTGCACTCAGCACTGGTGTTTTTATTCCGTCAAACCCGAGGAGTCTAACTCACGAGTTAAACGAGCTCATCACAGTATGTGTTGGTTATTCAATCTTATGTACTCACCGTGACATTTTCCTCGGCAATCCAATCTCGATGAATAACCTGGTTGTTCGGTGCCAGGCTCTGCACTGTGGGGTTATCAAAGGTTTTGCGGGCTATGTCCTTTATTTTGGCCAAAATAGACTCATGAACCAATGAAATTATCAATTGAGGAGCTAAAAGCTTGTCCAAAACTAAAGTAATAGTGCCAGTTTTGAGCATAGGTTATCACTTTTATGCTGTGATATGCTCAGTTGTGTTATTAGCCTGTCTGTGTTTTGCAGTGGAATGTGACGGACCGGACACCCTGACCGCTCTTACCGGAACTATTATCTCCCCTAACTACCCATTCCAGTACCCGGGTAATCGTAACTGCACATGGACTGTTCAGGCTCGCCAAGGCTACGCTATTGTTGCGCAGATAGAATACCTCAATCTGATGCAGTGTGCTGATAATGGGTATGTCTGTCATCTATGATGCAAGACCAGTGGAAATCGATCGTGCAAGCTAAAACATGACAATTATGTTGCATTTATCGCTTTCAGTCTGACCAACGCTGTGATATTCTGGTTCATGTTGACACGAGATGAATGTTCATAATTATTTTCTCGCCAGCGAAAATGCTGCAGCGCAGCTAGACAACTATATGTTTAATGCTACAACATAGGTATGTAATACATAAAATACTTTTTATGTCCAAGCTCTGGATTCTGGCCCGTGTACCACCTTGGGTCCTTCGATCATGCTTGAGGCGAGTGCATTAAGAATCATTAGAAGTCCCTGGTCTGTTTCAGGGTGCTCGGCTGTTGTGACAGTCTGTCCCTGGTGGATACCGGCCGTGCTGGCCCGTTGGTGCCCCCGACGTGCGGGGCGGTCGCTGGCAGTGAGTTTCTCTATCTAAATGGGGATCTGGTGGTACACTTCGTCACTCACGATGGCGCTCGATCAAACGATCACAATGGATTCCGTCTCAACTACCGAATGTACAAAGGTGGGTACTGATGAGCGGCAAAGCTCGTGAACTCCCGGCTCATTATGTCATACCATGAGATAAGCATCGCAAGGTTAGACCTATTATTGCATAGTCCGGCATAACTGTGCAATGAAGGACCTTCATTCAGATGCGAAAGATTACCTGAAATTAGCTGTAATAAATGGTTTGAGGAGCCGCCAAGAACACGTCTTCACCATAATTTATGTCCAACTCCAACAACATAATTATTACAGTTGCACTCACGGAGCTGGAAGGCACGATTTCCACACCTGGTTATGGAGAAGCGCAGTTCTCTCTTTACCCTAACAACGCTGACCTGTCCTGGAGTATAGAGGTACCGGAAACGCACCGGATACAGATTACGTTCACCGAGCCGTTTCATATTGAGGGACATATCGGCGACTGCACGGATGCTCTCACCATAGGAGATGGCCTGGAAGTGGGAATTCATGCCTACACACCAGGTACACGCTTCTTTGTTTTTACAGGCACAGACACTAAACCCCCCCCCCCCGGGGGTAGCAAGCCTTTTAGTGTAGTCAGTTCTCTAGCCATGTAAGGGATCGTGCCAATCTAATGAAATATGAATTCCATCGAGAAGTTTTTTTAACATGTGGTCATGGACATGCCTCTCGGTATATACAGAGATTTCTCAACTCCTATGCTGGTGACGAGGCGATTGAGGACTAGTTGTCCTATGCCGGTGACGAGGCGATTGAGGACTAGTTGTCCTATGCTGGTGACGAGGCGATTGAGGACTGGTTGTCCTATGCTGGTGACGAGGCGATTAAGGACTAGTTGTCCTATGCTTGTGACGAGGCGATTGAGGACTAGTTGTCCTATGCTGGTGACGAGTTGTTGGCACATTTTGTAGTGATTTGCGGCAACGCGCTCGGTGAATCATGGCTGCAGTATCACAGCATGACTAATAAAGTCTGGTTCCACTTCACATCTGATGGTTCGGACCAATACCTCGGTTTCCGGCTGCACTATCGGGCAGTGCAGAGTGTATTCACAGAGCCACAGGGGGTCATCTCATCCCCGCTCTACCCAGAGAACTACCGGAGAAATACTTACTTTGAGTATAAGATCCAGGTACAGTGTATGCAACGTCCATACCATGACCAACACCCCAATGGCGTATCACTTGCAATAAGACTCCTCCTGCATGGAGTAAAGATAACTCGGAAAACAACCGAACCTCTGAAGCCCTTGTGTCCCAGCTTTGTGTCCCAATGAACGCCAGTCTCTTTGCCCATGTGATGTATGGTTGTTGGATTGTAGGCTCCGATGGGATTTGCTATTGAACTGACCAATCAGGCCTGGGACCTTCCTGACTGCACTCGCGATGGATCTGGCCACTGCGTTTCCTGTGCTGACCATCTGGAGGTTAGTAGGGTTTGTCGTCCCATTTGGCCTCGTTATTCAGTAAGTGCAGGATAATCCCCAATAATGTGTGTGTTCCTGTGGAGTTATCCTCCTGGCCTGAGGTCTATAATGTGTTCTACCACCTGCAGATAATCAGTGATGTGGGTATTCTCTCTCGATATATCTACGAGCACAGTGGACAGTTCCCCCGTATATCTCTCTGCTCTGGAATGAATGGGATTGAAAGAGGCTCTGAACCCTGGACGATGCTCTCTATAGAGAACTCTCTCACGCTGCGTCTGTGGACTGATAATGATGACTCAATTGGACGTTTCAGCTTTTCCTACAGATTCGTACCTCGTGAGTAATGCTCTATTGAGAAACTTATCGGTGTGGGCTACTGGTTGCAGTAGGCTTTGCCTAGCAGTTGTGTATATATGTAAAGCCAGGAGCTTCTACTGGCTATTCTAGGGAGATAGTCCGCCGGTTGGCTGAACTGCAAATTTTTTCACGTGGCTTTGATAGGTAAAGTGTGTTTTCCAGATAGACAGGAATTGAAATCGGAGAAGATTGAGAGACTGAGGCACATTCACCAAGGAGCCCACACATTAGGCTATCTCTATTTTGAGCTGGTTATCCCTAAGGACCATCTTCTATGGGTTGAAGGATACAGGGACCAGGTAAGCGATGTCACGCAGAAAAACTCAATTCAAAGCCAGCGGCTTTTTTTACATAAATAGCGACCCTTGTGAGAATTATCCAGCGACCCTATTTAGTCTACCAACTTAACCAGAAAAACTATATAGGTTTTTCCCTGAATATATTATGGGATGTACATCTAGAGTGGAAGTTACTAATTCAGTCTCTTGTAGTATGTGTGTAGTGAAGGGGAGTACACACTTTATACACACAGCCTAGAGAACCTGGAGTTAGGCAACGCTCAGGTGATATGCCGTAATGCGGACCAGAATGATGGTTGGTATGAGTTCACATGGATTCCCCCCCGTTTTATGGTGGGCACTGCAGATTGGACGATGAGAATCATCATCGCCAGTCACCTGGTCAGTCGCGAACTGCTTGCTACCTTCTGGGTCGAACCAAGTAAGTGCCCAACTGACATGCTACACATGTCAGCCTAATGTAGTGCTATTCATACCCCTGCATACCACTGCGTCCCAGAGACCAGAGACCAGAGCTTTTACTTTTTTCTAAACCATAAACTTGACTCTGCCAAAGTTTTCTAAAATGAGTGGTCGGAGTTTAATACTCCTGCTACTATGGTAAGTCCTGCTGTTTTACTTGTAGTCACTCCTGTGAGGACGAGTGGTTATCTGTTTGGGCACACTAATCTCTTCTGGGCCAGTTATCAGGATGCTATGCTCAGTCTGCCTAGGATTCAGAGAAGATTGCAGCTGCCCAACTGTCACGCTATAGACTGGTTTACATTGGCACTGCCGGACTGCTACAGCACTGCCAAACTCGCGGTGAGTCACTGCAAATTCTACTTTCTAATGATTCTGGGCATCAGAAACTTCCCATTGGTTTTTTATTCCTTGTTCTCTGTACCTCGTCGGCCAAATAAACCAACACCTCATTAGCCACACAATTGGTCTCATGACCAGGCAACTCCTGACTGGATCAGCGTGCAGATCTCAACAAGACTTGGAAGTTACTGCACCTGACTTGGTATTGGAGTTCTAATCACAGAAAGTTTTTATCCATAGATAAGCAGCCCGTATAACATTCCTCATGGTGAGGATCGGGAACTCTGTCTCCAGACGCATGGTCGCCGCTGGGATCAGCTGCCTGGTAATGAGGTGATATTCACCTGGCAGGCACCTGCTGGAAGAGATGAGGAAGAGTATATGAAAATCTTCTATACCGCTGTGGAGGAAAGAGGTAAGACAGTTCTGTTATACACATACCTTCCTAGAACAGTTCTGGGAAACGCCAAGTCCTAATCCCAAACCCAAAACTTTGTGCAATGCTCCATCAAGTTTTTATGTCATAACTCTACATGAGCCCCTCTTCATACAGGGGACTGCACATTTGAGTTGAGCATGTGTGACTGGACCCACCAGAACCACAGCCTCGCTCCTGTCCGCTTCACCAGAACCAATGAAGAGATTCTGCGCCAGTTCATGGAGGAGTTGGCGCGCTCCTCTGATCTAGCAGACGTCATCTTCAGGGATCACATGATGTACAGACAACGAGAAATCGTGGGAGGTAAATTCCCACCTCTCATTCTTTAAGCTTTTTTTATGAGGGCCGATGCTTACTGCAATGTGGTTCATCTACAAAACATGCCAGAGATGGTTACAGCCATTTTGTGCCGTGGATCTTGTTTAGCATTTTGTTCTTTATTTTGTATTCAGATTACTACTTGCACATGGCCATGGATATGAACTTTGCTGGCGAGAAGGCACAGATTGTCAGTCCACTGTTCACACCCAGGACACGAACCATGAGCTTCAGATGGCACATGCATGGTGAACAAGTGGGACATCTCAACGTTTACGTGTGGTAGGTGGGCAAGTACAGAATAACGACCAGTAGACCCTTTAATATAGAAGGTGGCTAATAAAACGATAGTAAATCCGTTTTTGCTTTCCATGCTAGGCTCGGCTCGATAATTATGTAGTTGGTTGCATGCTTGCTTGGTTGAATATATTACAACAGATTTCCCCAATTGGCTCTGTGATTATTACAGGACTCCTGCTGATGGTAGATGGAGGGTAGTATGGAGTCGTCATGGTGGAGCCCAGGAAACATGGCAGCATGCGTCGGATGTTCTAGTGTCAGCATGTACCCCGTACCATGTAGTGATAGAGGGGACGATTCCCGAGGGACTCGCCAGCTCTGTGGATGGTGATCTGGCCATTGATGATGTCTTCTTCTGTGATCGAGCTGGTGAGTGCTTGAAGCCAATCAATCCACAGCTCCCAAGTCTTCTCCCCTGGTCTTGTCAATTTGTGTAAGATGATTTCTGAATAAATGGAATAACCTAGGTTTAAAAATGCAGGCCAATTCAATCAAAATTATCAAGCCGCAAAATTGCTTCAATGAAACGCAATGTGTTGTAGATGCCAGCCAGACATGTGACGCCACCGCATGCGGAGCGCATGGACACTGTATAGATATCGCTCCCTCCTCCTCCATTCCTGGTGACCAGATGTGCTGCTGTGATGTGGGATACACCGTAAGTTAAATCAGCTTTGTGCTTTTATCCGTGCTAAGCTGTCTGCAGTTCAGGGTCTCGTAGATGGACTGTCTTTCAGGGGAACTCATGCGATGAGCTGGTGAATCCGTGTGAGACGGGTGCCCTGCGCTGTCACCACGAGGGTACCTGTGTTACCTGGGAGATGCGGACGCTGGCCTCTAACCCCACAGATATAATCCCCGCTCACTGCATCTGCGCTCCGGGCTGGACTGGAGAGGACTGTGATACAGAGCTGAATGAATGTCGGAGCCGACCTTGCAGAAATGGTGGCAGGTAAACGACCAGAGCTGCTCAATTTTCTTGCATGCAAAAAGATCTCGGGGTGGGGGGATTTGTCTCGCTAGGCCAGCGTGCCTCTTGGCATAATACATGGTCCAGGATACGGTCATGCAGCCCACTTGTTCGCTAGGTGATTTGCCAGTAGTCCCGTGCAAGCTAAAAGCTACCAAATTCTACACGGCCAGAGACACTGTGCTTCAAATGAGTTCCAAGTCAGTAAACCACCCGTAGCGTTCATAATAGAGATGGACTAAAAGCCCGCATAAAGCTCCCCTACCTTGTGTACCCATGGTATCACAGGAGTAGATAACTTCCAACCGTTATTATAGATGTGTTGATGAGCAAGATGGTTATCACTGTTTGTGCCCCGATCACTATCATGGTGATAACTGTGAACTAGTGGTGGATACCTGCGCGGAGCTACGGCCCTGTCATAATGGTGCAGAGTGTACCAATGTGGGACTAGGAGACTATAGATGCAAGTGTCTCCCAGGTTACATAGGTAAGTATTGGGCTGGTTTCTACTACTAATTATAGCTGTAGCTTTCACTATAACCAGTTCTTGACCGCTCTAGGTTTAGTCGCATACATGTACGTCACTTCCACCTGAGCATGCCGAAAATCTCCCCAGCCATTTGCAATATATCGTGCAGCCCTTAACACATTAATACAGGGTTGTCTGCTGGTCCCCAGTTGAGGTGAGTAATGAGTCGGTTAGGTAGAACTGTTCTGCTGTTGCAGGAGCACAGTGTAATGTCGAGATTAATGAATGTGCTTCCACCCCATGCCTTAATGGCGGATCATGTAATGATCTTGTGGATGGCTTTACATGCGTATGTAAGCCGGGATTCGCTGGCTCGAGGTGTGAAGTAAATGTAAACACCTGCGCTCAGGCTGGTAAGTAGATGATGTATAACCTCGGTTTTTTGCTGTTCTACCAAAATCCGCATGGAGGATCCTCATAGGTACCAACTGGGGGTGATGCTTGTTGAAACTCATAGCAAAAAGGATAAAAATTCACAGGAAAGATTTTTGCAGTGGAGCTGGGGTTGTGCCATAACCGAGCACAGTGTAGTAATACACTGAATGGCTTCGTCTGTCTCTGTGATGACGGATGGCAGGGTCAGTTCTGTGATGAGCAGATTGATGACTGCCTCTCTTCTCCGTGTGTCCATGGACGCTGTATTGACAGACTACGGTGAGTTATGCTTCCCTACATCCTGCCTTTTACATACCATATTGAATTCTGTTGCTCATGACAATGACAAATCAGTTGGTAGTTTGGCTTTCTACTTATTACTGGTCCGCATTGGTAATTTACCCCGCCTGTACCCTCCTGGCTCCATTACCCCGCCTGTACCCTCCTGGCTCCATTACCCCGCCTGTACCCTCCTGGCTCCATTACCCCGCCTGTACCCTCCTGG
>Ga0224501_10004936_pt1 | contig 10525 bp, 7 predicted proteins | sample SF_Oct11_sed_USG_4_FD_169105 | JGI IMG/M metagenome (GOLD analysis project Ga0224501, IMG submission 169105) | Sediment microbial communities from San Francisco Bay, California, United States - SF_Oct11_sed_USGS_8_1 | ecosystem: Environmental > Aquatic > Marine > Sediment | place: USA...
CCCCGTTAAGGATAGCATCTTTATCAGACCCCTGATAGAAACCAGCCGCGAGGAGATTATCGCCTATCTGGAGGAGAATAACCTGGGATACAGGGTGGATTCCTCAAACTACGACCTGTCCTTTAAAAGGAACTACATACGGGGGGTTCTGCTTCCCTTGCTGGAAAATAATGCCAGCAAGAACATAGAGGAGATATTATTCAGAACAGCGGAGGTTCTGCGGGAGGAGGACGATTTTTTGAAATCCTATACCACTCATCTATTCGGCAAACTGGCAAGAATTGAAGATGAAGCGGTGATTTTTAATGTCTCCCAGCTGAGGGAGCAGCACCTGGCAATTAGAAGAAGACTGCTGCGAGAGGGAATCTCCCACTTGAAGAGTGATACCCGGAGGATAACCTTCAGTCATGGGGAAAAAACTCTCCAACTTCTCGATGAAGAAAAAAGAGGGAAACGGATTTCTCTCCCGGACAAGGTCATAATAGAGAGAAAGGGTGGAGAATTGGTCATCAGGAGGAGAGAGCCTCCTCCAGCAGAAGAGTTTTCTTATGTAATAAGCTTTCCCGGGGAAGCGCATATCAAGGAGGTGAACCAGAAATTTAAGCTCACCTCCCTTCCTTTAGAAGAGTTTCAGCGCCGGTACCATTTGAAGACTGGCGGCTGCGCTTTCCTCGACCGGGCAAAGCTATCCCAACCGCTCATCGTGAGAAACAGAAGGAGTGGGGATTACTTCTTCCCTTTAGGGGCAAGGGGATATACTAAGCTGAAAAATTTCTTCATAAATAAAAAAATACCCCGCGAAGAACGGGATAAATTACCACTTTTCATATCCCGAGGGAAGATATGTTGGGTAGCAGGAGTCCAAATCGGAGAAAGCTTTAAAGTATCTGACACAACCAAGGAAGTGGTAATTATTGAGAGGGGGTAATATGCCTGTAAAAGAGCAAGTGCTTTATACAGAAAAAGATATCAAAAAACGGCTCGGCGAGATCGCCAGGCAAATCTCAGAAGATTATACCGACAAGGAGATCAGTGTGGTTGGGGTTCTTAAAGGTTGCTTCGTATTTATGGCTGATTTGGTAAGGGAGCTCACCGTGCCCTTGACTTGCAGCTTTGTGCAGGTTCATACCCGTGAAGGGGAAGAGGGCTCACTCATCAGCAAGAATATCTTATATACTTATAAATTTGAAATAACTGATAAGGATGTTTTACTGATAAGTGACATTATTGATACCGGGGTTACTCTCCATTACCTGATGAACCACCTTAAGGAGATGAGGCCGAACTCTCTGAAGCTCTGCATCCTGCTGGACAAGCCCGAGCAGAGAAAGGTGGATATAGAAGCTGATTATGTTGGGTTCACCATTCCCAATCATTATGTCTTCGGCTATGGCTTAGATTACATGGAGAGGGCAAGGGACCTCCCTTACATCTCCTTTTATAAAGAGTGAGAACATCCGGCCCATAATATAAAGGAGAGGCCGGCCCAGTAATGAGTTCTGGGATGTCTATATTAGAGAGGAGGGTTAAGTGAATCCAACTCTGAGGAGTTTAACTGTATGGATGGTAATTATTGCCATCGCCTTTCTCTTATGGCACCTGATTCAGACCACCCAGAAGCAGCAGGAGGAGATCGTCTTCAGCGACTTCTTGAGAGATGTCGAACAGGGAAATATAGCAGAGGTCACCATCATCGGCAATAAGATAGAAGGGAAATACGCTGCCAGTGAAAAGACCTTCTTCACCTATTCCCCTAACTACGATGAACTGGTTAAAATCCTCCGTGAGAATAAAGTCCGTATTAAAGCCAAAGAGCCCAGCCAGAGCCCCTGGTTGGCGGCTATGATCTCCTGGGTTCCTATGGTCATCCTCATAGGAATCTGGATATTCTTTATGCGGCAGATGCAAAGCGGAGGCAACAAAGCCCTCTCCTTCGGCAAAAGCAAGGCCAAGATGTTATCCAGCCAGCACAAGAAGGCTACTTTCAAGGATGTAGCCGGAGTGGACGAAGCGAAAGAGGAGCTTCAAGAAATCATCGAGTTCCTCAAAGACCCTCAGAGGTTTCAGAAACTGGGAGGAAGAATACCGAAAGGAGTTCTCCTGATGGGTCCCCCGGGGACGGGCAAGACCTTGTTAGCCAGAGCAATTGCCGGGGAAGCTAATGTCCCCTTTTTCTCCATAAGCGGTTCCGACTTTGTGGAGATGTTCGTCGGAGTAGGGGCCTCCAGGGTGCGCGACCTCTTCGAACAGGGGAATAAAAACGCCCCCTGCATAATCTTCATCGACGAGATAGATGCCGTAGGCAGGCATCGCGGATCCGGTCTCGGCGGAGGTCATGACGAAAGGGAGCAGACCCTGAACCAGCTCCTGGTGGAGATGGATGGCTTTGATACCAACGAGGGGGTTATCCTGATCTCGGCTACCAACAGACCCGACATACTTGACCCCGCCCTGCTGCGACCCGGCAGGTTCGACCGAAGGATTGTCATCGACCCCCCGGACATAAGGGGGAGGGAAGGGATACTCAAGGTTCACACCCGAAATATACCCCTGGGAACCAATGTCGACCTCAGCGTTATCGCCAGGGGTACCCCTGGCTTCTCAGGGGCAGACATAGCCAATTTGGTTAACGAAGCCGCCCTGGGAGCTGCGCGTTTGGATAAAAGAACAGTAGATATGGAAGATTTCGAGGGGGCTAAAGATAAAGTTCTTATGGGAGTTGAGCGGAAAAGCCTTATCATCAGCGACGAAGAAAAAAGAAACACCGCCTATCACGAAGCCGGGCACGCCCTGGTGGCTATGCTTACACCCGGCAGCGACCCCATTCACAAGGTCACCATAATCCCCCGCGGGAGGGCTCTGGGAGTTACCCAGCAGCTCCCCATCGATGACCGCCACAACTACACCAAACAGTACCTCGAATGCCAACTTCGGGTTCTGCTGGGAGGAAGAGCTGCCGAAGAGCTGCTCCTCCGAGACCTGACCACCGGGGCAGGGAGCGACCTTGAACGGGCAACCGAGTTGGCCAGAAAGATGGTCTGCGAATGGGGTATGAGTGACAACATAGGACCGCTGACTTTTGGTGGGAGAGAGGAACAAATTTTTATAGGCAAGGAGTTCGCCCGACATCAGGACTACAGCGAAAAGACAGCCGTGCTCATAGACCAGGAAGTGAAAGGGATTATCACCGAAAACTACGAGGCCTCTCAAACGCTCCTTAAAGAGAACAAGAAAGTCCTCCAGTTAATAGCCGATAAGCTACTGGAGCGGGAGGTGCTCGATTACGATGAGATAAAGGCAATCATTGAGGGAAAACCCCTGAAATCCAAAGCCAAGCCGGCACCTTCTCTTGCCAAGGTCGCCAAAAAAGAGAGGGTCAAGCGGATTAGCCGCAGGACAACCCTGAAACCTTCTCCTACTCCTTCAGGGGAAGGATAATAGTAAACCCTCCCCAGCTAAAAAGCCTGGCAGCCTGGCGGAAGGGAGATATTTTTAGCCGATAGATTTCGCTGGAATGATGAACCATAATGCTCACATTCTTTCCATAGATGGCTATACCTCAGCCGTTACAGAATTGCAGAAGATTTCGGTCTCCCCTGAGGGAGTGAGCTTAATGGCTCCCAAATGTATGAGCTACTGCATTAAGCTGGAGAGGGTGGATGTGAGAGCAGCCAATATACTTAAGCAGCAAATGCTATCCCTGGGAGGGGATGCCGCCGTTTCCAAAAACACCTTCGCTCTTAAGGGTGGAGAGACTGACATAATCCTTATAGGCACCCAGAAACAGCTCTCCGCCCTGGATGAAAAGCTGAAATATCAGCCCTATAAGTTGCCCATTCTCAACCAGGAGGTCCAGCAGGTAATGAGCAGCTATCGGCGTCGAAGCTTCACCATTGATTTTCCCTCGGGACCGATACAACTTGATGGTCGCACCATGATAATGGGTATCCTCAACCTCACACCCGACTCCTTCGCTGGAGACGGAATAAACAATGACCCGGGCAGAGCCGTAGATTACGCCTTGCGCATGGTAGAAGAGGGGGCGGATATCATTGATGTGGGCGGCGAGTCGACTCGTCCCGGTTTCGCTCTCCTTTCGGTAGAGGAAGAGCTGCGGAGAGTTATCCCGGTGCTGAAGCGGCTGAAGAGAGAAACCCCCGTGCCCATCTCCATCGACACCTATAAGCCAGAGGTAGCCAGAGAGTCCCTGGAGCTGGGGGTAGATATGGTCAATGATATCAGCGGATTGAAGCATAGCCCCCAGATGGTTCACCTCCTCACTCGCTATAAGGTTCCGGCAGTCCTGATGCACATCCCCACCGATGTCGCCATAATGCATCAATACCCTGGCTACCAGAATGTCATTTCGGAAGTAGTAGCCGGTTTGAGGAATGCCCTGCAGCGGGCAATAGATGCGGGAGTCTCCCCGGAAAGGGTTGTTATAGATCCCGGCATAGGCTTCGGGAAAAAAGCGGATGATAACCTCATCTTACTGAAAAACCTCTCCGTGTTGAAGAGCCTCGGAAGACCCATATTAGTGGGCTGTTCGAGAAAATCGTTTATAGGAAAGGTCTTGAACCTGCCGGCGGAAGAGCGCCTGGAAGGAACCCTGGCAGCAGTAGCAGTGGCGGTGCTAAAGGGAGCACATATAGTCAGAGTCCACGACCCGGGACCGACAAAGCGCCTGGTGAAGATGCTTCATGCCTTTCAGACGGAGGGGAGCCTGGAAAAGGGAGCGCCAGTTGCCAAAAGCTAATACCTTGCATGGAGTGCTGTAATGGAGCGAATTGCTGAGTTCTTCAGCCTTCAGGATTTCTCCTGGGTCGATTTCATCGATATACTGATAGTGGCCTTCCTCATATATCAACTCCTGCTTCTCATCAAGGGAACTAGAGCTGGCCGGATGGCTCTGGGAATTGTCTTCCTTATCCTGGCTTTCTACCTTTCCGAAAGGCTGCGCCTGGAAACGGTGAATTGGCTCTTGCGAAATTTCCTCACCTATCTGGTTATCGCCATTATTGTCCTCTTTCAGGCAGAGATAAGGAGAGCCCTGGCAACCGTTGGACGAAATCCTTTTCTCAAACTCTTCTATTCCGAGGAGGGAACCACCTCCGCCATTGACGAAGTAGTCCAGGCATCTGCTTCTATGGCATCCAAGCGCCGAGGTGCTCTTATCGCCCTGGAAAAGGAGATGGGACTAAAGAACTATATCGAGACCGGCATCCGGGTAGATGCACGCTTGAGTTATGATTTGCTCCTCTCCATATTCAGCCCCGACTCACCCCTCCATGATGGAGGGGTGATTATCCAGGGAGACCGTATAGTCGCCGCCTCTTGCTATTTCCCTCTTACCTCAAGAGCCAGCATCAGCAAGAAATTTGGCAGCCGCCACCGAGCCGCCATTGGTCTTTCCGAGGAAACCGATGCCGTGATAGTGGTCGTTTCGGAGGAAAGAGGGGAGATATCTCTGGTGCATAAGAGAGAATTTAAGGAGAGGCTTCAGCCCGACAAACTCAAGGAAGAACTCCATCAGCTTTTCGAGGTGAAAAAAGAAGAGCATGGGGAGGAGCCTTCGCCTCTCAAAAAGGGGAAAAAATAGAATGAGAAAGCTCAAGGTGAGTCGTGCCATATTTAACAACCTCCCCTTAAAATTGGTTTCTCTTGCATTAGCCTTCATTCTCTGGGTGCTGGTGCTGGGAGGCAAGAGGTCGATAATAGAGTTCAAGGATGTTCCGCTGCAGTTCAAAAACCTTTCTCCCGCAATGTCCCTGATCGGGGATACTGTGGATGCGGTAAATGTGAGGCTCCAAGCCTCGGATACCATCCTTAATACTCTTAGCACAGGACAGATTGACATCTCCCTCGACCTATCAAATGTGACCTATGGCGAACAATATATCCCCCTCACCTTCGACAAAATCAGGGTACCCTTCGGTGCTGAGGTGATCAAGGTTACCCCTCCCACCATCAGGCTTCTGGTGGAGAGAAAGCTTGAAAAAGAGATCCCCATTGTCCCCAATTTCGGGGGGAGTCCGGCACCCGGGTATAAGCTCATCAGGATTTCCCTCAATCCATCGCGGGTGACTGTAACAGGAGCGGAAAGCGAGGTACAGGAGGTGGGAGAAGCGACTACTGACCTCATTCCTCTTGAGGGAAGAAAACAGGGATTCTCAGGGGTAGTGAACATTGCGGTGGCGCATCCCAATGTCTCTATTATCGGTCAAAGGACTACCCAGGTATCGGTGGAAATCGGAGCGGCTAATGCGGAGATGACCCTGTCGGATATCCCCATCTCTTTTAGATCTCAGATTTACCTCGCCATAGCGGAGCCTGCAGCTCTCTCCGTAACCATCAAAGCCCCCTCTGAGATACTGCAACAGATAAAAACCGAGCAGATTAGAGCCACCGTAAATGTAGGCGGGCTAAAACCAAGATTGCAGCCCTATATCCTCTCCCCTGAGGTCAGCTTTGACCCTTCTTTGGCTGATGCCATAGAGCTGATATCAATTTCCCCTGAAAAGATTACGGTAAGGGTCTACGCCGAACGGGTTGCCAAATAAGAGGTTAGCCAGTGGGAAAGTTAAGCGGGACCGACGGCATAAGGGGAGTTGCCGGGCAATATCCACTTGATCCTGCTACGCTGGAGAAGATAGGAGCCGCCATTACCTTATGCCTGAAAAAAGAGCACACCAACCCCTCCATCCTCATAGGAAGGGATACACGGGAGTCCGGTCCCTCCATTGAACAATCTCTCACCAGAGGGATTTTGAAATTCCAGGGGAAGGTTACTTTAGGGAGGATTCTCCCTACTCCTGCCGTAGCCTATCTGACCAAAATGAGGGGATTTGATGCCGGCATCTCAATATCAGCTTCGCATAATCCCTATCAGGATAACGGAATAAAAATTTTTTCTGGCACAGGATATAAGATATCCGATGAGATGGAGCAGGAAATAGAAGCCCTGGTCTTGAGTAAGGACTTTGTCGACCCAAATACCCCGAATCCCGTCCTTTATAAGCATACAGACGAGAGTTTAATAATCGATTATCAAAACTTTCTCCTTAGCATACCCGAATCACCCCTCTCCCTGAAGGGGATGAAGGTGGTCCTCGATTGTGCCCATGGAGCTACTTACCGCATTGCCCCTTCGGTATTCGCCAGCCTGGGAGCTGAAGTCCATTCCCTCTTCGTTGAGCCGGATGGAAGAAATATCAATCAGAGCTGCGGCTCTTTGTATCCTCAAAGCTTAGCCTTAGAGGTTCAGCGGCTGGAGGCTGACATGGGGATAGCCTATGATGGGGATGGCGACCGGGCTATCTTTGTAGACCGGCAGGGGAGGATACTGGATGGCGATTACATCCTGATGGTCTGTGCCTGCTATTTGAAATCGAAGGGGAAATTGTCCGGAAATACAGTAGTCACCACGGTTATGAGCAACCTTGGTCTGAAAAAAGCCCTTCAGCAGGAAGATATAAAGATCTTCACCACTAAGGTAGGGGACAGATATGTGCTCAGCACCATGCTCCAGGAGGGATTAAACCTGGGCGGAGAGCAGTCGGGACACATCATCTTCGCCGACCATACCACAACCGGCGACGGCATTCTTACCTCTATTAAGGTCCTGGAAATAACCCGCCACCTCCGCCAGGACCTCTCCCTGTTGGCTGATGGGATGGTAAAATACCCCCAGGTGCTCATCAATATCCCGGTTGCCGCCAAGCCCCCATGGAAGGAGCTCCCGGAGGTAGTAGCCAGGATAAGGGAAATAGAAGGGCTGCTGGGGGAAATGGGACGAGTGGTAGTTCGTTACTCAGGAACCGAGCCCTTAGCCCGGGTAATGGTAGAGGGGAAAGACTTACCTACCATCCGGCTCTACGCTGAAGAGATAGCTAAAGTAATTAAAAAATCGATTGGAGCAACCAAAAGGTCTCAGCCCTGATAGTGCAGTCCGGGGCAATCATTTAAAAAGAGCTTCTGCCAATTGTTGTCAGCCATGAAGAGGAGGATGAAAAAAGTGACCAAGTTAGCGGTAAACATCGACCATATTGCCACTATAAGAGAAGCTCGCCAGACCAACGAGCCCGACCCCTTGGATGCCGCCACTTTGGTTGAGCTGGCGGGAGGAGATGGCATAACCATACACCTGAGGGGTGACCGCCGCCACATCAAGGATAGAGACCTTCATCTGCTGTGTCAGATGGTAAAGACCAAAATAAACCTGGAGATGGCGGCCACCGATGAGATGGTTCAGATCGTCTTGAAAGAGCGTCCCGATATGGTCACCCTGGTGCCCGAGCGGGCGGATGAGGTCACCACTGAAGGGGGATTGGATGTGGTGAGCCATAGCCTGGATTTGAAGCCGGTGATCGAAACCCTTCGGCAGGCCGGGATTAGGGTCAGCATCTTTGTTGACCCCATCCCCGAGCAAATGCGGGAAGCTAAGAAGATCGAAGCCGACTCAGTGGAGATAAACACCGGCAAGTATGCCGAGACGAAAGATGAAGAAAAAGTCAGAGTGGAATATGAGAAGATAAGAGACTGTGCTCAGATAGCCAGGCGATTGGGGCTTCGGGTGTTAGCCGGACACGGGCTCACCTATCGCAATGTTAAGCTTATCTCCGATATTCCGGAGATTGAAGAGCTGAACATCGGACATAATATTATCGCCAGGGCTGCCCTGGTGGGACTGGAACAGGCAGTCAGGGAGATGAAGGCGCTGATGAGGTAGAGGGAAAATAGGGCGATGCAACCCCTCTACAAACGATTATTAGCTCTTGACATTTAGCCTTTTTTAAATATAATTGGTATAGTAGCATTGAGGGGCGGTTAGCTCAGTCTGGGAGAGCGTCGGTCTTACAAACCGAAGGTCACTGGTTCGAACCCAGTATCGCCCACCATGAGCGGGGTCGTAGTTCAGTTTGGTTAGAACGCCGGCCTGTCACGCCGGAGGTCGCGAGTTCGAGTCTCGTCGGCCCCGCCATTTTTTATATGCTTTTGCATCAGAATCAACATCTCACAATTAATCAACTCAAAGTTTAGAATACATAATAATCTGAAGCAGGTTAACTAATGTTTTGATATATATAAATTATACGACATTTTCCAATCCCATATTATTGATTTCATCACCGATTAATCTATGGTGCAGAAAAATATCCAGCACATTAAGTTTACCTTTACAGCCAAACGCCATCTGCCCCCTCGGGTTGGCCAACAGGCCCTCTTGATGGCTGCCGAAGAAAGAGGAAAATACTTCTGAGTCCAGCCGGGATTGGCTTTTATAGATTCGTGTGGAAAGATACTATATTAAAACATATTACTTTGTTCTAGGTGTGGTATTTTCTCGATTTTTTGACTGTTGACAGTGACGTTTTGATTGTAATAGAATCCTTTTAAATGATAGTTAGAAAAATTATGGTAATTTGTGGGGGGAAGCGTAGGCACATTAAATGAAATTTAGTCGGTAGAGGTTTTGCTATGAAAATTCAATTGGTTTTCTTTATAAAAAATAAAATGGTTCTATTGATTATGGTATTTCTAATATTATCATATACTGCACTCGCTTCGGCACAGGTTACGGACAATTCCCTGGAAGATAAAAAGGGAGTAACGGAACAGTTCAGCAAATTTTTTGAAGAACTGAGAAAGGATTTGAAAATCCCAGGTCTCTCCGCTGCTATTGTAAAAGATGAGAATATTATATGGTCTGCGGGATTCGGCTATGCTGATAAAGAAAGAAAAATAAGAGCCACTCCGGAAACATCTTATCACCTGGCATCATTAACCAAAACTTTTGCGTCCACGATTATCCTGCAAATGGTTGAACAGGGGAAACTGGACTTGGATGCTCCTATCGCTACATTCGGTATTAGAGTCTATAATCCTGGCGTGATCACCGTTCGACATTTGTTATCTCATACATCCGAAGGTCAACCAGGGACAGCTTATAGATATAATGGATATCGATTCGGCTTCCTGGGCCAGGTGATAAAAAGAGCATCGGGAAAGTCTTTTAGAGAGCTTCTAACCGAGAATATTTTAAAACCTCTCAATATGACCAGTACTGCTCCCAATATAACTAAAAGAAGAGATACTAATATCCAATTTGCTCACGTTTATGAAAAACTGGCCCAACCCTATGGCTTAGAGAGGGATGGCCATGTGGTAGAAGGACGATATCATCCTTCTTTTAGCGTTTCCGGAGGACTAATATCCACGGTGTTGGATATGGCTAAATATGATGTTGCCATCTCTCAAAATAAATTGCTCCGTCCAGAAACACAGGAAATGGCATTTACTCCCTTTGTTTCCAGTGCAGGGGAGAGACTTCCCTACGGACTCGGCTGGTTTACTCAGGAATACAACGGTGTGCGGTTGATCTGGCATTATGGGTATTACTCCCCCAGCATATCAACATTGATCCTGAAAGTTCCCGATGAGAAAATGACATTAATAGTGTTTGCCAATATGGATTCGTTAAGCCGCCCATTTCCCCTTGGCGACGGCGATGTACTCACATCCCCCG
>Ga0224501_10004937_pt1 | contig 10524 bp, 5 predicted proteins | sample SF_Oct11_sed_USG_4_FD_169105 | JGI IMG/M metagenome (GOLD analysis project Ga0224501, IMG submission 169105) | Sediment microbial communities from San Francisco Bay, California, United States - SF_Oct11_sed_USGS_8_1 | ecosystem: Environmental > Aquatic > Marine > Sediment | place: USA...
AGTTCTCCTTATGGTACCTCTGGTCTAAAGTTGAATGTACTAACCACTACGCTAGCAGTTCTCCTTATGGTACCTCTGGTCTAAAGCTGAATGTACTAACCACTACGCTAGCAGTTCTCCTTATGGTACCTCTTTTTGTATCCGGATCAGTGTCAGGGGTTTGCAGAAACTTGCCTGAGTCTTCGACTCGTTGTTCCCCAGGGTGCATCATTAAGAGACTTTCTGTTTGCAGCGGCATGCCCCATAAAGAAGGTAACTCTATGGGTGGACCTGGTTTAATGTCGGGATGCGTGACCGATGAGGGGGTTTGTCGAAAACCGGAAATCGAAAGGCCCAATACACTATCAACTACCCCTACTACTTGATTCACCCGGAAAACCACTGATCAGACAGCCGACTTTCTAACTTATGGTCAGCAGTACTACATGTACTCATATTATGTCACCACTTATAATACATGTAAGATAAGTAGGCAGTATCAGGTCTTAGCATCATAATCGATTCGGAGGATAATGACCAGATAACAAGCGAGATGGCTGTAGACATTAACCTCTTTAGTTGAGGAGGTACATTCGTATGATTGTCGGATGTTGATGAGTGAAGGACACTTTGACTGAAATAGTCTAGTAAGTGGATGATGAGTGGAGAGACATAGCTACATAAATACCCCTATCAATGGCTCTGCTGACTGACACATAGCTACATAACCATCAATATAAGTAGGACGAATCAGTGGGAGGGGGAAAGTGACCTCTGAACCCATTGGCTTACTCAAAAGTTGGGGGGAAAGCAGTGGATTGGGCCATGGAACCCAGGTTCATTGGCAGGGTTACCATCACTTTGTGCTTCCTGCCTCGTTGAATTTGGATCAGAGCATTCCAATTACCACCGTGTACCAACTCTAAGGAGCAAACCGTGGGCCATCCTGAAAACAAGTCATTAATTACATCTGTGTAAAACACGCTGATCTTATTTTCTTATATTTTACTGCTACATAAAACATACAGCAGGGAGTTCTGCAGTCTCATTAGGTTCAGAGTGCAGTATAGAGTGAATTGCAAAAGTATTCAGGGTAACCCTCCATGGGAGCAACTGCTTTATGTCTAATAGTTAAATAAGGAAGCGTGCGGTGGCTTGCAAAATTCACGCGAACATTTCTCATGTCCTGCTGGTCGAAGCACAAAGATTAAATTAAATAATTCTGGGAGTAAAATACCAGTGTCCTTTTACTCACATAGGCGAGCAGGTGTTTGAAGTTATGCACAGGAAATGCTCAGTGAAGAGTTGTAAATTTGGATAGTCCAATTATGTTTCATACTTCCTCTGGTTATTTCACGTGAGGCGTTTTCGTCATTTCCGTAGGAAACATGTTGTCACCACCTAGTGACAATTGTTACAGTCCTTCATTGTTGAGACTTTATAAGTGCACATGCACCTATCACTTGCCACTGATCATCATCACCATAGTCATCATCATCGTCATCATGTACGGGGGGGATAAATAAATTTGTATCGACAGAAACCGAACACTGCCAGGTGACCTGGTTTGTCCGCACGTTGTGGGGATCGGAAAGCAGTAGGTTTCCCAAAATGTACCATCAAAGAACCACGTCGATCTGTCCCTGCCTTCCTCTACCCATCTCCCACCGCATGCCGAAGGCCAGGTCACCTGGCACCTCCTCACTATGAGCAAGAGAGTCATTATACGTTAGTAGGTGGAATCGCTATAATTCCGGTTGCAAAGCAGGGGTCTGCAACTCCACAACCACTATACTTTTCGTCACTCAATCCGATCAAGTGACCTCTTGTCGATTTCTTCCAAGCATGTCCTGTTCTTCGGTATGAATAGGCATGTTGCCATACAATTCAGCAGGCCGGCCTAAGCCTGAGGCTTGTTCTGGAGAAGCAGCTACTGAAAAATAACGATAGCTGCATGAAGTTATTAATTCATCAATACATTGTTATGCTAATTAGACCGTACATGTTTTAGCTGCCAGTATGCCCTCCTAACCCCTCAAACACCTTTAAACTCTCACCAAACACCTCTCCCAAACCTGCTCAAAACACCTCCAGACAAGCCCCTCTCCCAAACTCCAAACCCCGAACCCCAAGCCCCTCTCCCAAAACTCCTCAACCCCCTACAAAACCCCTCGCAAATTCCCCCCAAAACCCTTCACCCCCTCGACTTACAAACCCCCACTAAAATAAGGCCCCTTCGTAAGCTCACTTTTGTGAGTCGAGTCATCCGATGGGAGTTGTAATTAGGTGATGAGGCGATTACACCCAGAAACAACAGATCGATTCTGGGTTGAATAAGTCGATTGTGGCTGATGATTAAATGAGGCTAATAACTCGCTAAGCGGAGTGCTTAGCTATGAGCTTAGAGCCCGCAGCATTGATCCGTCTGCTCCTATTTAGCCATGATGTAACGCATAATAGACTGATCATTATTAGCTTATAGTTTGGCTACAGTTTTCTGGAAATATCTTTCCGTCTCATTTGGCGAACACACGCGGATGTGGGATGGGCTCAAATTGGATCACAGCAAAACAACCCAACAGTCCCGAAACCCGGCAACCTGACAGCCCCACAACCCAACAACCCCACAACCCAACAACCCCACAACCCAATAGCTCCATAACCCAACAACCCCACAACCCAACAGCTCCATAACCCAACAACCCCACAACCTAACAGCTCCATAACCCAACAACCCCACAATCCAACAGCCCCATAACCCTGCAACCCCACAACCTAATAGCTCCATAACCCTGCAACCCCACAACCTAACAGCTCCATAACCCAACAACCCCACAACCTAACAGCTCCATAACCCTGCAACCCCACAACCCAACAGCTCCATATAACCTAATAATGGATGATGAGAGTAACAAATAATATTGTGAAAACGCTCTTTGTAAAGAGTTTGGAGTTTCCACATCAAAATTCTCTGCCTTATTTTTGTTGAAACTCTTTGCGTATAGCCAGATTCATTTCGTTAGACGGTGCGATCAGAGAACCTGTATAGTTAAAGTTAAAGTTCTTTAGTGGTCGCTTCATACTTCACAGGTTTCTGGTAAAACTCTTGTAGAAGTTCAACTCCGAGGTTCTTCACAGATGATTGCTGATAGTCAGTTCTTGTGAACCGTATCAGCGCGGCAGTGAGCCTTTTCATTAGGTCGGGAAGTTCTCATCGCAGACTTTCAGCCCTTAAGGTCCCTTGTGGTATCATTCATACAGAAATCTCTCAATCATGTCTAAATCCAATCAGTGTTCGTTATGCCGAGTTCGAAAACCTTCGGAACTAATTTCCGTTGACATCTCTTCTATCTTCTGTCAGACTTTTTGCCAAAGAAGATATTGAACCATACGTCTGAGCGTTAGTAGCTTACAGTCTATGATTCACACACGGGTGGCAAATGATGGACATTAATTGAATAGGTATAACATACTATTATATTATTCGCCTAAACATTCTATAAGGCACTGACCGTCTCACCAATAGAATAGTTGCATAACGCAATATGCATGACTGAACTATCAGGACGCTGAAAGATCAACCTCTGCTAGGGAGGATACGTAGTAAACAAAAGCCGTGTTTATCTTCAGGTATTATCTCTCTAACATGAGTTTATCCCTGCGTGTCAACTGTGTCAGATCGCGGCCTGGAGGTGGTACCCCCTTTTTGATCCGACCCTAGTGCACCATTCTGTATGATATCTAAGTATAGCAGTACGCTAATACAGCTGTCGCTATTGTTCAGTAGGATCGGTGGATCGGTGGTGTTTAGGATTTATTGGTGAGGTGAAATTAATTAGCCACCACAGAGATCAGCTGGGAGAAACTTGGAGCCACCAACCAACCATCACTATTGATCAGAAGGTTCAACACGAGAGGAGAAACTAAAATATACTTCACAACCCGATATTAGCAGTTCTACAAAGACTTGACCGGAATCATTCTGCGACAGGAATCCACATGAGATCTGCACCATCTTACTCACCCGATTAGAGCTCTCTCAGTATGTTACTGCTGTGGGTGCTGATCGCTGTCGCCGCTGCCACCGAGCTCAGGATTGTTATAATCTTACCGATGGATCCATCTAAAAGGACTGCAATACCTCACGTCCGTCCAGCCGTAGATGAAGCCATCGACACAGTTTATCGTAAAGGAGAGCTGAGTCGGGCGGTTATCAACCTCACCGTTACGCATCGGGATTCCAGAAGTAGTGACGTTTATGCTCCCATAGCGGCGGTGGAGATGAGACATGAGGCGAATCTGTTCCTGGGTCCATGCCAGTCGTTTGCCATCGCTGCCGTCGCCCGGTACGCTCCCGTCTGGGACTTGCCAGTTATAACAGCGTGTGGAGCTCCTCATAATCTGGGCAAGAAGGAAGAATTTCAAACGCTGACTCGTATGCTGCCGCCGTATAACTCCGATTCAAAGGTTCTCCTCGCCATGTTTACTTACTTTGGTTGGAGGAAGTTTGGAGTACTGTGGCACAGAGACCTGGAATCTTACGAAAAGGATGTATCAGATTGTTACTTTCAAACATTCGCTATACAAAATGAGTTTGGAAAAATTTACGGTGCCAACGAAAAACTAGAATGGCTGGAGAAATTCGATGAGAACCACGAGATGCACAGAATTCCTGACCTACTTAGGGAAGCTTCACTGAAAGTTAGGAGTAAGTAACCGCAATCTGCTGCCGGCTTTCCCTTGAGATCCGCATTGGCTTTCTCAGGAGATTTGAAGAGAAAGTTTATTACTATATAAACCCTTAGGCCAAGCTGATACCATAGTCAGTAGCAGCTGCGGAGAGTTAGGTAAAGTGTGAATAGGGTGTGAAGGTCGGGTCAAACTGGTATAACCATATTATATTATCACCCTTTACTGCCCTTAACTTCCAGTGGAATAATTACACCAATTGCTGGTAATTTGCAGCCAGTTATGACTGCCGAAGCAGAAACTATACCAAAAACCAGGCAGTCTTCCTATGTAGTGATTATCTAACTAATTTCCACCATCTGTACATGTCCTTTCTCATTCCGTGCTCTTGTTTGGAATCCTCGTTTGGGGTTTGATGTCACCACCTTCCGACTGTACAGTCCCACACAGTTCACTGAACCTGGTAGCGTGCTAGACCACATTACTCTATCTATCCGGCAGTGAAGTCATCTTTAGTCTACCTCTGGATCCGAACCCACACCCTCTGACACGATTCAGCTTAGGCTTTCATCCCCCTCGACAAAGAAACACATCCTCATCCTGTATGCACGCGTTATGCACGTCCTCTTCACATAGCTCCGTCTTTCTGCCCCATTCAGTGATACAAATCCTAATTCTGCATAAAGTGGCCATCGCTTAGTCAATGCAATGCAAGGCTAGTGTGCGGAGACTGATCGGGTTGATTCCTAGTAGTAGCAGAAAAGCGAGTTCAGCCATTCCCATGAATTAGGGGTCAAACAAAACTCCATGACCCCCATTGAACATGCAGGGGGCAATAATGTGTTATATGATGTATGTACAATTCGGTTATGAGAACCTGTGGTTTATCTACCATAGCTCTGGGTACTGGTAGCCACAGATCTGACAGTATCCCTGCCCCTGCATCGTTCTCCATTCACTCAATGAGGAAGTTTCTAGTCTTTAATTACCACAGTCTCACGGGAATGGTTTGTGACTGAGTCTTCCATCTCTACTGTTATTAAAGATAGATCTAATTTCGTTTGCGTTTGTTCGCATTTATTTTAGTTTCTACTGACTGAATGAATCAGTCTCGTCATATCACACCTTACACGCATCCATAGATCTGTGTGAATCAGTTGTTTCTAGTACATAGCTCGCTAGGCTCAGGATCAGGGGTCCCTATAATTTGATTCCTGGTTTGAATACCATGCCCTCTGTGTTAGGTTCAGATCGTAGTAATGTATATAAGAGAGAGGCATTCTCTATGGGTACATCTGCATGAACCACCCTGAAAAAATGCCGATCACCAAGTGATACTATACATGTAGCATGTATAAGAAATAGACCAAATCTTATCTTGCTTTTATCCCATGTGAGGAAGGGTCTCATTAGGCATTACAGTAGCCTCAAGGACCGTGGTTTGATTCCTGTTTGAGCACACGAAAACAATGGCGTTATACATGTACAATAATAATAATCATTGTTAGTCGGAATAGCTGTATGTAGAAGATATACACTAGAATACCGCCACAGTCTCATTGATACATGAATTGATATTGTGTCACACGCACAGTGAAGCTGCGAATTCTGTTCAGCATGCACTTTGGTCAAGGAAATCACCTAGAGATAAAATGGGGGGGGTAAGCATTAGCTTGTGATGACACGATCTGCAATGTCAGAGAAATATTTTTGGTGAACTGCCTGTTGCTGATTCAAAATATAGCTATACATGAGCTTTTTTTTCTGTCACCCATCGTCTGTCCGTGGTTGAACTTCGGCCTTCCTCCTCGCTGTCCACAGGTTGTGTGGTGTCTTTGAGGGGAGATTGAGCCACTTTTCTGCCACGCTGGCTCAGGACGGGTTGGCAGAGTGCGATCAGCCAGGGAAAAATCCTTTGAAATACTCCCCCGTGGCTGGGAATTGAACCCGGGCCACAGGGAGGACAGACAGTGAGCTATCCCACTGAGCTATCATAAGCTTAGGAGGTCAATAATAGCCATATAGGGTCTATAGCAGATGTTACATGATAGATATATTACAGACACTGTGATAGTTAAATATGCCATGCTGGTATTACTGTATTAGCATGGTAATTACTTAGTCTGTATATAACCGACTATGCCTGCATAAAGATTGACTAACATAGCGTTATTCAGCATGCAACTTCATTTTTTCTATGGTGTTTCCTTCACTGTTATGGTGAAGCTGCCTGTTTTTCCACCAGTTATAACTTAGCATGGAGCACCTACGAGTGAGTCAGTACCATCGCTCCATCTCATAGTTGAGCTAGGATTTAAGTGAGCAGCTCATACTCACAACGGGAGCCCTCCCCCCATGACAGAGAATTGAATCCAAGTTCCGTAGGTTGCGAGTCCAACGCTCCATCGCTGGGCTCTCCCGTTATCCCATACAACTTAGTGCACAAGTTTTACTACACGTAGTATTATGTAGATATATAATCAGCTGCTTTGGAGTACTTTGAAAGGGCCTCGTGCGCAGGAAATTAATCTATTAGCAACGCAGGACTGTACAAAAACTGCAGAAATAGACATAGTACTGCAGTCGGTTACTACTAGCATGCGGTTCCTGACATATTGATTATGTTCCGTTGTTAACTTTTTAACAAATTCAAAAGACAATTTTGTTTCGATTGTCATTCTTTAAATATTTCATTAAAATCACGCTGTTTGATCATCTAAGCAAAATGTATCAACAATCAAGTTATTTTCATTATACCGGTGTATTATGCAAGCCTTCTATGCAAACCGGTAAAACTAGGCATGGATGAAGGGGGGTGCCTGTCTCATTCTAATGTGTATAGCTCATTTCCTACTAGTTTCAGTTAGTTTATTACTCCACTACTGTGGATGCATGGATGAGGGTTGTCGGTAGGATGGGCATCCGGTAGTGATGAGAAATGACAAAGGTTCGTAACGGAGACCCCACACAGGGAACCAGCTACTAGAGGAAGCTTAAATGTTTCCTAATAGCTAGTTCAGTCTGGTGTTTTTTCCCTTTTATGCAGCAAACTCTATTTCCTTTTAGAATTGACTTACTATCATACTAGCAGTACATGTGCCTTCACTTTACTTAACAATATCAGTGTCACAGTTAGTCTCTGTTTTCACATGGCCTCTTAAAAGTTTTAATGAAGTCGCCAGTTTCGATACTTGTTAGTTCCCCAGCTATATAGTAAAGCATGAAGAACTACAAGGCATAGTTCAGAGGAGGGGCTAGGGGATTGATGCGAAGAACTCACACTCACATTGCGAGTTCTTGATGACTCAGGTTTTTGCAATCTTAGGCCCAATGCTCTGTTCACTCACTATGCCATTTGAGGGACTGAGTTCTGTCATGCTGTAATACACGTGCCCTCTCTGAAGATCCAAAGGTAGCTATGATGTGAAGTGAACACGTCTTACTACAGACTCTAGTAGGATGTAGAGTAAATTATTCAGAGGTAGCTGGTGTGTACTGTTAAGGATCAGAATGGATCGGATAGGCCTGGAATCATACCGAAAGCCTCCAGTATATCCGTCTGTCTATAGTAAAACATAATCCAGACATAATATTAGCTGGAGCAGCTATTTATGTTCATAATATAAAGCGCATGTTCATAATATAAAGTGCATGGACTATAGATAAAACTGAAACACTAATCCCGAGGCGAATAATGAGACCATCGCATTGGATGCAATACATTTGATTGGAACATAATGCATAAAGTACACGTACACTCTTACTAGCGATTATCCATAATAGTTATGCTTTCCAGAGATAGATATAGCCACTCTTCAATTCAGAAGGCACACCAATAAAAGCGGTGTATTATATTTTTATTTATTTAGTCTGTGTAGAAGCAACAAATCGCTGACAAATATGAAACTTTTGACATTCGTTAGAACTTTCTGCAGTCGTTGGTCTATTGTTTCAATTGTGTGACTTGCTATCCCATTTTTCACTCAAGGGAGAAGCGAATGAATGCGTGAAACAAAAGTTGCTCTAGCCCGTGAGAATTTATGAATTGAGACGGGGATCAAACCCGCTTATCATTCATTTACTGTCTGACTCTCTGTATATAGATAACTACATGTACACAAGATGTTTGTAAATACTTGAACTAGTTCAATAATAAGAGCTTCCATTCACCTTTGTCTCTCGACCCATGCTGATTGGCTGACCAACCGACCGGCCGACTGAACGACTGGCTGAACGACCAATTGACTGACCACTAACCACTGACTGACCAACTGTGTTTTTATAAACAGTACTTTGAGCTGTATCGTAGACATACCCCTATTCGGGAGGTTGTGGAGTTACATACATGCTACTTAACTTAAATGTCTCTATGAGCTGCACCGTAGTAGGTTACCTCAGAGGCTTTTAGTTAAAAACAATTGAAGATGAATTTACGGAACATACCATAGCATCTCTTAAGGTTTATCAATAGGCTAATTATGCATTGTATCTTTAATTGGTTTTATTGAATTCTTCTCTCTGAATCTTATGCATATAGTTTAAACATGTCTAGCTGCCAGCGTGAGTTTGATCTTCAAAATGAATGAATGAACGAATGAATGAATGAATGAATGAATGAATGAATGAACGGACGAACGATCGAACGAACAAACGAATGGACGAATGAATGAATACACTGCTCTGTGTAGACAATGTCATTTCACTGGTCTAGACTAGACTCTCCAGTCATACATGTATCATACATAATATTACATCTTTTGACCGCTTTTTCCCAGTAAGAATTCCCCAATGCGAGCTCTCTTCCCTCTAACCTGATCTACTGTGATCATCAGCTGAACCGAATGGGGCAGCTTATTTAACGGACCTCCTAAGCCCGAGGCTTGTTGGACCGGTAGGAGCTAGGAATTATGTGAGGAATTCATTCTCATAGCGGGCGCTCAGCATGACTAGGACTCAAAGTCAAGATCTCTCGATCTTGACCTAAGCGCTGTGGCCATTGAGGTACCCCGCTGTTCTAACATAACAGTAATACATGTAGGTGGAACCCAGGCAGTTGAGCTGGTACATAAAATGTTGGACTGATTGTGTTGGTCTGGACATGAAGCTGTATGGTGGAACTTGCATTGATATAACTATTAGGCCAGTGATTAGGCTGTTGCACCTTGTGTTGGTTTCCTAGGTATTGATTCTGTAGATCACACCATATAATTATAAGGCTCACTGCTCTTCACCTCTCACTCACCCTACTGGCCTACGATTTCCTTCTCTAAATCACATCTCCCATCACAACCACGGGCAGACGATGGCTGAAAAAAATCACATCATCAAACGAGTCCCTCATTAATGTTATTTCGGATCATTGTAATTTAGATCAGATAGCCTCATGTGTGCACAAACATGAGGGCCAGCAGAGAATTACCGCGGATATCCCGGGCACTGCAAACTCTACCTTATCAAATCCCTTGGTGGTAACGTTTCAATACAGCTACAATAGGCCTGATCCACCAAGGGACCAATGGGCACAAAGCTATGTTACTACACCAACAGACTCGCATACAGCCATAGACATAGACATATAGACATAGACATAAATATATAGGCATAGACATATAAACATAAACATATAGACATAGACATATAGGCATAGACATATAGACATAGACATATAGGCATAGACATAATATAGCCACAGACATGGCCACCAACATAGAAATAGAATAGTTATCTATAGTTCCACCATAGTGGTTATGCGTAATATTCTCCATTAAACAGGCTGACTTATAGGAAAAGAGGAGAATGGTAACCTGATTTATCACAACCCATGGCCTGTTCCAACCCATGGGATTGCCTACTTAC
>Ga0224501_10004938_pt1 | contig 10524 bp, 16 predicted proteins | sample SF_Oct11_sed_USG_4_FD_169105 | JGI IMG/M metagenome (GOLD analysis project Ga0224501, IMG submission 169105) | Sediment microbial communities from San Francisco Bay, California, United States - SF_Oct11_sed_USGS_8_1 | ecosystem: Environmental > Aquatic > Marine > Sediment | place: USA...
CCAGTTGGTCGATGTTGGGGGTTCGGATCTCGGGGTTGCCGTAGCATCCAGCAGCCCATATTCCTTGGTCATCGGTAAGAATGAAAACCACGTTCGTTGATGCCTGGCTGGACATATCTTCATCGTTGCTACTTGTGGAGTACTTCGCTATATATGTCACTAGGCCGCTGTCTAGGTCAGGATGAGCCGTTTACCTATCTAGCTGGGAGTGAGTCTAGACTCTGGGGAGTTGTTGAGAAAGAAATTGCAGGTTTAACGACTATAGGAACCAAGCATCTCTTAATAGGTTGATGTTGGGTGTTGAGACTACAGTTTCGCCTGTTGGGTGACGGGCATCGCTGGTTGGAAAATGGCTTTTGCTGACGTTAAGGTTATAAAGTTCTTTGCTTTTGGGTTGATCTTTACCTTGAAGTCCTTTATGAGGATGAAGCCGTATTTTGCTAGGAAGTTCACTATCTTTTTGCTTATGTCTTGGGGGATGTCGAAGTATCTTGAAATCTCGTCTATTGTGTATGAGCGTTCGTCTGTTAGGAGGTCGAGGATCTGGTCTGTGCGGTTCATCGATAACGCCTTCTAATGATCTGCGGGTGTTTGCTAATAAGAGATGTGAACTATTAATCTGTTTTGAATATCTTTGGATATCGCTCTGTATTAAAGCCTGTCTAAGACTCGTGGCCTTTGGAGTCTCATGTTTCTTAATTATATTACTGATCTCAAATTAACAGGACTTTTAAATCATCGTTGTCTAGTAGGTTTCGTAGAGGAAAGGCTTCGGTGGGTGCTGTGGCTAAGAGTTTCGTGAGGAGGGGAAGGTTCGAGATCGTGAATGAGATTTTGACTCTATGCAAGGCGCCGACTCAGAAGACTCATATTCTGTATAAATGCAATCTGAGCTATGACCAGGTTAAGAAGTATCTTGATTTTCTGGTTTCTAACAATCTTTTGAAGTCCTTCTCAGAGGATGGTAGGAATTATTTTCAGACAACCGAAAAGGGAAGAAGGTTCACAGAGGAGCACAAACGGTTGGGTAGGTTCCTGGGCAAGGGCGAATAAGACGCATTCATTCTTGGGCGGCCACTACTGTAATGTCAGAAATCCTTTAGCAAAGGAGCCCATAGTTTCTTTATCCATGTCATGATCTGAAGAGGTAGATTTTCTCTCCGGTCGCCTTTGTGCTGTATTCTCTATGTGGGGAGTTCGAGGAAACTGGGGCTGAGCTTCACTCTTCTTTCTTTGTAATCTTTGTGGGCGAGGTTGAAATCTGTTAGGAAATCGACAACGCGCAGGACTTCTTCTTCGGAGATGCCTGTCTCAGTAGCGATCTCGGCGTAGCGGTGCCATTCTCCGTCTTCTAAGATCTCCAAGATGCCAGAGACCATAGGCAGAACCTTGTTGGTTGTTGTCGTCCTTTGAGTATAAAAGAGTTAAGATGAAATTGTATAGAAAATATGGCGTTCTTATCCATATATAGATGCAAGCAACATGCGCTAGATTCTTCGTCCATATTTCAACGCTGATGTTTACGCTTCTTAATCGATATATGAGAATTGAGGTTAGATTTATTTTGTTCTAAGAGGAGATCCATGTGAGGAAGTATCTGGGCGTTGCTTTGCTGATCGCTTCCTTCTGCTTGATCATGATGAGCTCCTCTGCGATCTACGGTTTACTGGTGAGTTCGCTGACTTTGCCCAGTGTCGGCAGTGTTAAGACCGTTGGCGTCAGCGCTTATTGGGATAGTGACTGTACAAGTGAGATCTCCATGATCAATTGGGGGTCCGCTGAGCCTGGGGACACGAAGACTGTGATTACCTATATCAAGAATGAGGGTAGTTCCGCTATGACGCTATCGTTGGATGTTGGGAACTGGAGTCCGTCAGGTGCCTCATCCTACATCTCTATCAGCTGGAACTATGCAGGACAGCAGCTAAATCCGGGGGATGCCGTAGAGGTGAGATTCACCTTGTCTGTGTCCAGTAGCATATCAGGGATAAGCAGCTTTACTTGTGATATGACTATAACTGGAACCGGATAGCAGAAGCGTTATCTGCATTTAGCTTCTTTTTTGCGCGCTTCTAGAAGTTTCTTCTCTAAGCCTTCTCTAGAATTGTCTTTCACAACTTATAATATAAGATTCTAGACAATACTGGTTCCTGATCTGGAACAGTGAAGGTTGAGCTACAGTCATGGAGCAGCCTGAGTCGCATTCTGAAGATGCCAGTGTGCTGACGCCGGAGGCGGATGATACAATGGACTTCAGCGAGTGGAAGTTGTTCGTCGAGGAGCTGAAGAAGCAATGGAAGAGCCTTTGGTGGACTAGGATTGATGATGAGGAGAGGGCTGAGGGTATCGCAAGTGAAGAGTTTCCGAAGCTTTTCACGGAGAAGGGAACGATAATCGTGGCTACGAAGGATTACAAGGCTCCGAGTTTTCATGAGATTCTGACGAGGCATATGCCTGAGTCGATCGCAGACCAGATTAATCCAGGTCCATATTTTGGAGGTCTAGGTAAGTTCATTAGGGAGATGATTCTTGGATCCCGGAGAGTCGGCCGGAGAGAGCTTCCTCCAAAGCCGAAGAGGCCTGAGAATGGGCAGCGGAAGCATGGTGGGAGGGGTTGGGTTCACTACTCTCTTGAATGATCTTTGAGATCTCTCGGATTGGCATGGTAGATTGGAGTTACGCTCTCTTTCTGGTCTGTGACTTTTTGGGCGATTTCTACTCGTAAAAGCGATACCCCTATCTTTTTTTGTCTCTTAGGTATCTTGACTTGATTTCTGTGAGGCAGATTGAGGGTGTATATAAGGGTTTGTTGCCTTCGATGTGGTTCCTTGTTTTGGTTCCTCTTTCTGATCCTCAAAATTGTTCAATCCATGCGAAGGAGTTAAGAAGTCTCATGTGGTTCTTCCTCCTCTCTGAGGCCTTGTGTTGTGAGCCATGGATCAGCACCGAAGATGCTTTTGAGTTCGGATGCGTGGATTGCGTTGGTTATTGTTTTTCCCTTCTCGCACAGCTCTCTATCAGCTGTGATGAGTGGGGCGTCGGCTTCGAGGGCTAGAGCGAGATAGGTGGCGTCGTATAGGGTGATCTTGAGTTCGATGGCTATTTCTATGGCTGTGCTGAGTTTGATGTCCCTGATGTTGATTGTGGATATGGAGTTGAAGGATTCGAGCTTCCTTATTGCGTCCTCTTTGGTGATGAAGTTTCTGCTTGCCAGCATAACCAGGGCGTTACCTATCTCATATGGGATGAGTGAGGGTGCGTGTATTGTCTTGAGTGTGCCGACGAGTTTGATGGCTGTGTCTGTGTACTTCTCTCTGACAAGAGTCTGAACCAGTATGGACGCGTCTAGGACGGCTTCAGGGAGCCTATTCAACAGATGTGCGCCCTTCTCTCATGTCGCGGATTATGTCGACGATGGTTCCGTCAGGAAGTTTGGGGCCTGTATTTGCTTCCTCTCTAAGGTTTTCGAGTGTGCTTTGGAGCTCCAGCCTCTTGACCTCGTCTTCGAGGGCCTTTCTTACCAGTGCGCTGATGTTTATTCCTAACTCGTCGGATCTTGTCTTGAGTTCTTTGCTGACTTTGGCGGAGACTGTTATGAGTCTGCTCATGGGTATACCCAGTGGTATTACCGATGAAACGCTTATAAGTATTACTGTGAAACTATGTTTAACTTCGGGAAAAGTGGTTTTTGGGGGTTGATTTCAATTATGCGGGGGTGTTTGTGTGACTGTGCACTGGAGTAGGATTGGTCCCAAGGGTCAAGTTGTCATATTGAAGGAGCTCAGAGAGAAGCATGGTTTGACGGAGGGTGGGTTGGTTGAGCAGATTTCAACCGAGAAGGGTGTGCTTTTGGTACCGGTTTCGGCTGATGACCTTTTGAGGGAGCTTGATGATGTGGCTGAGAGGATAGGTGAGGTTTGGCCGGAAGGCGTTTCAGCTGTTCAGGCTGTTAGAGAAGACAGGGAGAAGTAATTGTCAAAGAAGTGACTCTGGACTCTTCTGTTCTCGTTTCGGCGTTTGTTGAGGATGATGAATTTAGATCTGTTGCGCGGAAGGTTATGGAGAGGATTTTCAGGGGAGTATCGGTCGACTACTAGTGCCGTCGTTTTTGTTAAGGTTTGTGGATCGATCTCCAGAAGAGCTTGTGTGGAGAATGCGTTCGCGGTCAGAGATCTTTCATCTTTGTGAGATGGCTTGATGGGTGTTATAGTCTCTTTCTGGTCTATGATTTTATGGGCGATTCTTACTCGTAAAATCGATACCCCCCCGTATTTTTTGTCTTTCAGCTAGCTGGCTATGCCTGATCAGGAAGAACGTTAGGAATAATGTTATAGAATCTTGTTATGTACGAGCTGGATGATTCTTCTAGAACATCCTTTCAAAAGTCATTAATATACTGTCTGGGTGTATTATGCTGGTTCAAAGGGACCTAAAGAGGTCCGCCGTGACGGTTGTGACATATGGCCGTTGCGGAGTTCTTGTCCGCCGTGTCATGCGGGGATTTCTGAGGTTTGGCTCCGCCTGATGAACCTTTGAGCATCTTTTTTGATGTTTCGCTTCCTTAGTCGTTCGCTGTCTGTTATGCTACTTGTTTGTAGAGGTTGTTTGGTGGGTCTGGGATGACTTCGTATAGGAGCAGTCTGCAGATTGTGGCGAGGATTCTCTCTTTGGTTAATGGGAGTGCTAGGAAGACGCATATTATGTATGGGGCTAATTTGAGTTATAGGCTTTTGAATAGTTATCTAGGCAGGGTTCTGGAGGCTGGTTTGGCTCGTTTGGGTGATGATGGTTGGTATGAAATCACTGAGAAGGGCTGTATGTTTCTGGACAGGTGCAATGGATATCTGCAAAATACAGAGGATATTGAAAATCACGTTAAGAAGGTTGAGAGTACGAAGGAGGAGCTTGAGAGTCTGCTTTCCGGTTGATGTCTAGTCTTCGATGATCTTGTGGTGGGGTTTTTGAGTAAGTATCGTGATAGGCTTGAGATTATAAGGGATATCCTGCTTGTTGTCTCGAACAGCGAGGGTGCTAGGAAGACTCACATCATGTATGGGGCCAATTTGGGCTATAAGATTCTTGTGCGGTATTTGGATGAGCTTTTGAAGCTCGGCATGTTGGGGTGTGAGGATGGGTCTTGTTATCGTTTGGGGGAGAAGGGTGAGAGGTTTCTTAGGTTGTATGAGGAGTATGAGAAGCGGAACAAAGATTTGGAGGAGCAGCTCTCCCAATTGGAGAAAGAGAGAAAGTTCCTGATGAGGGTGTTAACGTGATGCTTGGGTGTTCTTTCTTAGATGTTGTTTTTAGGAATGATTTCACTCGTGAAAACTATCCCCCTAGTGAATTCCTCCAGAGTTAGGGTCTCTCTTCAACTGTCAATTTGTGGATGATTTCATCTTTCAAATTCAATACCCCGCTCCCCTATCTCTTGGACCATGATTTTATGGATGATTTCTACTGTTAAAATCGATACCCCCCTATATTTTTTTTGTCTTTCAGAGATGCTTGCGTCGAGGTTAAGGGTTGAGTGGTTTGTTTGGTGGATCCGAGGGAGTATAAGGGTTTCTTCTTGATTTGTGTTCTTGTTGGGTTTTTGATTGTTGCTGTTTATGTTATTACGCTTTTTTGGCCGAAGTATGAGGAGAGGTTTTTTGAGCTTGGTTTGCTTGGGAGGAATATGATGGCTGAGGATTACTATCCAGGTAATACTTCTAACGTTGGCGTCGGCTCGAATGTCACTTGGTACATCTATATCCACAACTACATGTGGAGTGACCAGAATGTTTCGATCAGGGTTAAGCTTCTCAATTCGACGATGGAGGCTCCGGATGATAGGGAGCATGAGCCTAGTCCGTATCCGGTCCTTTTTGATTTGCCTTTGTCCCTCTCCATTGATGAGACTTTGCTGATTCCTTTTTCATGGAGCATCTTGGAAGCGGATCTCCAGAATGAATCGGTTTTGATTAAGCGTTTGGAGGTTAACAATCAGACTGTTCATGTTGATGTTGGGGCTTTTTCTGATCTTCGTTTTAGGTTGGTTTTTGAGCTCTGGGTTTATGATCAGTCTTCAGGTGAATATTTGTTTGGTTGGGATTCTGGGAAGGAGTTCTATTCTGTCTCGTTGTATATGTGGTTCAATGCTACATCGTCTGTTGCTCAAAGAAGCTAAGCCGGGGTGGCCGAGTTGTTAGGCGGCGGGCAGCAGCCTGTTAAGGTCGGTTCAAATCCGATCCCCGGCTCCAGTTCACTTTTGATGTTGTCTAGAGACTGATTGAGGTGTTAGAGATTTGGGATGGTTGGATGAGAGGATTAAGGCGCTGAGTTCCTTCAGTGGTTCGCTTTTGGGTTATGTGGGTTCTTCTGGGAAGGTTACGAATCTTGCTTCGAAGCTCGGGATTGAGCCTTCTCGGATTCTGAAGTTGGACTCTAATGAGAACTTCTTCATCGATCGGGATTTTCTGAGTTCTTTGCTTGCGAAGGTTGTTAGCGATGTTGATCTGAGGCTTTATGATCCTGGTGGGATTTCTGATTTGAGGGAGGCTTTGGGTAGGTATGTCGGGGTGCGTTCTGAGTGTGTGACGTTGAGCAGTGGGAGTGAGCAGCTTATAGATCTTATTGCTCGTTTGTTTTTGGGTGATGGTGATGAGGTTGTTTCTGTTGTGCCTAGTTTCTTTATGTATCGTAGGAGGGTGGAATTGGAGGGTGCTGGGTTTGTTGAGGTTCCTTTGAATGGGGATTTGTCTCTTGATATTGATGCGATCTTGGAGAGTGTGAATTCGAGGACGAGGATTGTTTTTGTTTGTTCGCCTAATAATCCTACAGGCAATCAGTTTAGCTGGGATGATATCAAGGCCATAGCTGAAGGGTCTTCTGCTTTGGTTGTTTTGGATGAGGCTTATGCTGAGTTTGGTGACTATTCTGCTGCGCCTCTAGCTGTTGAGGAGAGGAATGTGGTTGCTGTGAGGACGTTTTCGAAGGCTTTTGGTTTGGCTGGTTTGAGGTTTGGGTATGCTGTTTCGAATCCGGAGTTGGCTTCGGTGCTTTCTGAGATTGTTCCTTATACGATTAGCTCGGTTGTGTCAATGTTTGTTTTGGAGTTGCTAAATCATGTGGATGTTGTTAGGAAGTGTGTTGAGATTGTTAGGGCTGAGAGGCGGAGGTTGGTTGATGGTCTTCGGGTACTAGATGGTTTTGATGTTTTTGATTCGAAGGCGAATTTTGTTGCTTTTAGGCCTTGTGGGGAGGCGGATGTTGTTTATGATGGGCTTTTGAGGAAGGGTGTTCTGGTTAAGAATCTTGGTGATTTGCCAGTTATTGGTCATTGTTTGAGGTCGACTGTTGGGCTTCCATATATGAATGATCGTTTTCTTGATGCTTTGAGCTGAGTATTGAGTTAGAGCGTTCTGGTTCTGGGCGGCTATGAGATCCAGTTCTGTTGAGGTCAAAAGGAAGAATATTCTACATCATGATGCTGAAGCTGACTTCTTTGAGATTGCTCATCCTGAGGGGTCTAGTGTCTATGAGAGATCTAAGGTTCTGGAGAATATCCAGTACATATTGAGGCGCTCGGGTGCAAGTGATCTATGTGTGGATGTTGGTTGTGGGACGGGCCTCAATACAAGGTTTGAGCTTCCTCTGTATAGGTTTGTTTTGGCTGCTGATATTTCGAGGCGGATGCTTGAAGTTGTGAAGAGTAGATTCGGGGATTTCTGTGGACTCCATTTTGTGGTTTGTGATGCTGAGAATCTGCCTTTGCGTGGTGAAATTGCGGATATGATTTCGGTTTCTTCTGTTCTGCATCATCTGCCAGAGCCCCATTGGGCGATTCGTGAGATGGCTCGCGCTCTCAGACTTGGCGGCTTTTTGTGTGTGATGCGTGAGCCTAATGATGTCCGTTTCAGGCGGTTTTTCGCTTTCTTGGATGAGGTCATTGTGAGAAGGTTGGTTCAGCTTTTCAAGCATCTCTCCTTTTTCGAGAAGCCAGGTCCGGAATCTGGAATTGCTGAGGGCTTGGATTACCCAGGGGTTGATGTTCATTATCCAAGCGGGTTCAATGTGGAGGAAATTCTCGGTTTCCTCTTGTTGAATCATTTTGAGATGGTTTCTGCTTATTCCTATCATTGGATCTATCCAATTGCTGGGACAGGACCCTTGAGCGATGTGTTGTCTAGAGCGAATTTCATTATAGAGAAGATTCCTCTTTCGGGAAAGCTGGGTAGATATGTTTGTATTGTCGCTAGAAGGCTACAGTGAAGCGCGACGAGAGTAGCGGACAGCGCCGACCTGAAATTGCTTGGAGAGATTTGTTTTGGGTCTAAATGAGCCATTCATATCTGTTGTCATTCCAGCTTTCAACGAGGAGCTAAGCATTGGATCTGTGCTTCAGGGAACTCGTGAAGTCTTGGAGAAGACTGGTTTCTCCTATGAGATAATCGTTGTTAACGATGGATCTGCTGATCGAACGGCCGAGGTTGCGAGAGAACATGATGTGGTTTTGGTTGAGAATGACGGGAACCTTGGGAAAGGAGCTGCGTTGAGGGCTGGTTTCATGAAGGTTAGGGGGGAGGTAATAGTGATGATGGATGCTGATGGTTCACATCAGCCCGAAGACATTTCCCGTCTTATCTGTCCTGTTCTGAGGAATGGTGATGCTGAGGTCGCTACGGGTTCGAGGTTTGTGAGTGAGATGGGTAGGAACTCGACGAAGAAGCTGCATCTCGTTGGAAACAAGCTTATAAACACTTTGATCTTGTTCTTGACGGGCAGATACGTTTCTGACAGTCAGTCGGGATTTAGAGCTTTCAGGCGTGATGTTTTGAGGAGATTTGCGTTGAGTTCTTCAGGGTACGAAGTCGAGAGTGAGATGACCATCAGAATGCTGAAGAGTGGCCTAAGGATCAGAGAGATTCCCATCAGCTGCAAGCAACGTAAGTGCGGGACGACAAGAATCAACAGCTTTGGGGATGGCTTCAGGATTCTCAAGGCGATACTCAAAGCAACGTTTTGTGGCTAGGCGTTTGCGAGTCGTTTGAAGCTGTTCTCGAGGGCTTTCGGCGACGCTGGGATGAGGTCTGATCAGAATGGAGCAGAAAGGCGCGTTGGGAGGTGGTGACTTGCTTTTCAAGGAAGATTTTGATGTGGAAGAGAACGGGCATCTTACTCTTCATGGAGTGGATCTAGTTGATCTCTGTAGCAGATATGGGACTCCGCTTTTCGTGTTTGATGAAGACCGTCTGGTGGGGAATTTCGAGAGGTTCCGTCAAGCGTTTGAGAGCAACTATCCGAAGACAATCGTTTGTTATTCGATAAAGACTAACAATAATCTGGCCATCTGCGAAATAATGCAGGAGAAAGGGGCCTACGCTGAGGTTGCTTCGGAGCTCGATCTTTATGTGGCTGATGAGGCTGGTTTCCCGGGCGACCATATTATCTTTGATGGACCCCACAAGTCAGAAGGGGTTCTACGCAAAGCTTTGGAGAAAGAGGTTCTGCTTATCAATGTGGAATCTCTCGCTGAGATGGAGAGGCTTGACAAGATATCTGCGGAAATGGGCATAGAACAGTCGGTAGGTCTGAGGGTTAATCCCTTTGAGCCTCCCGGTTTCTTCTCAGAGATCAATCCTGGAAATCTTAATGATGCCATTCACTGTCATCCTCATTGCAGGTTCGGGTTTGCCCGAGATGATGTATATCCCGTGTTTGAGCAGTCCAAAGATTTCAGCAATCTTCGGCTAGAAGGAATTATGACGCATCCCTACCATGGAGCTATTGATGTGCTTTGGCCCCTTGTACAGGAAATCCACGAGAAACTAGGAATTGAGGTAAAATATCTGAATGTGGGGGGCGGTTTTAACCCGGGGACAGTCAGATCTGTGAGATATAAAGATTTGGTGCTCGATCTAGTTAGACAGAGAATTGGCTTAGCATCAGTACTTGACTCGAAAGAGAATAGAGTCCCGGATATTGAGGATGTTGCTAAGGCGATGGCGGATAGTATCAGGCAGAGAATGGGGGATCTTCCTGAACCTACTATTGTCACTGAGCCTGGTCAGTTCATTGCTGGGCCGGCGGGAATCCTGCTTTTGCGTGTTGATCATGGGAAAACTGCTGGTGGATGCAAGTGGGTTATAGTTGATGGCGGGACCAATCTTCTGCCAGTTGCCAATGCGTTTACTCGACGTCAGGTTGTTGTTGCGAATAAGGCTGGTGACCAAGAGGAAGAGATGGTCAATATTGTTGGTCCATTACTTTATTCGGACGATGTTCTGTCTGTGAAGGTCCGTTTGCCTAGGGTTGATGAGGGGGATATCTTGGCGATTCTCGATTGTGGAGCATACAGTCTGTCCAGTTCGACCCAGTTTCTTCATCCGCGTCCTGCTGCCATCCTTCTGAATGCTAGAAGCGAGGTCAGGATGGTTAGGGAGAAAGAGACGTGTGAAGATGTGTTGCGTAAAGACAGAGCTGCGTCATCATAGACAGGGAGCGGAAAGAGATTCTAGAGCTTGAAGAGCTGCATGATCTCAG
>Ga0224501_10004939_pt1 | contig 10524 bp, 5 predicted proteins | sample SF_Oct11_sed_USG_4_FD_169105 | JGI IMG/M metagenome (GOLD analysis project Ga0224501, IMG submission 169105) | Sediment microbial communities from San Francisco Bay, California, United States - SF_Oct11_sed_USGS_8_1 | ecosystem: Environmental > Aquatic > Marine > Sediment | place: USA...
ACTGGTTTACCTACCAACTGGCTCAATTGATATTTGCAAAAGAATGGCTGTAAGTGTCAATAGCTGTATGTCTTGTCCAAGGACTCACTGTCCATGATTAACAACACCGTTCACCATCACACTCCCGTAATTCGGGATGCCATGGTACCGCTTCTTATAAACTGAACCCAAAGCAGAGTTGACCTGCATGGTAGAGTTGGCTAGGCCCTTTCTAACAGGATACCCGGGGACTCCATGTGAAGCAGGAAGGTGGCATGGGAATCTTTAGCCTATACCTAGTACCTAGTAGATGAAGCTCTCGCGAGCTTCGTCTGCTGGACACACCACCTTTAAAGTTGAGCACGCCGTGCTGAAGGTGCACGTTAAACAATAAACAATAAAATAAACCTTTCACTCATAATGATTATAAGCCAGAAATTGGTTTTCTCCCATTGATAATCAGTGTACATTTTCAGTTATGATAAAGAAACATTGATTACATAATAATTATAATGATTTTATACATGTTAGGATAATTACTTCAGCCACAGGTTTAAAAGGAGACGATGACATAAGCTTTGCACCACAACGAGTGAATGCACTTCGCACACCGAGTTTGAAGTGGTAAGTGGAAGGTAAGACCTGTTTGCACTGTAGAGTACACTTACATTGGGCGCATGATACAATGATCCCAATAGACATTGTGAGGAGTTGAACTTCTTTTGAAAAAAATTAATCATAAGATAGCCGAAAAATTGTGATTGATTTTCTGAAAAATGATAATAATGAATAATCCTTTTTTCTGTTCATAAAAGGCATTTTTTACCTCTGGAAAGTCCGGGAGTTTGATCCTTGGTTAATAATAATAGCAATGCTTTGGAAAGATCTGAAAAAAGCTGGATGCATCGATATTTATGTACAATCGGCCATCGCTGAAGTCGACTTTGCGTTATTTTAGACATTTTCGGACAAGCTAATGCTTGTTGCGCTTTGCCCTGCCGCTAATCCAACGCATCGGCAACAGGCCGCACTGTCTGAACATGCATGTTGGAGTTTTCTGCTCGATCGGACAAATCTGTTAGGACGAGGTAACTTGAGGCTAATAGTGTGATGCCGAGAAAAATACGTTGACTCGTTGTTTCGACAGAATAATCTACTGGGCTTTTGCTTTGTATTTAGTTACCAAAGCGAATTTTCCAAATTGAAATAAAGATAGAGTCCTCTTTTACCCAACGCGTTAGGGCTAGGTTAGCTTGTGCGAAAACGCCTACTTTGAAAACATGCTACCGACCAGTTGTCGTGTTACATCCCGGGTGCTGAATTACAATCTTTATCACTGCACTTACTGTGTTTTTGCTTTCAGATTTTTATTGCGAGTCTAAATTAAAGGAGTAAACCTTTTATTGTAAATGTTAAGTAGAAAGTCCACCAATCTTTTTCTTATCTTCATGACAGAAGTGTTGCAGGAATCGGCCTACTGAGTCTTCTGCTCGAACTCGGAACTCCGGGTCCAAAGCCCAGTACGCTATGCACTAGGTGATCCCTCCACCCCAGTCTCCCAATAATGCTCGGTGTTACATAACTGACATTTCTACAAATGAACCCTATGACTCACCGAACGTAAATTAAGCATTCTTCTAATCACTGAACCTGGCTGATTCCCAAAAATAATGCAGGTTTTAGACTATCATAGTTTTTTATCAATGCAATAATTTTGGTCAGTTACAGCACCAGTGGTCAAACTGTAAAATTTTAAGTGGATGACTGTTATATATAGGCATTAAAGCAGGCGGGTGATGAGCATGAAGCCAAACTTGCCAGCCACCGGGGTGGTCTAATTAGCTAAGTAGAAGGATGTCACTGAAAATCGCTTGGCCACAGGAGTATATGTCTTGCTGATTGAGGTGTGAGAAATAAATGTTTCTATATGGTCAAGCGGGATAGCTTAGTCGCTAAAATTGTTGGGTTTGCAACCCATGAGAACATGGGTTCGAATCCAGGCCACAATGGACCCTCGTAGTGAGTATTCCTTAGGTCTTCACATTTGTTCTAGCTCCCAACAACCCCCAGGCTTATAGGAGATCCATTAAAAAGGGTGGCCAAGTGTCCGAGTAGAAAAAACAAAGACGGGCATTAAAAGCTTACTAATATGAGGAATTGATGAGGTCGACGGGATGTCGATTGCCCAGTGTCCTCCCACCAAAATATAATCTGGGACTCCGACTTCTGGTTCCCTCCAAGATCTTAATGACTGTACAATGCCAATAGAAAGCTGTACTATTTTTCTTGCTTGTTTTAGTAGTATTGTACACAATAGTGAGATGGAGAGTTTCACCACCAACCTGACGGAAAACGCTACCGTATCAGAGGAGTTCAGTATCATATTCAAACATGAAGGTGATGCCACGCTAAACCTCATTCTACAAATCTGGTATTCCGCGATCGCTGTTGTTGGAATATTCGGCAACACACTAACAATCTTAGCTATTCTAATCTGTAAGAAACATCACACAACACAGAATGTATATATCTGCAGCCTAGCTTTCTCTGATCTGCTAGTGTGTACCTTATCAGCACCCTATTCAGCGTGGTTGCTAACTAATGAGCGAGAGCTGGCTAGAAAAAGTCTTACAAGCATTGTTTGTCAGGCTATAGGTGTCACTGTTATGATATCTGTCGGCAGTACCATGTACCATCTCGCCGCGATCGCAGTAAATCGATATATCTGTATACTGAAGCCTGCACATGTCTATATGGCTCTCTATACCAAGGGTAGAGTAGTGTTGAGTATTGTACTGATGTGGTCTATGTGTGTTATTATGGTTTTACCTGGTATATTTGGGTTCGGTAGTTTTGGATACAATGATCTGTATGGAAATTGCATTTTCACAAATGATAAAGAAACCAGTCTGATGCTTTTTACAGTTATGGTTGCTCCGTGTACCGTACCATGCCTCTCTCTGATTCAATTCTCCTACACGAAGATTATACTCCATTTTCGGAATGTTTCACGGAAATTGCGCGCAGCCCCTAAATCGATTGTTTCTACGGTTGCCAAGTCAACGACCCAAGCAGAAAATGCCTCAAGTGATGGCAAACAAGGAATGAGCAAATCCAATCGTCAGGCCAAAGAAGCTTCAGTTGTAGCGAACCTTTGTGTGGTGACTGCTGTTTGTATGATCTGTTGGATGCCTGGCAATTTTCTTCTTCTTTTGGATTTCACACAAATGGCACCACTATGGCTTCATCGCAGTTTGATAGCTTTCGCCCTCAGTAATTCTTGCGTAAATGTTTTTATATACGCTGGAATGAATCGCTCATTCCGTCGCACATACATTCAGATCATACTATGCCAATGGCGTCAGATAAATCTATAATAATAATTATTATTATTCAATCTTCCCTAATTGTGATTCATAAAAATGTGCTGACTCTCAATTTTAAGAAGTTAGCGAGAAATTCGAAATTCAAGGGAGGCTATAATCGATGTAGTTCTGTTTAAAACAACCATCAAATTTTAAAGCGGTTCCAGGGAGTTTTATCTCTGCTGATCTTTAAGGAGGGGGACACTGCATGTGTGGCTGTGTACCTTCAATATTTCTGTAGTGCATACGTACTTTGAATGTCCAAATAAAAGTTACAGATCATTTATCCTGTAATGACTCTCTTTCTGACAAGGCTCTAGGTCTTTGTCAACTGAGATTGGGTTTTCTGTAACTCTGCTGTTATCTAAAAGTATGCGCACCAAACTGGCCAGGTGACTGGTGTAAGACTTAACGGAAAAAGCAGGCATAATGAATAATCATAAGTATGGGGGATACTCCAAACCATACTGCGCAACATCTTGCGGTTTTGCGTTTCTGTACCCGTAAAACAGATGTGGAGCATTGATACTGACCCGCTTGTGGTGCTCCATGCTAAGCTGGAACTGGTAAAAAACAAAACTCTAACCCGCAGTTGTGATCATGAATGTGAAGACATCATACAAGACAAAAAGTTTTATTGCAGAGATAGAACTAGTCGACCGGTTTAGTTCATAGTTCCAACAAGATTGATTACACATCACATATAGATCCAAATAGCATGGGAAATATACATGGCATTACGATACATAATAATTATGTACCGAATTCGGCAGATCGAGACAATATCATATCAGTACAAGGTCTTTAAATTCAGAGTCTCATTGAGTTCATATAGAGTTATCCTCCCCTAACTCTATGGTTAAGTTGAACATAGCAGAGAGCAGCCAACATGGCTCCGACTTCTTATTCAGCAATCTTCTGGTATGTGAAATATGCATATGTATGCTATCGTATACTGTGTGTCTTGCACGCGGAAATTTTATACCACTATAACGAGCCAAACAGATTTTTTAGAAATACAAGGTTGCATTCCCTCCCTCCATAGGGTAGACTATCCTGGCTCTAACTAGAGGAGTCAGCGCAGACACTCAACATGAGACGGAGTTGCAGCTGCCCTTATAGAAATTATGAAAGAATTAGGCTTTCCTTTTGCAAAATGACGCAGTCTGCTGTTAGAGGCATAATACGACACTCGAATGTGACAAAAGAACAGCGTCCAAAGTTCGAAGTATGACCCGATTTGTCTACTGATTGGCTGAGTGGAGTCTGACAGTATGTATATACTATTTCATGTGCGAACGAGTACAGCGATGGACACACCGGGCCTCTCACCTCACCTGTATTAATTGGTTCGAATGGGAGATCTTTATCTTGGTATAATCTCCGGCACGGCACGCGCTCTGCGCTGTATTACATCAAGTGACTTCCTGATGATGGGGAGTAGCACTCCCTTTCCACAGTGATCTGAAGAACTGTGGGCCTATATCACCCTTCTAGTTGCTGAAGAAAACAAGCCTAGAGTCTAGAGGTATTTTATTTAGATTGTATTAATTTATATGGCAGCCGTTCAGCCGTAACACTTTAGCTGGTTTATCGTGTTTTGCATTATACGCATAGGCGAAGGGCCACATGCTTTATTTCTTAGCTATCTGTTATCTCTGTATATCTGTGAGCACGAGGAAATTCTGTTGGTTCTTGGGCATTTCGCAAGTGCCCCCACCACCTCCAAAATGCCCGAGTCACCTGGCTACTATTAACTTGGCATATAGAAGGTGGCAATAGACTGTTTTGTTCGGCCCTCACCCCCTGAATACCAAAGAGCCAATTCAATTGGCTACAATGAGACTGTGTCCTTCCGCCCTCCCTTGATACTAGGTGTGTACTTAACTGTATAGTGCACACAGGTTCCAGTATACGGTGCTACTGTGGATGACTTTGATAGTAAAGATTTCTGATTCCAACAGCCTATGTGACAGGGAGACAAACATGCATTTCACCATTCAGCGTTACTGCACCGACGACGCTGCTATAATGTACACACACATGGATTGTATGAAAACACCAGTGTTAGCTCATGCAATGAACTGAAACGGTGAAACCTCCCTATCTTTTGACATTGCAATTGCATGACAATTGCCTCTGAAATTTCATTACTACAGATCTGTCGATATGATTCACTCTACAGACCTGTCGATATGATTCACTCATCACTCTTATCTGCTTTTATTAGGCTCTGGAAAAACCATAATTTAATTGCGCACCTTTTGGCATGAGCTAAATCAGTGATGGTGGCTCATATAATAGAACGCAAATTAAAAAAACTGAAATTGCCAAAAATCCAGTCTTCACTTTTCAATGGTGAAGTATACACATACGCATGGAATTATTAAAAATTTGCCTGGGACGGACTGTATGGCATAGCATAGCATTACTTTTCTGACTCATATATCAATATATGACAGTTTATAGATATAAAAACTGAGTGCATGCATGATGCCTGAAGACTAGGGCAATGAAATTCCTGTGGTTACCTATTAGTTAGTTTATTGCTCATTCATACCAATGACAGTTTGTATACAATAGCTCTCGCTAACCGCGGGCGGACGACCGTTGTAACTGGTGCCTTGCTAAGCAAGGTCAATCGGTGGCCATGCTGTCTCCGAATTAGTTTTGCATATTTTGTATTCTAATCAAAAATTCACAAAAGATGGCTTAGCTCATGAATACACTACACATTGAGTGAATTTTTGAACTAATTGCTAAAACAGCAAAAACAAGTTAATTTTCTGTTTAGGTCATAAAGGCCTACATAGTGAGTCAGCTGCTTGACTACCGGATCAGTGTTTAGATAGGGACGAATCCAACGGGAATCGATAAGCTCCACCCACTATCGCATTGTGTCATGCCTTATCAGGCATTTGAGGCAACAGGTTTTGAGCAAGATCTTCCAAGAAATGAGATCAAGGGTAGATTGTGAGTTCGGGTTTTTCAGTACACTAACACTAAGTATGCAGTATTCTGACAGCTCATCCGCTTTGTTCTATTAAAAGCCTGGGCTTCGGGAAAAAGGGGGGTCGCTCTGGCTGAGCAGCAGGTTGGATGTGTCATTGCAGTTCACTTTTTGTGCTGTGGAGGTTGGCTCGCCGTTGGTTTCAAGACACCCTAGGGGATTCCACCACTGTAGAGCAGATTTAACTTTGGTATTCATGTGTGAGATATGACTTCGGTATTGCTAAGAGATGACACACTACATGATATCACATTGTCCGGATTGTCCAGCTGAGAATCTCTCATTATCCTGGTATTGTCCGTTATTCTCTCTCTGAAGAGGTTGGTAAGATTCCTCTGGAATTCGTTGAGAGGTCTCAGTTCATTTTCCAATTCGCTTTGGGTGAATTCGTTTATTGAATCTTTTCAGACATTCCCCAGATGATCTGAATGACCCAGCACGCATATTTTGGTCATGGTGGATCTTGATACACTAGACTTCTAGATTGAGGAAGTCTTTGGCAATTGAATTTTTTAGTCACAAACAATTGCAGTAGAAAGCTATGATAATGGAATTTTTACTGGTCAGCTGATATTAAAGGATTATCAACATACATGAACATTCTTATCGATAACTTTTGTTTCAGTCTGCATGTCACTGTACATTTCTAAATGTTGATCAAGGTCTGTATGGTATTCAACTGCAGACAGGTTCATTGTTCTACATCATAAAGTACACCTGCGTCTAATCCATATTTCACATGATGATGCATAAAAAGCTGTGAGCGCCATTCTATGGTACTGTGTGATGAACCTACTTTTGAAATGCTGCTTGATACAGAAGGGAGCTGCAATCAGATGCTTTGAAATTATGTAGTTATGTAATCCGTGTGTCTGGCAAGTCAGATTTGGGGGAAAACAACTCCCAGTGAAAAATACCCAGATTGCATTAATATCGATTAACCTATACCAACATCGGTTTAACTGAGGTCGTGTGCCATCCCTTTTCTCTGCTGCCTTCCCTAGCTTCGCCAAGACCAAAGTACTCATTCTTAGCTGGGAGGACAAAGAGAGTGAACCTGGGACCTTCACCGCTAGTGGTACATGAGGGGTCTCACTATTCAGCCACAGCAACTCCCTAAATACCCTTACGAATGATGGAAAAGAAATCGACAATATAAAACAGAGGGGGAAGAAAGGTCGTTCTAAAGCCAAAAAAACTTAAATCACTCGAATGTTTCAGGTCATTAGAGGAGATTCGAGTCACTAGCAATGGCATTGTAGTCATCCATATGTATGATTTTGTTTTTCTGGTGCCATTTATACAGTCTGACATCATCGCGCCATCACCACTAGTGTTGCTAACGAAATCATGTTGACTTCAGACCCATTATTACCACGAAGTGTAATGAGGGGTTTTCAAACCATCATTGTCACTGGTTCCGCTCCACTACCAAGATAGGGTCGGATTTAAACCCCTCCCCTTCCCATGAATATACTTGTAAAACCTGGAACCAATACATTAATCCCGTACTTCTTGTCAAATCTTAATGATCGTAATCCTAAGTTTCCAAATCACAAGGATCCAGTTGAAGCAAAATATGATGAGATAATCCTGTTGCGTTAAGTCCGGCTCAGCATAATCCCCCCTCGTGCTCCCCTGGGATCAGTCACCCGATGTAGGCTGCATCAGTTATCATAGACACTACCTACGAACAGCCATTGCTGTGCTCTGAGATTCAATTTACCACCTAAGGAATTAGCTAGTAACTAACACCAAAAACAGAGAGAGATTTTCAACATTAGAGCGGTCTTGTGACTGTCCCTAATAAAGGACATTATCATGGGTTGGTGCGTTCATCATATTTCACTGTTATTTACTCTTTTTATGCTGATTTCTGTAGTATATTGCCTTGATAGACAAAATAATATTACTTTTGAGGTGCCTCAGGCCAATCAACTGTGGAACAACAGTATTATACTCGGCAATGGCACAGTCTTTCAATACCCACTGGACCTCGGCACAGGTGAGTTCTTACTCTTTAATATTGTGTTCGTTACCAGTACAGGCTGTAACGGGCTTTTCTTTCACATGTAGCCAGATCTCCAGACACACAGTGAGCCAATTTTTCGCTTGGTGAAAAGAAACGTTTAATTTGGAAAAGCAGATTTTAACACATCACTGTACGCATGAGACGTGCTATATACTTGGTAGCATATGATCTCTTATGTAGCCCAGTTTTACGTGATTATGTTGTTGGTCTTTTACTCAAGCATAGAACAATTTGCGGAAGCAGGTTCACCCCTTTCCGAAGTTAACGTTAGTTACCAGAAGTTAGGGATGCTAGTTCAGGCCTGGTTGTATCGTAGGCTAGTTGTTCATAATTCACTTTTATTTTTTAGTTACTGAATGCGACAAACAAATAATTTCAAAGGTATTTACTGAGAATTACACTTTAACATTTGACTATACAAACTGGAACCCAGTTTGGAGTATAGCTGTTCGAGCGACCAAAGTGTACCTGCCCGGATATGCCTTCAGAGATAACACAATGCCTAAACGTCGAGTTGACAAAGGAGTGCTGTCAACTGAAGGCTGCCTGATGGCATGCATTACTGAGAAGGACTTTGTCTGTCGGTCAGTTGATTTCTTCCATGTGGATGGAGGCGTTTGCGCCATGTTTGATGTCTCTGGCCAGGCCTATCGTGGCGAGCCTAATTATGTGACGGTTCAGGAGTCATCCAATCATTTTAAGATCTACAGAGCTAGTGAAGAGGTGCCGCCCTGCAGTGTAACATGTATGTATTGTGGGATAAGTCTGAAGGGGAGTTCTTGGAATATGAGGTGACACAGAGGGATGGGGTTCCAAAGTATAATATGGCATAAGGAGGCTAGGTAATCTGGTCCACCCAGGATTGATTATCTAACCTGTAACAGGCCCCCCTGCAAACTTCACACTTTAACATCTCCCGAACGGGTAGACAGAAGAGTTAGCCCAATCCATCAGGTGTATGATAATCCCTGTTTGCCAAGCCCATGATGCAGTGAGCTTCTCCTTGCCACCCTGTCATTAGCTCTGCCAGCCACCATTTAGCTGAATAGAAGATACAATCCTAGACTATTATTAACAAATTTGGAAGTGATTTGAATAATATAGGAGTGTTTGTCTCAAAGCTCTACAACTCTATCGCAACTTCATCGCTTTTTGTATTACAGCTGATACCTACGCCTATCCTAGTTTTGCATTAGGATGGAAGGCAATGGAATCTGGGTGGTTTACCTTGGCCAAGCAACAGTTTGAGCACGCAATTCAGCTCGACCCAGACTATTACATGGCACATATCGGCTGGATTCTCAGCCATGATCAGCTAGGGTATGGAATGAGTCCAAACGACAGAGAAATCTATCGTACAAAGCTTAACGAATTCAATACTAGGCCTGACCTGGATGTAAGACTCTCTTATCAAGATCAGCAGGTTTTTGAAGCAGTTCGTCAGTTGCTCAATGGAGCTGATCTTAATGATGGTCTTGCGGAGCTTAAGAAAGTGTTTGATAATGACAGAACCACAGACACGTATTATATCGGTAACACAATCCGCGGGACAGCTTTACTCCTTCTGTCTGACTCCCATGAAACCTTGGAGAGCATAGCCAAGCGTGAGAAGAAAGTGTTCCCACTGCAACTTCTGATGAACAATTTGAACCCGTATAAAAAGGGCAAGGACAGAATAACAGCAGCATCTCAACTGGCTGCGACCAGCGCGGTGAGCGTTTATAACAAGCTGGAAATCAGCGGTCCTTGGCAAATCACTGCTGACTCCGTCGATATATCCCAATACTATGGACAGTGGAGAGAAGGTGGGTGACATGCTACAACTAATATAGCAGATGGTGCAACGCCCTATTAGGCAAGCACTGATTCACAGGGTGCACAAGCCGGCAATTGTATATGTGATCCCTGATATCACATACATGTACCTCTAAACTGCATGCACATTTAAAAATCCTCATCCAAATAAGCATCCACGTTCTGCGTGAGTTCTTAGCAAAACCAAAGCTCCAAAACATGAAACTTTTTCAAAGCGGCAATAGGAGGGGCAGTGGTAGATCTCACAGGGTGGGGGATCAAAGGTACTGGACGAGGGGTTTGAAGTCCGAAACTGAGTGGCTGAGCCCTATTAGGTGACCTCT
>Ga0224501_10004940_pt1 | contig 10522 bp, 12 predicted proteins | sample SF_Oct11_sed_USG_4_FD_169105 | JGI IMG/M metagenome (GOLD analysis project Ga0224501, IMG submission 169105) | Sediment microbial communities from San Francisco Bay, California, United States - SF_Oct11_sed_USGS_8_1 | ecosystem: Environmental > Aquatic > Marine > Sediment | place: USA...
AATAAAACACAAATCAATTTTTTACACCAGGTGCTGAGTTTTCGACAGAGAGTCTCTTGTAAAGTTGGATCTGCCCAACTTCCTGAAGAAAGAGTGAACCTGCTGGCATGCAACAATGTGTATGGACTTATTGCAATTGCCACATCCTCGGGTAGGTTTTGTAGGTAACCCGATCCACCTGATTTTTATATTTAAATGATTGATCAATAGGTGCGTTCGCGTGATCGAATTCACTTTCTGATGCAGCCGAGGTACAAACCCATGGTTTGTGAATTCAATCACAAGAACAGAATTTTGCGCCTGAAAATAGGTGTGCTACTTATCCAGTGTCAAGGTTATCAAAATGTCATGGCTAGCTATCGATCGCTTACTTATTCTATGGTCGCTTCACGGCCGCTTCGTCGTTACGAAACAGACGGCACAACTTTTTTGTCCTTAGACACGCAAGACATTGGGAGAGGACAACTCTGATGCGCCCAAGACTGAACACAAAACCCCTGTGTTTTTAACTGCGCCTATCTGTTCGCCTATTGTCTACATGATGTTGTTGGCCAATGCGGGTTTGCTGTATTTGTACAATATTGTGTTTCAGGTGTTTCCGTTTTCAAGTTGGATGATTTGCTGGGTAATAATACGAAGCCTGTGGCTAGCATCTCTACGTCTTCGACTCCAGTACATGTGTCCTTCAACAGCGATGGGTCCCTTCTCTGCGTCGCTGCTAGACAACCATCCATGACCCTGTCCTTCTATAACATGGAAACAGGCAATCTCAAGGTGCGCCACTCACTCTTATTTATTAACTGCACTGTTATCACGCGGGCTTGTTTTGAAAGTCTTATAACCTATACTACGGTGGGGCCTAAAGGCGCTTTTTCACTCCATCGGGCGTCCGGTCTGCCTCGGACCGGACGCTCTAGACGGACGTCTTACCCCCAAAAATGGAGTGAAAAGCGTCGTCGGGTCCGCCTCGAACGCTCTCTCGGACATCCGACCATTTGTCTCCCAGAGACAGGATGAGTATGACGTCCGACTCATCAACCAATCAAATGCTCTTCCACGGAGTACCTAGCAATGTTCACTCCTTTCCGGTCTCATACGAGGATCATTGGAAAAGGAAATTTGTTTGATTTTGCGACAATATTCACTCAACTAACAGCGCGAAGTTGCTCTGGACAGAGAGGCAACCTGTAGTGAAAGAATTAAATAGCGAATTGACTTTCTTTTGAAGTTATGAGCAAAGAATGGTTGTCGTTTCCGGAAACACCGGTTCGGCTCCATTGATTGGCTCCAAAGTTATCTGGGATCGCTCGTCCGACGGATCTGTTTGGAGGGAAAAGGGCCCTCAGATACGTCCTACGCCTGAGCCAGACCAGTCCTGCGTCCAGTCCGAGGCGGACAAGACGCTCGAATGGAGTGAAAAAGCACCTTAAGCCTCTAGCCTAGCCACTATTTTTTTAATCATGTGGATTCTTTTCATGTTTATTTAAATAAATCAGTTCCTAAATTTCAGATATTGAACTGAAAAGTTGCATATACCTATGGCCCGTAGTTTTATGATGTTTAAAAAATTTGTCAGTCGCTTTGAGGTCCATGTCTTGAGAGTTTATTTTGCCACGTGTCCGGCCTTTAAGGGCTTCAATTGTTTTGTAACAGGGAAGTTTCAATTGACTGGACTCTCTGGTGGAATGGCAGTAGTTTCACTGTAGTCTGGAAAGTTAAAAATGACCAGGTTTTTATGTTGCAGATGCTCTAACCATCCGTTCCTCTTGGAAGTTGGTTTTATCTGTTTTGTGAGGTTTTTGCAGTGTGGTTATTTTAATATTTGACCAACCGTGTAGACCACTAGCCAATGTCGAACTCAACAAGTCACCTGTCCTTTTCTTATATTCAGGAAGCTCATATCAGCACCATGGTATCACAGTTTCCCGGGGTTGGACTCCGAGACTTTTCCTGGAATCCCGATGACCCATACTTCTTCTCAGCACTCACTTCAGACGGCTGCGGAACTCTGTGGCAGATAAATGAGCAAGCACGCTCAGCCACACCCAAGAAAATAGATGTACCAGGTGATGCACTTAGTAATAGCATATTGGCCTCGAGGTTTGTGGGTCGGCTATCCATGCTATTATTTGTTTCCCACAATTTGTCATGTGAATATGACACACCTAAAAAGTTTTATGAGCACATGGATGCAAGTAAAATATGCCTCCTAATGATACACTATGGAAAACATCGAGCGAGCGGACTCGGCAATATCTGTTACCTTTTGATAGATGACGGATCATTAAAGGGATTATGACATGGGCAAAAGTGACTTCACTTGTTTGTAGATTCCGAAGCCTACCATGAACAAATGGGCTCAATACCCAGTTTAAATGAAAGCTTAGCTATAGCCCTATCCAGTGTGCATACTTAAAGCCCGCAACAACGTTTATTTTAGATCGTCTCCGGACCAGAATTGGCCTCGGGATAGGAAATTAACACAGAGCTGCTGGTGTTTGCATTGATTTCTAGGCCTAGGCGTCAATGTTTGATAGATGCGTTTGCATGTGTATACTAGACTAGTAGTTACACAAGTCTGAATAGAGAAACCATTCAACAAAATATAGAAATAGGGTTTCAGAACGCAGCTTCTTACCACTGTCAACGAGCGTTAGTGCCATTATTGCGCAATTATAGAGGCCTGAATGCAACGATTTCTATTAGGGCTAGGGAAAACTGGCAAAGCACTTCTTATAACTTAACTCCGATCTTACGTTCAAATTTAAGTTTTACTCGATGTGATAAGGGGCAGATCACTAGGTTACTAAGTTTTAGTAATTATATCCCATTTTATTTCTATTTGGGCCGTAGTTATTCGAGTGACCGATATTCGGTTTGTGGAAAAAGACCACTCGCTATCGCTGTGATGAATGCAGAGTTGTCTTCCTTTAAGAATGGGGAACACAACTCCGAAAGTATGTCGACAATCGGCCGTGCCATAACCCCTTTAATAATTTATTTGTTATTACCCAGGGATCACATGCATGAGCTGGAGTCCTAAAGGGAAGCAGCTCGCTATGGGTCGTATGGACGGCGCCATCGTGAGAGTGGATAAAACCGGAGCAGTAAAGGCGCAGATCCCTCAGCCCACTGGCCAGGGCAATCTCACAGGTGGGTAACGCTGCTAGGATGCCTGTCGCAGTAATCTGACCCAGCAGGGTATAACTCCATAATTATTTTTCAAATTGGTATTCCCCACCAAAACTTCTACATCCTTAAGGTAGGATGGTAATTGAGACAAAGAAACCCTATGTAGTTTTCAGCAATTGGATTCAATTCAGAAAGCATAGGGCATCTACTTTCCTTGAATTACTAAGTAGTTGTATCCAAGCCTTTTTTATTGTTCTACTCACTCGCTTGGCCAACCTGTTTAACGGACTTCCTAAGTCAGAACGTTGTTGGAGCGGTAGAAGCTATAAATTATGCGACGACCTCATTCTCACAGTGGGCGCTTACCATACTAAGGGCTTGGACTCGGGGTCATTTGATGTTGACCCAAGCTGTCTAATTTTAGATATATCCGACCATCCTGAAGTCTTACTTTGAGTCATTCATGCGCCATGCCTGTTCCCACTGGTAGTGGGCCTGTTCCCATGCCTGTTCCCACTGGTAGTGGGCCTGTTCCCACTGGTAGTGGGCCTGTTCCCACTACTGGTAGTGGGCCTGTTCCCACTGGTAGTGGGCCTGTTCCCACTGGTAGTGGGCCTGTTCCCACTGGTAGTGGGCCTGTTCCCACTGGTAGTGAAAAAGAAAAAGTGTCGCTGTAAGTGACTCAACTGACGTTTCCTTTTAGTATCAAGTATTTTCTGGCAAGCAGCGACTACCTATATGGTTACATATGTTGATAAGGATAAGCTGCAATGTTGTTCAGAGAAACAGCCACTGTTCATGGTGATCCGTATCGGGGTACGTAAACATCTATTGAGAGTCGGCATTTGGAGAGAGGGCTGTTCGGTAGGGGTTAAAGTAAGTTCTTTGGCCAATAGCTGTGTGGGGAAGTGGCTATAGTGATAACGATGTGACTGAAGTGGAATGCAACTCCTCTTCCTCACCGTCTTGACCTTCCCCAGGTCTGAAGGGAGCCGGGTACCTATTACCTACTAGACGAACAGAAAGAGTTTTTGAAAAAAACTGCACACAAACTGTGTCTTGGACCCAGGACCTTAGCGCCTGCGCTGAGTGCTCCAGCCACTCAGCTAGAGCGGGTCTCTGCGTGCTGTTATCAAGAGATAACCATATAATTCTGCGCAAATCCCCATTCAATCTTCTGGTATGCCATCAGGCCGATATCCCAATCTCCCTGTAAAGCTACTGTTTATATACTGCGGATATGATGCCAAACCTCACTCTGTGCCTGTCTGTGACCTCTATATAGTATATCCTCTGCACTAGTCATGCTATGATTAAATCCGTTACAGAAAGACAAAACCGTGACTTTCACAGATTTCAATGACCTATGGTATGGATCGAACTCCAAACGACTAACCAACTTATATGTTGCTGATCTATCACAATGGTAAGTGTAGGTTCCATGTAGATATAGCGAACTGGTTATACATGTCAGTTCTTCATGATTTCATGCCCAATATAGGGAAATAACTTTTGTTATAGAAATCCTTCTCTTAGACAATGTAGCCATTCTGACAGTTTTTTCCTGCTACCCTATAGGCACATGGTGATGACATTGTCGGCCACTTCACTGGACTGTGGTCTGCTTGCATTGAACCCGCAGACGGATCAGTGGCGAGCGATCGGATTGGACGATTCTGGACGAATCACTGTCCCACTCTCAGAGGAGACTTATGCTGAGAACTTCACTCTTGGCCTGGCGGTGTCTCTCAACGCTACTCAGCCTGTCAAAATCTGTAAGTACCTGTAAGGGCTGCTGTGAATAGGTTTCGGTATGGACTATTTTAGTGGTGTGATTCCATAAAAAACCTGTTCCATGAGAGTAGAACTTCAATGACTTTGAACTGTATAGATTCTTGACTGCAATCAAAAAGGCTTGATTCCTTGAAAAAAATCAGAATCTTTAAGAAGTGGCTTTGGTTTGGTTCGATTTATAAAAAATTATTTTATTCGGCTAACTTAGGTTTTTTTACATAAAGGTCCATGGAGATCTTAGCCAAGCAAAAACAGAGTCCACGACGAAATCCAGGGTAACACAAAAATCCAGGGTTTCATTCGAAATGCTGGTGTCTTTTTGCCATCTAATACATTGCAATAGCGATATTTTACCTATAGCTTTTTTGATCTCTTGAAGCGGATTCAGTGTCAGTTCCTCCGTGCCCAGTGGTGTGTCTGCTCAGCTCTGATGGATCGCTGCTCCTTTACGACGCCGTGAATCGTCAGCCCGGAGCTGAATCTAATCTCGTACATCCTCCTCAGCCTAAACAACTCGTCTCGTCCGAGGGAACTTCTGCTGCTACACCTGCTGCTCAATCTCAGCCTGCTAGCACGCATCAAGAACCTACAAAACAGGTACAGTGTACTAGCACCCATAACAACATACATGGCAGGTCTCAACGTGTCAATTGATTTTTCAGAATGCCAATTCCTGCATTTCTTTTCATAAGCTGAATAAGCTTGGTAATGCTCAACTCTTCTCAAAGCCGTAAGATGTTTGTTAGGTATCATGGCCAAGCGCCGTTTTCCCCAGTCAATGCTGTAGTCTTAGGGAAAGTTGGTCTGCCCATTTCTTATTGTGTACGTTCTTCTCTAGAAGAGTTGGCTGTGATGGAATGTGTTATGAGCCAGATACTTTCCCGAACACCCAAACCCCCAGACCCGGGAGAGACTGACTAGAATGAATGACAAGCTGGACTGAGTCAGAAGGCCTGGTGACTAAGGGAATCAAGCCCGACACGTAATGATCTCAATCACAACGCCATTAGCCTACTGCGCTATCCCAATGAATTATTCTCAAGGACTGATATATTCTGGGTGTTTTAGCTTGGACTTGGAAGCGCTGCATTCGGAGGATTTGGGACAGCGAAAACCACCACCGCTCAGCAATCTCCTGCAAGTTTGTTTCAAAAAGCCTCCCCCACTACTCCACAAGCATCTGCGACCACTCAGCAAACGCCTGCTGGCTTCTCGCCAACATCGGCTGTTGCTCAGCAAACACCTGCTACCAATCATCAAGCACGGACTCCACAGACAGTTCAGACCGACCAGATGGCAAAACAAGCAGCCGAGAAAGCGGCCCATGATGAGGCAAATAGAAAAATCCAGCAGGTCAGTCACAGCTGCTATGCTACCGTGGTATCATTAAACATTGTCATAGCTCTGTTATACATGGTCAATAGTCGAACCCACTTAACATCTGACATAAAAAATGGCATCCTGTCCCGTTGTTCAGGTGTTTCTGTTCCTTCTTTTTCTAAAATCACAGCAAATTTGATAAAACTGCTTCCATTGTAATTATGTGGTAACCCGATGTGACCGAGCTAGTTCAGTTGCCTCAGCCCGCAGGCGGGTTACCAGTCCATATAAATGCTCATATCAATGTGTGCGATGGAACAAGGAACACGTATCACGGCTTTAATAATCTGTAACGCTAAAGAATAAAAAGACAGGCGCAAATTTCATTAAAATTTATGAGCTTTTAACGGCCATGCAGGGTGAAATGGTAGCTTAGTGGATTGCGTGCCAGGCTTTCGCCCGGGGTCCATGGTTCGATATCCAGTACGGGGTTAAAACTTTGTCTTATGCAAATCCCTCGTGTATTTTGGATTGCATTGTTAAATAAATGGGATACCCATAGATTTTTTTCTTGGGCCACATGAGTGTAAGCAAAGAGTCTCTTAATGGCTCACCCCGCCCATAGTCAAATAGACTCAGTAGGCAAATTTCCCCTGATCGCTATTTTGTCTTGGAGACATGAAATTACTTCAGTGGCCTTGTTTCCTCACAGGAGGCCTTGGAAAAGCAGAAAGAGGCTGAAAGAGCCGCTAGGGAAGCGGAAGTGAGGAAACTCGCCGAGGAGGAAGCGAAGCGTAAAGCAGAAGGGATGTATCAGCTTGCTATCAGACAGGAAATAGCCAAGTTTAATCAGGTACGTGAGGGTCACTGGGTGATATCTATAGGCAATAACAGTAGCACCATGGAATCAGGGGAGGATCAGATAGTTCTATAAAACCAATGGCAGACAGCAGTCTTAGATATGAACTAATCAGCCACTCAAAAGCTTATAAATCCCATGAAATCTCGCAGTCGCCAATAACTTTTGTCAGTTATAAGATGACATTTTCAGTAACTCTGCGGCGACCTTAGGCTCGACTCAACAACAACAACAACAACAACAACAACAACAACAACAACAACAGCAACCAAGTCTTAGACTGTGCTATGTTTTCTGTAGGAGATACAGTCACTAAAGCGACGGCTGGGAGAAACCCCCACTGACCTGCTGCCGGCTGAGCAAGTCCGTTCCTCCGCTGAGGCCATAGAGGATGCCGCACGCTTCTCAGATGAAATTAAAGAGAATGTACAGGTAAGGTGCTTCCCTACCGCTCATTGACGCAGTGATGACTCGCAACACAAACTTGGAGAAGAGATGGGCGCTGCAAAGTTGTCACAAGCCCATTTAAAGCGTACGAGGAATATGAAGCAATACAGTGTCTTCTGCCTTCAAGTCCCCCTTACGATCAACATGGTCACGGGTCTTTAAAAAAAATCACCAAGTAGAAATGAAACCAGGGGCGACATATCATTTTTCAGTGACTGATAGTTCAATGGCTTGAAAAGCAACGACAGATTAAAACCCTGGTACCCAGCGGCCATGAATGTGGTAATGCTCAATAATTAACTGCCACCAACAATCCACCCTCCCTTCAAGAGATTCACGTCCGATTTGAAAGACAGGGATTTGATTCGATTTACTAAGACTCAGCCACCTAAGGGTTTTGAAATGAGTATCATCCTGAAACATAAACCTGGAAAGACTGGATTACGTCGGCTTCCTCTCGATTTGGCGTATTTTTTTTTCCGAAGTGGTTGTCAATTGTCAGTTGTAATTGACGCAAGTACCATACCTTAGCTGTGTGTGATTGCACCTGTCTTCAAGCCGTGCTGTGATAACCTCAGTTCTTCGATTGGTAGGGAGTAGCCTTGGCTTAGTAGTTTGAATTTACGATTTGCATATAGTGAGTTGTGGGTTTGAATCGCAGAAAACCCAGTGCTAGTGACAGAAATGGCATCCAACCTTAATTTGCTATGAAGCTCCAACAAGGTCTCCCTTTTATCCCGGGGACAAACTCCAAAACCCTGTACAGGGAATGATAGTGTAGGGTATAAGTTCTTCGGTGTTGAATTGTCCCATTGTTTTGCCAGGCCGTGAACAAGGAGATTGGTGATCTCAAACTAAAGCTGTTTGAGACGATCGCGTACGGCGAACGAACCAAGTCAATGTACGAAAAGTTCCAAAATCCGAAATATCGTGATCTGCTCAATTCGGCGCCTCTTCCTCCTAAACTTCAGGACCTGAAGCAGGTATGAATCACCGCTGGAGTGCTGGTGAGCAATACTGTCTCTGACCGACACACTGGTATGTTACACGGATAGTACCACTGAGCCGGTGGCTTGTTTCCACGGTGGTCCATGGTTTATCCGATAGGATGGTTACTGTGAGTCCTTCTCTATTTGACTTGGGGATGCAAATTTGATAGGGCTGAAAAACAGTATGATGCTGCATCCGAGGTTTAACAGGAAACCTCTTGTGCTAAGCAGAGTGTGCTGTTTACTGAGCTCCCGCATCATATTAGGAATGTTGATTTTCTTGGTAAAAAGAGTTGCATCTAAAAAGCAAGTCAACTTAAAAGACAAATCCCTTAAGTTTCTTCCGACAATGTGATTTATTGCCCCCTTCTGTGAAGAAGATTTCGCCCGCTCCATCCATCCGTACCTCCGTGCATTAATCCATCCATCCACCCATCCACTTGCCCATCCATCCACCCATTCACCGCCCATCCATTCACGGCCTGCCTGCCCATCCACCCGCCCATCCATCCACCCATTCACCGCCCACCCATTCACCGCCCACCCATTCACTGCCCACCCATTCACTGCCCACCCATCCACCCATTCACCAGCCATCAATTCACCCACCCATCCACCCGCCCATCCATCCACTCATCTACCCATCCATTTTCTGTTTTCTGCACGTAGTCGATAGAGAAACGGTTCCAGCATCTGAGGCGGGAATTACTCTCTGTGGATTCAGCCCTGGATGAGATGTGGCTTGCTCATAACAGCACGACCAGCCGAGGCGCCAACAACGCCATTCAATCAGACATGGTCTATCAAGCTCTATCCACCATAGAGAAAATCATTGGTAAGCTGGCCTATATAAGATAGAGTGAGGATAATCAGCGCGTAGAGAATGTTACCCCATGACCTATCTCCTATATATAATGTCCCCATCCAAATCAATGAGGGTGAAAGGGAAAAATGAAGACCGCGCTGGAGGTTGAGGCAAGGTCAACTAGTCCCTAAGTCCAGTAAATTATCCACTGTGTTGAAACTTACTAAAACTTGCAACCCACACTGTAGCCATGATATCAGCGACTAGAGTATGTCCCATATCCGACAGAGCATTCCCACCTTTTATTGTATACTTGTGTTGCACAGCTGTGAAGAAAAGTGAAGTGGACTCACTAGCTAAGAGGTTTGGCACCATGACGGTATCTGCTAAAAGGAGACCGTTGGCTAACCGGTGAGTGTGCACTTCTTACCAAAAGAGATCGCTGGAAAGCTGGTGGAGGGTATGGGTTAACTTCAACCCAAATGTTTGACCGACTCATACAGCGCTGGGTTGCAAGGGACCAGAAGCCGTCTTGTTTTACATATGGTACACTCAACCAACCCTATGACTTTACAGAATGGCCCATGGTTTGCTCCACAGAGCTGGAACTCTATTTAATGCTGCCATCCGAATCTGACGGGGCAAAACGCACAAAGTAACTCCCAAACATAGAATTGAACCCGAGTCACTTGATCAAAGCCAAACATGCTACCCACAAAGCTATCGGTTCTCCCTATGAATGTGCTCTTGTTTGAAAATATTCACTATAAATGATTTCAGGGAAGCAGATGGTGCAGACAGAACTCTGTCTGATTATCTGCACGCCTCGGAGCCAAAGGAGTCGCTGTCCCGTCTCACTCCCAAGAAGGTGGCCGCTCTCAAAGAGTTCCTATCCTCACGACAATATTCTGTCGTCAAGACTGCCCCTTCTGATCTCCGACCGGTCAAGATTATCGCCGAAGAGAAAGCCAAAACGGCGGACTACCTGAAACAATTGGTGAGAGGAAAATGATCAGATTGAAAGAAGATCAAACAAACCTTAGCAAGTTGTTTGATCAATTGCTATGGTCATTCATAGAAAACTAATGACTGCTTTGGATATAACAAAGCCTGTGTTACATTCAAAGGTCTGGTGAAAAGGGTCACGGGTATAAAATTGACTTTAGACCAGCGCTT
>Ga0224501_10004942_pt1 | contig 10521 bp, 8 predicted proteins | sample SF_Oct11_sed_USG_4_FD_169105 | JGI IMG/M metagenome (GOLD analysis project Ga0224501, IMG submission 169105) | Sediment microbial communities from San Francisco Bay, California, United States - SF_Oct11_sed_USGS_8_1 | ecosystem: Environmental > Aquatic > Marine > Sediment | place: USA...
GTTCATAATCGTATCTAAAAAAATCCTTTATAATATTTTTCAAAAAAAGAAAGATTAATAACAACGCTGCAATAAAAAACAAAACCTGATTCGCGCTTTTGACAAAGTTAAATATTTTCTCTTTCATAAACACTCCATGATGCTTTTCTTTATTATTGATTAATTTTTGACAGGCTATAACAATCTCTACCTTTTGGCAATATGGATTCCATTTTCATTGGAATGACGGAAATGGAAGCTCATTATTGTTGAGCTTAAAACTGTAGCCTTGATGGAGCATGTTTTGCGAAATCAAGGGAATAACCCTCGATTGACATCTCGGCTACAAATGGTTTTCATGAGATTAACCATGGTTTTACGTAGGTTGGGTTAGCAAAGCGTAACCCAACACCATATGTCGTTTTTAAATCTATTGTTGGGTTACGCTTTGCTAACCCAACCTACAAAATAATGGATACTGGCCTTCGCCAGCATGACGGTGAAAGCAACAAAAAAAACCCCATCTTACGACGGGGCAAAACTTACAATGCTGAACGAACCAGCAAAATGTTTTACTAGTAAATATCGTGAACTGTATTTTTCACATTAAACTTACCAGTAGGGGTAATTAAACGCTTGTCTTTGATGACAGCTTTCAATTTTCGGGTTTTATCATCCACCACCACAATGGCAGATTCCTGAGTTTTTCCACTCCAGACCGAGAACCAGACTTCAGTACCATCGGCATTATACTCAGGTTGCACAACCCGTTTTGGACCTTCACCCAGATTAGCCCATTCTGCAATAGGCAATACTTCATAGCCCTTATCCAGATTATTCACATCAAATACCGCCACAGATTGACTGATTTTTGGATCAGGATTTAAAGGCGAATCAACCCAAAGGTTTTTGGATTTAGGATGGGTTTTGACAAACAGGGAGCCGCCACCTTGACCTTTCAACACCTGAACCACTTTCCAGGCATTTTTAGGATACTTGACAGGATCGGTACCTATCAGAGTGACCTTGTCATTACCCAAAGCACTGGTCACCCAGGCAGGGCCAAATTTGGGATGCACAATGTTAGCACCACGACCAGGATGAGGGATTTTATCCACATCAATCAGCGCAGTTAATTTACGGTCTTTGGAATCAACCACCGCAATTTTGTCTGATTTGTTGGCTGCTGTCAGGAAATAACGATGGGTTGAATCCCAACCACCATCATGCAGGTAACGCGCTGCATTGATAGTACGCACTTCCAGACTATTCAGATCTTCATAATTAACCAACAGGATTTTACCGGTTTCCTTGATGTTAACAATAAACTCGGGATGTTGATGAGAAGCCACAATAGCTGCGACACGAGGCTCAGGGTGATATTCCTGAGTATCCACAGTCATACCGCGTGTAGAAACGATTTTTAGCGGCTCTAATGTATCGCCATCCATGATGGTATATTGTGGAGGCCAGTAAGAGCCTGCGATCGCATACTTATCTTCAAAGCCTTTGTACTTGGAAGTTTCAACAGAGCGTGCTTCCAAACCAACACGAATCTCAGCCACTTTCGCAGGTTTCTTCATCCATAGATCGATCATATCAATTTTAGCATCACGACCAATGGTAAAGAGATAACGACCTGATGCTGACAAACGAGAAATATGCACCGCATAACCGGTTTTAATCACGTTAATGATTTTTTTGCTATCACCATCAATCAACGCCACTTCACCTGTATCCCGCAAAGTTACAGAAAAAATGTTATTCACATCATAGTTGTTCATTTTCTTTCTTGGACGCTTATTTGCAGGAATGATCAAATTCCAGCTTGCCTTCATTTCTTTCATACCAAACTCGGGTGGCATGGGTGGTTCATGCTGTAGGAAACGCGCCAAAATATCGATATCTTTTTCTGATATTTCACCACTAGTTCCCCAGTTAGGCATACCTGCTGGTGATCCATAATTGATCAAGGCTTTAAGATAATCAGTTCCTTTTTCACGAGTTATATCAGTGGTAAGCGGTTTGCCTGTAGCGCCTTTTCTTAATACACCATGACAACCAGCGCAACGCTGGAAATATAATTCAGAAGCACGGTCAAATTCTGTTTGAGTCATTTTGGGACCTTCAGAATCGATAAAGGATTTTAACTCTTCGGATTTGATAGCACTGGGGCTTCCCTTGTATTTCATTTCTGATTCAGGCGTATCAGGATGTCTTTCTCCTGCAGAACGATCTGATGACCCTGTTTTATTACGCACAGCTGCAACTTCCGCAATTTTTACCTCAGTTGCCTTGTTGCCCCATGAGTTGTACACATAGGTCAGAATGTCTGCTACCTGAACATCTGATAAGTGAGCCATATTAGGCATGACAGCATTGTAGTCTTTACCATTAACTTTTATTTTACCTGATATTCCGTTTATAACAGCTCCTATAGCAGCCTTGGTATTACCTTTAATATAATCCGATTTTGCCAAAGGAGGAAAAGCACCGGCTAATCCCTGACCATTGACCTGATGACAAGCAGCACAATTGGCTTCATACAAGGTTTTGCCATTGGCTATCTTGTCAGCAACTGACACCTGCTTTGCAGCTTCAGCTTGATGTTCTTTTAATGCCGTATCTGCTGATAGCACTGAGGTAACACCTAACCCCATTGCTACTGACAACGCAGTTACCAGCAACTTTTTACTCGTTTTCTTCATCGTAATCTCCTTTTTAATCATGCCAAATTCTTCCTAACTCAACACGTTAATAAAAACACGGTAACCTCCGTTACCAGTGAATATAAAACTGCACAGATGCCCGACGACCAGGATCAGACAACAATCCAATCAAGGGATCATCCGACTGCAAACCATTAACAGCAGACCAATTCCAAAAGGTTTTATCAGTTAAATTGTGAATGGCTGCTGAAATTTTGGTTGTGTCATTGATTTGATATTGCGCAAACAAATCCATAACACTGTATGCGGGCGCCTTAAACAAGCTTTGACCAACTGGCTCATCAAGTTCGTCTTTAGCCTGAACATGAGAAACATTCAAACTGCTTCTAAAATCTCCCTGATGCCACTCAAGTGCTGTCATAATTTGAGCTGGCTCAATAGTGTTCAATGGCAAGCCAGTTTCCTGGTTTTCGCCCTTACTCCAGAAAGCTTGTGTCATCCACTTCCAGTTTTCATTAATTTTATACTGATAATTGATTTCACTTCCGTAGATGGTAGCCTTGTCCAGATTTTGAGATTGAAAAATCACTCTGCCAGATAGCGGATCGAATCCCAGATTAACCTTGGTTTGAATAAAATCATCAAACTCATTGTAAAAAGCTATCCAGGACAGTTTGTGATTTTCATTATTAAGGCGATAACCCAACTCATAGCCTGATGAAGTTTCTGATTTCAGATCGGGGTTGGGAATGGCTCTTATGTTAAACAGTGGAATATCCAGACCGATGTTGGCGTCTTCAAAAGGTGGCGCTCTGAAACCTCTCAGATATTGCAGATATAACTGACTACTTTTACTGAATTGATACTGCAATCCCAATTTTGGTGACCACCGGCTCTCCCTGATGCTGACAGGAGTGGTTGCCGGATTATCCTGCAGATAGATGTCATCTACTTTTGGTGACAAATCATAACTGTCAAAACGAATTGCCGGTATCAGAGTGAATTGACTATCACCCAGTGTAATTTGATCATTAATATAGATGCCCTGCTCTTTTATGTCAGAGACTGGAAAATCCCTTAATGGAAAATCTTCTGACAAAATAATATTGGTACTGGTTGAATCCAGCAGATTGGTCTGCAATGCATTACGCATTTCTCTAACGTTGCTATTACTCCACTCGGCCCCATAACCAAGCTCATGTTCCCAGGATCCCAAACCAAAATGATGATACAGATTTAAGCGCAACCCGTTAACTTCCTGTTGATAAAAGAAATCTCTGTCATAATGATAAGGAACGCCTCTTACAACTCTGTTTTCATCGGAAAATTGTGTCGTTTCAGTGGTTTGATTGTAGACACGAATCACCCCTCCGCTGAGCCAGCTATCCTGCGCTTCAAATTCATAATTAACGGAGTAACCACTACTTTCAGATTCATCATCACCAAACAGTGAAGTGGTACTGGCAAAACGCCCTAAGCCAATAATAGACAAAATGTCTGTTTCAGCCTGATGATTAACTTTTTGATATCGAATACCTATTTGCTGACGACTATTAATATCATAAACCCCATGAAACATTTGTGACGTTTGTTGATTGATTTGGTTATCATCTTCAACCAGACTGTCTGCACTATGTTGCATCTCATAACCTTCTCGGTTACTCAAAGACATCAACATGCTAAATTTACCAGAAGCAAAGGCATTATGAACTGATGTCAGACGACTACTGTCAGCAGAAAAATACCCCTGCTTGACACCAAGATAATATTCTTTATCAGTCTGACGTAATAAATCATTGGGAGATTTGCTGATAAAACTGACCACACCACCGATGGCATCACTACCATAAATACTGGAAGCAGGCCCTCTTAAAATCTCGACCTGTTGCAAAAGTTCAAGATCGACCATATTGCGACCTGAATTGGAATAAGAACCAATATCAAACTGATCTGCAACTGGTATACCATCCACTTCCATTGCCACACGATTTCCGCCAATACCACGGATCGATAAACCTGTCTCTCCAAATCGGGTTCCACTGTATTCAACATCAAATCCCATTTCGTATCGAACCAGATCAGTCAAATTTTGAGGCATATGGTAATCCAGTCTATCCTGACCAATCACCGAAGCACTACCAATAACATCATCAACAGCTCTTGGCATTTTTCCAATGATTACAATCACCTGATCATCAACAACCAATTCACTTTCATCTTCATCAGCATCTACTGATAAAGAAAATATTGCTGCGGATACAACAAAGAAAAAAGCAAATGCCTTGTTCAATCTAAATTTGACCATATCGCTACCTGCGTTGATTGTTTGTACAAAATATGTTCAATCTTATTCAAATTAGTCCTGATTCTAGTACATGATTGTTTTTAAATAATGATCTGAATCAATCTTATGAATAATAGGAATAAACATTTATACCCATAAAGTATTTATGGTTTTTCCTTTATATACAACAAGTTACATAAATCACATCAAAGCAATCTGATGATCTGGATCAACAAAATCTAACTTTATGGGAGGATAATATCTAAGACTACTACAAAAGGAGAATGCCATGAAAGAAATCTTCACAAAAAGCATGGCCAGAAATATTTATTTTGGCGGTAGCATTTTTTTTGTACTGCTATTTCTGGCTCTAACTTATGATACCCATCAGGCTCTTCCTCAAAGAGACAACAGCCAAGCTATAACTGAAACGGTCGCTTTAGGAAAAAAACTCTGGGAAAAAAACAATTGTATTGGATGCCACACATTATTAGGTGAAGGGGCTTATTACGCGCCGGAGCTGGGTAATGTCTACGTTAGATATGGCAAATCGAAGGAAGCAATCAAAGCTTTTATTAAAAGCAGACCGGTTAATGGTATTCCTGGTCGCAGAAGTATGCCGCAATTTAATTTGACCGAAGAAGAGCTGGAAGCACTGGCGGAATTTCTAAAATACTCCAGTGAAATTAATACAGCCAATTGGCCACCAAATAAACAGGGTTAGGGAGAATAGTTATGCAAACACATTTAAAATATCAATCTCAAGCCGTTGCCAAGCCCTATTTTTATGCTGCAATTGGTTTATTTGTTTTACAAGTTATTTTTGGTCTTATTCTGGGTCTGCAGTATGTAATGGGTGACTTTTTGTTCCCTCATGTCCCCTTTAATATTGCTAGAATGGTACATACCAATTTATTGATTGTCTGGTTACTATTTGGCTTTATGGGTGCAGCCTATTATCTCGTGCCAGAAGAGTCGCAAAGAGAAATTCACAGCCCCAAGCTGGCTATGATCCTGTTCTGGGCATTTTTGGTCGCAGGCGTTTTAACAGTAGCCGGTTACCTGTTAATGCCTTATGCCCGTTTGGCAGAAATTACCGGTAATGACATATTACCAACCATGGGACGAGAATTTCTTGAGCAGCCGACCATTACCAAAATGGGTATCGTGGTTGTGGCTCTGGGATTCTTATACAACATCGGCATGACCATCTTGTCAGGGCGCAAAACCGTCATCAACGTCATTTTACTGACTGGACTTATTGGTCTGGCAGTTATGTTCCTGTTCTCTTTTTACAACCCTGATAATCTTGTTAAAGATAAATATTATTGGTGGTGGGTTGTTCATCTATGGGTAGAAGGTGTTTGGGAATTAATTCTGGGCTCCATACTTGCCTTTGTACTTATAAAAACGACTGGAGTAGATAGAGAAGTCGTTGATAAATGGCTTTACATAATTGTTGCCATGGCATTAATTACCGGCATTATTGGTACTGGCCACCATTACTATTGGATAGGTACTCCAGAGTATTGGCAATGGCTGGGCTCTGTGTTCTCGGCACTAGAACCTATACCATTTTTCCTCATGACCCTGTTTGCCTTTAACATGGTCAATAGACGAAAAAGGGAACATCCCAATAAGGCGACGGTACTTTGGGCAATGGGAACTGGCGTGATGGCATTTTTAGGTGCTGGCGTTTGGGGCTTTATGCACACTCTCGCACCTGTAAATTACTATACCCACGGGACACAAATTACTGCCGCTCATGGACACATGGCATTTTATGGTGCCTATGCAATGATTGTACTTACCATCATTTCCTATGCCATGCCGCATTTGCGAGGTCAGGGAAATGCAGCATGCAATCGAGCGCAAGTAGTGGAAATGTGGTCTTTCTGGTTAATGACAGTTGCAATGGTCTTTATTACCTTGTTCCTCACTGCCGCAGGTATATTGCAAGTCTGGCTACAAAGATTTGATGAAGGACAACCTTTTATGGTAGTTCAGGATCAACTGGCTATTTTCTACTGGATGAGAGAAGCTGCTGGTGTTGTATTCATCATAGGATTGATTCTTTATCTCATAAGCTTTGTCGTTAAAGATAAAAATCAGGCTACTGCCTGAATTAACTAGCAACAGGATAAGGGAGGGTTAATCTCTCCCTTTCCTGCTTTCAGATTGAATGATATACAGGAATACTCAATGACCCAATCATCTCCTTTAAAAGAGACAGCCGCTCAACTTAAAGAGCTTCCTTTTTATCAGGCTCAGCACAATGAAATTGATATTTTTACCCACGCCTATGACAACCAGTTGCCTGTACTTTTGAAAGGACCAACAGGCTGTGGCAAGACCCGCTTTATTGAACATATGGCCAAACGTTTGAATCGCCCACTATACACAGTGGCTTGTCACGATGATTTAACCGCTTCAGATTTGGTGGGACGATATTTGATTGAAGGAGGTCAGACTGTCTGGCGCGATGGGCCTCTCACGCGTGCCGTCAGAGAAGGTGGTATTTGTTATCTGGATGAAGTGGTTGAAGCGCGAAAAGACACTACTGTTGTTTTGCATCCCCTATCGGACGATAGAAGAATGCTACCTATTGACCGAACCGGAGAGCAATTAAAAGCGCCGAAAGAATTTATGTTGGTGGTTTCCTATAACCCCGGCTATCAGAATTTATTAAAAGGTATGAAACCATCGACTCGACAACGCTTTGTTGCCATGACTTTTGATTATCCCGACATGACATCAGAAATTTCTATTGTCGAAAAAGAAACGCAAATTGATCATTATTATGCAACCAAACTGGTTGAACTGGCGCAATCCTTACGAGCTTTAAAGGAATATGATCTGGAAGAAAATGCTTCTACTCGTTTACTGGTTTATACCGCAACCTTAATGCAATCAGGTCTCGATCAAAGAACGGCTATTCGTTCAGGGCTGATTGAACCACTGACTGATGATCCTGAAACTATCAATGCATTGATGGAAGTGGTGAATGCCAAGTTTGACTTCCATGATGAATGATTGGTCTGATTGACTATAATCGAGCAAAATTATGAACAAGCAAAAAGCGAAACAATCTGATGTACTCTCAGCCAGCGATCAGCAATTGGCTTATAATGCTCATTTATATTTTTTATTAAATTTAACTTTTCTACCTCTAATTGCCTTTATCTGGAGCGTATTGAGATATTTTAAGCAAAAAAGAGTTATGAGCCAGGCAACTCGACATCATTTTTTGCAAAGCCTTGTGATGCAGTTTTTTTCCGGCATTTTACTCATTGGTGTGAGCGGCTTGATCGTAGAATTTGGTGGTTGGCAATCCCCTTACACTATTATGATTTTAATCATTTATTTTACCTGCATTCATTCCCTTCTGATTCTGGCGGCAGTCTACGCCATGAGCAAAACCGCTGGTGGTAAAGATTACGACTATCCAATGCTTGGACAATTAGTTCGAAAATGTTTTGCCTCCCAATCAAACCAACGGACAGAATAAAATGGAAGAATGGGCTGGACAGATTTGGCACAAGATCATTACCAGAGCCGCTTCTCCGGAATATCCTGACAAGGCCATTAAGTTAAATGACATTAAAAACCGCTTGTCGATTCAGTTCCGAGCCTTTGGTGGTAATCCTGCCATGCAAATTCTTGGCGCCAGCAAAACCGATTGGCATGACCGACGTTCATTTGTCCAGCGAGTGGCCTCTTCCTTTAATCAGGTTGAATTGGCCTGGTGTGATGAACAGAGCCTGCGTTTACCTGATCATCTGGCCTGGTATGATGATAAAAAACTCAATGAACAACACTATCTTTGGCTGACCTGTCTGGCTGCTCATAGTGATAATGCTGTTAGGAAATGTTGGCTATCAGATAATCAGTCTTCAGTAAGAAAAACACTGAAAGCTTTTCCGGGATTAAAACGCATTTACCACTCTCTGGTTGAAGCGCACATTCAATCTCGCCCCAAACTGGAAAGCTTGCCAGCCAGTTTAATCAAGGCTGAAAAAATGATCAGAACAGCATTAACCAGTCCTGATGCAAAACTCGAAGAAATTGATCAACCTCAAAGGCTTCATCCTGTTTGGCTTTGGCTGCATCCAGAGCCGCCTGTTGAAGAAAAAATCAAGGCACAACTTGAAGAAGTTGAAGCACAACGCTCAGATAAAAAATCGAAAGAACTAAAAGAAGATAAACGACGAAAAGGTGAATGGGTAGAAGATAAGGACGGTAAGGAAGGTTTGCTCGCCTTTCGTCTGGAAAGTGTATTTAGCTGGGCTGAATTTATGCCAGTTGACAGAACTGCTGATGATGACGATGAAGAACACGCCCAATCGGTTGCTGATGATTTGGACGTGATTTCTGTGACAAGATCAAAAGATGCACCCGCATCGCAACTTAAATTTGATTTGGACTTACCCGCCCCGGATCAGGATGATTATGTACTGAAATCCGGCATACTGCTTCCGGAATGGGATCATAAAAAAAATCGTTTAAAGCCCAAACATTGCCGATTACAGGAAATGTTACCCAAACAACATGAGGACTGCGATTTACCGCAACATTTAAAATCACAATCTCGAAGACTACGCTCTCACTTTGAAATGCTGGCAACGGGCAAGCAATGGCTCAAAGGACAACCGGAAGGATCAGAGCTGGATATGGATCGCTTTATTTTACAACAAGCTGATAAGAAAAGAGGTTATTGTCAAAATCGCAACGATTTGTATCAGGATTTACGCATTAAATTACGCGACCTGTCTTGTTTGTTGCTGGCCGATCTTTCTCTCTCCACTGACTCATGGGTGAACAATCAGGGTAAAGTGATTAATATTATCAGAGACAGTCTATTTCTTTTTGGTGAATCGATACAAGCAGTTGGAGATCGCTTTGCCATATCAGGATTTTCTTCCAAAAAACGTCATCACATTCGTTATTATCCTCTCAAACGCTTTAATGAGCCTTGGGGCAAACAGGTGAAAGGACGCATTAATGGTATCGTTCCAGGATTTTATACCCGCATGGGTGCTGCTATTCGTTATGCCACCCAAAACCTGCAAAAAGAGTCCAGTGAAACCAAATTGCTGCTGTTATTGACCGATGGTAAACCTAATGATCTGGACAGTTATGAAGGTCGGTATGGAGTGGAAGATACGCGTCACGCCATTGTTGAAGCACGTCAGAATGGCATTAAAGTTTTTTGCGTCACCATCGATGAAAAAGGTAAGCAATACCTACCCTATATTTTTGGTCAAGGCCATTTTATCCTGATCCGCAATGCGGAAGAGTTGCCAGTTAAGTTGACTCGATTATACTCGTCTATTACCGCTTGATGACGCTTTACTCAGCAACTTTCTTTAACTAGAATCAACTGATGAACAAAGAACTATCACAAACACTTAACCAGTTTATGGTTTCCCGCTTTACCTTGTTGGACAAGATGTACAAATGTGCCTATGAACAAGCATTAAAAGAAAAACAAATGAGACTTAATCAAGATTGGCAGGAATGGGATGAACTGGATGAAGAATCTCGGCAGTATGTTTGGGAGTATCTGGATAGGTAGCTCTCACCTGATTC
>Ga0224501_10004943_pt1 | contig 10521 bp, 8 predicted proteins | sample SF_Oct11_sed_USG_4_FD_169105 | JGI IMG/M metagenome (GOLD analysis project Ga0224501, IMG submission 169105) | Sediment microbial communities from San Francisco Bay, California, United States - SF_Oct11_sed_USGS_8_1 | ecosystem: Environmental > Aquatic > Marine > Sediment | place: USA...
CTGTCAGAGAGTTACTCGCACCTTTGCTCCAACTCGGTGGTTTGTCACAATTTAAAACTGCGCACAACACTCACCAAAGCTATCCACAGTGTTATCTACATTGCAATATCTGTCTTTTATCCGACATTTCTGATCAGCAGTAAGCTCGGGGCACGTTTTTCCATTTATAGATGGCTCCTGAATAATAGCCCGGTTTCTCGATTGGGATCCCCATTTGTGTCCACACTCTTTACCATCCTTTGAGCAAGTCGTCCATTCAGACCAAGCTGACACCAAACAATCCACTGCAACACATATATAACTGGAGACACTGGCACACTCACCAAACTACTAAGAGTGATGGTGAAGATAGCGGGATAACTCAATGGCTACAGCGCTTGGTTCAAAGAGAGCCCGAGTTCAAGTCCTAGTCATGCTGGGCTCTCAATTTGAGTATGAGCGCCTCACATAATTCCTAGCTCCTATCGCTCCAAAAAGCCTCAGACTTGAGAGATCTGTTAAATAGGATGTCCAAGTGCCCGTGTAGAAACACAAAATAAAGATGTATGTAGGTATTGCGTATTGGTTAAATAGAGTGATGAACATCTCTCTTTTAAACAAAGTCACCGGCTGCATGCGCACAAAATACATTCATCTAGAAAATCAGCCACCTCAGAAATATGAACACTACCAGTAGTAGTAGAAGTTAGCACTCAGTACTCATGTCAAAGAAGGATTGTGCACTCATACAAGTGGTCTGTCCGTTGGTCACTACAAGCATCCGTTGTATTTCTCAAACATCCATCATGTCAATACGAATATTCTCTTTAAATAAGTACAGAAATTAATCAAATCTTTTGCCTCAGGAAACTTTTACAACATGTTCTACCTAAGTAAACAGACGAAATCAATGAACGGGTGTTTAGCACAGTAACTTCCCACAGTGTGCCTATATCAGTAACAAGGGGAAGGGTTCGGATTTCCTAGATTATTTATAAGGAGAGTAGCAAGTGTTTCTGCGTTCCAAACGCTTACGCACTGAATGTTACTGTCAAAGTCTACCCCAGGGGGATTGAGTACATGACTATATGACATAATGTGCGGGCACAGAGTGAATGCAGTTTTCAGTTAAGGTTTTCATTACATTGGTATACATATAGTAAGAGTTACTCAATGGCTCAGTGTTGTTCATGAGTTCCCAGAGGGGTCTGCGGGTTTCATTACTGCGGGTGGGCAGACAATTTTAAGGCAAAGGGTAGCCGTATAACTGTATAAACCGAATAACCTGACTGTTCAACACGTGATGGAGTACTCTTTTCCTCTTTCCACCGGACCCGGCTAACTCATACGGGAAACCTAGGATAAGACCTGTAGATGGTATGCCAGCAACATAGCGAGATGGTTCGATGGTAGAATGCTGAGGAGGCAGCCATGTAAATCTGGGAGTGAATCCCATTCATTGCAGGCTCCTGCTGTGCGTATGAGCTCTCCGCAGTCATCTTAGCTCAAAACAAAATCAAGCCTTACTATGAGGTGAAGCGGTGATACTGGCATGCATGTGTTGCTCTGTACTAAGACGTAACTAGTGGCAAAACACGTACCTAACTAGGCAGTTTCACCATAATGGTGAAGAGGTCGCGCGAGAAATAAAAAGTCAGACTGACTATTGTCTTTAGGTAATACCTTGTGAGAAGCAGTCCTTTCTGAATGCAGAATGATGAAGATTGCGAGGGCATTCCAGGATGCATGTACCTCTGTATTCAAGGTATGGCTTATGACATACATCACAATAGTCTCTGTCCCCGCATACCTCACAGTTGGCTGCTTTACACTCTACAACGAGGAGGCTATACTGCATGGGGATGACTATAATGGGGATGCTGATAATCGTAGATATTAGAGTACTCACATAGCTTGTTGCTTTAAACCAGAAATAGCCCCCTTGTGCAGCGAACAGATTTCAATCTGAGTCATAGGGTTGCAAAATGACCACAAAAAGACTAGACATTTCTGATCTTCCAAACCTATTAATGATTTTTTTCATATTTCATGTTGTGATTCGCTTTGAACACAACACATATTCGAAATACCTTGTCCACATGATAGACAATTATTGTGGCCAAGAGAGATCCGGATAAAACTGCATGTAGATGCTTATAGATTCTACAAGCATCTTACCCTTGTCAATGCACTGCACTCTATTGCTATTAGGTGTTTGCATCATAATGCTTCGTTGAGTCTTAAAACGTTATAAACTCACCAAGACATCTATAGTATCCTTGCATGTGATGGAACTCACTAGTGAAATACCCGGATGGGCAATGCTCAACGCATACACCTATTTTCCTCATGTTCAATTTTTCCACATGCCATGTGTAGTTGGAAAGACACTGAACACAACCATTCCAAACAGAGCAAGCCATGCAGCCAATGGGACAGAGGTTCTCTTGGTTGTTTTGTCTGTTTTCTGAAAAATACATGCAATCACTGAATAGAGACATGTCACTGAACTGAAATAGGTAACGCTGTTCTACCTGCAGGTAGGTGTTGACTTACTTTTGCCTAGCTAGTTAGGCAATTGTTCATTCAGTGTAATGGACTCTTTTGGACAACGGGAGCAGCGAAATCTATGCAAGTCTGATTCAAATAAGCCAGGTGTCTTCTGTGAGAATGTACCTATGGTGTGTAAAAGGGAAAGCAAGATTATCGCCATATGCCTCTATATCTGCTCTTTTTTGGGTCTTTGAACACTAGCATGGACACTAGAGTGGAGAGCACGGAGAATACTGATCAGGGCTGGTCAGGATATGGGTGGAAGAGAAGACCCGTCATTGACAAAGGTTTTGTAACTCACGCTAACATCTGGATAAATTTTGGAATGATTTAACAACACAAAGTACCCGCATTATATAGAATCACCAGCTATATTTATTCAATATTTCAAATACCCTGGAAGTTTTGGTTGACAAATTTTGTAAAATTTAATAATTCCATGAGATCAACTGTTCCAATACTCAGCAGTTCACTAAAATAGTGAAAGTACTATGCAGTTTTCTGCTTACACCATAATCTATGCAATCAAAATAGAAACGTGAAAATATGCCATAAAATGTGTCTGAGGCGAAAACTGTTTTTTAAGAACACAGTCGCACAATAACAGTTGTGCTTTACTTTGCTTGTTTCACTATGGGCTTCGCTTCATTTGGCACGAATTGACTCGCATAGACCTCCTACTAGACCACCCTAGCTGTATCATCTATAACAAATTTGTATTGCTATCTATCGGTTTATAGCTTGATCTAATGCTGTAGGATGGGACAATTCTTAGTAGGTATAATCTTTGCCATGAAATATTTTCCAGGCTGCTATTACACCCTCTTTTGAAACTGCGATGGTGAGCTGTGGGGGATAGAGTTTTCAAAGGGTCAGATCAATAATTACTGCACGGACTTTGAAATCAGCCAATAATGCATAAAGGAGTGTCAGTATAGGGGACCAGTGAGCCAACATCAGATCTGTGCAGAGTTACCCTCCCCTCTACAACTTAATGGATTTATATTAGAAGTTTCGTGACAGAGAACATACATACCAGTCTGATTAGAAGTACGAGTTTCCAGTGTGGTTACATTAAGTGAGATTACGGGTAACAGGTACATGACCATCAGTGGTATGCTATACATCCTCGATCCAAGTCACATGACGCTGATAGTATAATCCCTCACGCCACACCGGATTACAGCGCGTCTGTATAACTCACTATGCGTAAACTGTACTAATGCCGAAGTATGAGTATCCCAAATAACGAATCCAGTCAACCAGACGACTACTTTTCCATGAGTGAATGTCAATCTCTAAATAGACTCCCTTCACTAGCAGGACAATTATCGCAAGCCTCGAGCAATTAAACCACCACACTGGCTGATAACAAAAGGGTCATTTTGATTAGTTGATTTATAGACTCATGAAATTGCCAAAGGCTTCAAGACTGAGCCTGGTAACCAACACTGGAGCAGTGGCGGCAAGGTGAAATTAGATTATCATACCACATTTTATGATGTCTGTAAATTCACGATAATCTCTGGTCTGCGAGATATGCCTGCGACAAAATTCTGGTCGCACAAACGATGCTGTCACTATTTCTATACTACAGCCACAATATGGGCAAGGTCTATACAACTTTATTACAAACAAGCAATAGATAGACAGTCTTTGGAACCGAATGATCATGGTGATTTCGAGCAGTCTTTGCTAGTAGTAGCTCCAGCTGGTGATTGACCGATTGTAGTTGGTGGCGGAGGGGGAAGAATCGATTCACTGTTATGCAGCTAGAATGCCTGGGAGCCCCACTACAACAGATATCACAAGGCTGTCAACCATGTTTAGTTATCATAGGAACCGATCACACTGCAGAATGTAACTGTAGGGAGTAAGCATACACATAACACCCACGCTGTCTTTATCTTTCAGCCCGAGTTTCTTTTCCATATTATCAGCAAGCATGCTAGACCTGAATGAGATGCCTTTGGTCTTCTCAATCACTTGTTGGTACACTGATACGGCCTGAGTACCCATTACCACATGACCCTGCAACAGTTACACATTATATCACACCAGGAATATGAACCACAAAAGAACATAAGGCTCACACCTAACAGGCACCAACAGCTCCATCCGCTTGCCAGGAGTATGTGCAGTTAATTCTGGATTTATGGATGAGAATCTTTTCAATTTACACCAACGCCCCACGCAAAGACCCACATGGCATATGAACATCATGTCTTTGCCAACATTTCTACACAACCAAATTGATACAAACCAATTGGGAGTCAATCTTGGCATCGAGGCGAGCATTCCTGATCAGGTTTACAATCCACTTCTCGGCATCATCAGGCGACATATTCAGTTTGTCAGCGAGCATGCTAAAACAACACAGACACCAAACTCAGATGAGATGGATCCATCTGCGGGCTTAGATCTATCAGAACGCTTCTATATTCTGATCTGCTCGACTGTAGTGACCGATCAAAACAACCGTGAGGATATATCAAGAAAATATTTAGTTAAACGGATCAGCAAACAAAAATAATCACTATCAGAGGTGCTAAAATCTTGTGAATTATTCAGCCAGATGTAAGCACACAAACCTGATGCTAATACATTGGTGTATCCGACAGAATGTCTCAAAGATGAATAGGCGAGCATTCTCAATGAAGTCATCAAGACAAGCGACCAGGAAAAAGTCATTAGCTAATACCTGCAATCGGGAGAAAGAGATGGATTCTGGGTGAATTTACTCCTCGAAAGGACAAATACTTCAATTTCGTTTTTGACTCTCATCAGAAAGGTATTTTTTATTTTCAGTACAAATCCAACAGCTGTGCGGTGGTTGCAATAAATGCTTCGGGCAATCAAGGACAATAGTGAGATCAAGCCAAAAAATATTATACCCCCAGGCTCAATTTACATTCATTACTCACTACTTTGATATTGCGAATGAACTTCAAAGCTATAGAAAGGTGACCAGTGGGTATGAGTACACTCAGTATTCAGTATAATAGTATGTGACAATTTAGGTGCACCATATAGAAGTTAAACAGAAAAATTGAACCTCTTGTAAAAGATTCAAATGACTTACAGTCTCACAATCCCTCAGCTGCTGTTGCGCTCGGTCAAAGTCGAAGTTAACATAGAGACATTCCAAGAACTCAGTTATTGGGTCCCGGTAAGTGTAAGATTCCTATTAAAAGAAATTTTTTTTATAGTTTTTTGAGGTCTACAACTCACATAAACAGATGCATGTAGTGGTTGTACATTGGGTTAGATGACCTGAAAAAGAAAATACATTGAAGATAGGGCGGATTCATCCTCTCGTAAACAAAACACTCAAAGAAAGGACAACTCCAACTATTTAGTTTGCTATTACCGCGCGGAGGCATTACCCAGCAGTTTTCATTGTTATATGAACAATGCGGGTTTGAAACTTAAATAATACCGGAAGTCTGTTATTTATCAAGTGCCAATACACAATTGTAATGCAATTTTATCTTTATTTTATCACTTACCTGCCCCCCCCCCCCCCGATCGACATTGAATGATAAGACCAGAGACACTCTCACTCATTCAAGTTAGTAGAACTAACGATCGGTTTTCGTTTGCAACTGTTAAAATTTTTTGGAGGAGCTGTCAGAACATGTCATTAAATGCGCATGGATGGATAACTCCTACTATGTCTATGAAGTTCTACAAAATACCCATACGGAAGATTTTTGTGCTGTCCAATGACTAAAATCGATATATTTCAGCCATTGTCTGTCCATGGTTGGGTTTCGGCCTTCCTCCTCGATGTCCACAGGTTGTGTGGCGCTGTTGAGGGGAGATTGAGCCATTCTATGCCACACTGGCTCAGGATGGGTTGGCACAGTGTGATCAACCAGAGAAGAATCCCTTGCAATACTCTGCCGCCGTTGGAAAATCAGCCAGGGCCACGGAGAGGACAGACAGTGAGATACACTCATTCCTGCACTGAGCTGAAAATACCCACTTTCTAATCCATAATCCTACCTGTTGGATGACCTTCACGAGATCCTTGAGAACGGTTTTTCTTCTCTTGTTAATGATAACAGCAGTGGTAAGGTAACGTAGAATATGGGGACACACGGTCTGAATTGTATTGAGATACCTAAAACATGAAAACACAGCTGGTAGTTCCTGATCATCTTGTACGTAATGCAGCAATGGGAAGGGGGGGGGATTAAACACACCAGACATTAAACAAGTTAGGGTTTATTTCACAGCAATGAGAAAGTGGTTATACAGTAACCAGTAATAAACTGAGAACCCAAAAATTTGTAAAATTCGGGAAAACATGAATTCGCATGTTGTCCGAAATTGAACAGAAGAGCAACCACGAGCTTACTTGTTGTCATGCTTGTTTTCAACCAGAAACATGTCTATAATAAGGTCACCACCTTTGGGATGGTTGAAAAACACAAACAGACTCCAGTGAATGAACCAGGTTCGTTGTTGTAGAGACTGCAGTGGCGAGAAGGTCTATAAAACAGAAAACAGTCTCGTATCATTCCGCACCACACAGATTTAGCTGATTGATCAGTCATTATTTGCTGTGGCAATCATTGACACTTCAAGCCATACGCTATGTGTCAGTTTCTCGATTTGCGCAGTGTATTTTTTCAAGTAATGCATTGCGAGACAGCCAGAACAACCATAGACCCATGGACTCACGGCTGAATCAATGACATCTTTCAGCTTATTCAAATCCTCCAGAGCGGCTTCCCAATTCTGCATGAGAATTTCAGCGGCAAGCTTGCCCCACAGTGCATTGTATGCCAACTTGTCATCATTCGGAGTCTAAAACACCAAAAAACTGTGGCCATAGCCCTACATATATTTGCTCATCGGAGTATGATGACAATCAGCTAAATACAGGGTAATGAAGTTATTTGCCATCCGACCTATAGTACCCTGTGATATAAAGCCCGGTTACCCACCAAAACTCGGACGAAGTAGAGGTACTCAGCAGCTCCGGTGTAGTTACCACAGTCGTATTGGAAGCGCGCGTACTCATAAATCGTCTGCAACATCTCCTCTGTGAACTAAAACAGAGTTTGCAAGCCTGGGGAGTCATCTTCTGTAAAGATCTGGAACTGTTTCACAGCTCAAAAAGAACTGTTTTGGACCTTTCATTTGCTGTCGGTATATTAAATAAGTCCCCCACTTCCATATATGGATAGTTAAACCTTTGCTATTATCAACATACGCCATATTCCTTTGATAAGGTCTCAAAGAGTTGTCTGCCGTCTCTGGAAGCCTGTATATGCGAAGTCACTTCAGGTTTGTCCATAATTTTCACAATCGGTTCAATAGAGCTCTCCAGTCGTTTCAGCTGGCTTACGACTTCACTTCTTTTTTGCGTAAGAACTGAAAACATACAATCATAAAAATACGATTGACACTTAGCCATCAAGCGTGTTATGTATGCCATAGCCATGACTATATAAAAAAAACACTTACATTCCGGCACCTCTGTATCGGGGTGTAGTTTGAGGTAAACTTCTTTGGCAAAATCCACCATGTTAGTGTTGCTAAGCAAATCAATTTTGCCCTGCATCATGTCATCATTGGCATATATCTACAAAATTAAACATTAACTAATACATGTCAACTGGCCGCATCTTTGCATTTCTCTTGTTGGTATGAACAGTCATATTCGAATAAAAAAATGCATGCATCATAGTACTGCTAGATCACACAAGAGCGGGACAGTCATCATACGGATAAACAGTCCTGGCCACTATGACTATCTTCGGAAATTGTTTGTTTGACACATAGGTTATTGGAACTAGTGATAGGGCCAGGAATAAACTCATCAATGTGTAAATGCAGGCAGTTTTTTGTTAGTTGCAAGTGGCCATGTTGATAATATTGAATCCGAATAAAACATCAGAATTGAGATAGAGCGATAGGAAAATTGAAAAGAAATATGCTAAACTTTAAAGTACACGTGATGTAGAAAGCAGGGGTGCCTTGTCCTACAGTTCCTGAGTGAAGCTTACTCAGTTCTTGAGTGAATGACTCGCAGTTTCAGTCACTGTTAGTGTTAGCCGAACTGACTTATCATGTCTCATTACCTTTCACGTCTAAAATTAGTGACTGAGAGTGATCAAAATTGAGTGCAGGCTACACTATGACTATCACTATGTAATGTCGTACAGTGTTGAGCGCATGAATGATACACAGTACCATAAGTACAATCTCAGTAAACCTAAATTTGATCATCGGTATGTACAATTTAATCAGTTACAGTGATTGGGCATTGATTGGTGTGTAGCTGTAAGTGTAAGTCACACTTACAGACTGAGACTAATTGTCACCAGTGAGATACCAACTAATTAAACTGTACAGTAACCAGCATAAAATTTGACAGGTACAAAAGGCGACAGGAATAAACGTCGACAGAGAAAAGAATAAAAGTAGACACACCAACAGGGAGCACCAGGCACAGGAAAATATGTAAACTTAAGTTTTTTATATTTTGGTACCAGTCACTGGGGTTCTGGCAAGTTGTATCTTTCCCCCTAGTTCTGATTTAGGAAAATTCGGAGGGTATTTTTCCCTTAGTTGTCAAGTGTCATGTCAGGGCTACTAACATGTTAAATGTATGTAAAAAGCGTACATAAATTGGATTCAACTGTTGAGTATTAAAACTATGCACATTTCACCATCTGAAAAGCAGAAATGCTCTCAGCTTCCGGGCCCCGGACCCCCATAGACACTCGGACAACTAGTGTAGTGCATTGGCATCGTAAAATATATACCATGTACATATCATAATATATGTTTATATTACACTGATGAGGCTGTATCCATTTGCACGAATTGATTGCATTGCCGCCCTTGCTTCCCCCATGTAGCCATTTGTTCCTAGTTATGCTGCCCTTTGTTCCTATCCGTGCCGCTTTTTATACCTGTCGCCTTTTGTTCATGTCTACCATTGTACTGTAATTCAAACTGTACAGTATAGTGAATACACAAAACAACACATGCCGGTGATAAATTGACTGATTCGCTCACCCACTCAGTCAAGTGAAGATTACGAGACACTGACGCCCAGTCAGTGAGTCAGTCATGTCACGTCAAGCTGGTTACTGAACCAGGGCGATTTTGATCACTATAAGTGATTACTAGAACACAAACATGACCGACATTGATAAGGTCTTGATGACTCACAATCACTCACTCACGACTCACACTCAAGTCTTTGGGTTGACTTTTGAGGCAAACTAACGTTGACTAATACTAATAGACTAATTGTATGATATGACTGACGGAATATGCATATCAGTCATACTATGAGTGACTCAAACTTTGAGTTTTACTTTCAAGTTTCAGTCAGTAGTCACTCGCGTCATTAGTCACTAGTCATTAACTTCTAAGTCTAACTCAGTTAGTCTCTAAGTAAGTGACGTGGTCGTGAGTGAAACTCCAAAACTAGTTAAAGACTGGATTTGATTGAGAAGTGAGTGAACCTGAAAGTGAAACTTTAGTCATAGTCTAATCGATTATTCATTCATTTCATAATTCATTCTCAATTTAGAGTTAGACTCACTAAGACAGTTACGTTAGTCCCCTAGTGACCTACACTCCTACTCCTAGAGGCTAGTGTTAGTTACTTACTTAGAGTTAGAACTAGAAGTAGAAGTTAGACTTAGTGAAAGAAGAGCTATCAGTATCAACTCTAGTCAAGACCTTGTCAATGGCGGTCATTTACTGAGCGACACCAGGGACGGTTGATTGAGAAATGAATGACTAAACTTGAATGATTAGATTAATGATTGGGCGAGTCGGATGAATTTTTTATTTGATTTTCATTTTGGAATGATTGAATGAAACTACTACTAGTACTAGTAGTAGTACTACTAGTACTACTGTCTACTTCCTTCGAACAGTGAAACTTGCTTTCGCAGCCATCTAGAGTGTTCTAATGAAATTTTAGATGAGTTGAGTTGCCAGGCAACTTACATC
>Ga0224501_10004945_pt1 | contig 10521 bp, 11 predicted proteins | sample SF_Oct11_sed_USG_4_FD_169105 | JGI IMG/M metagenome (GOLD analysis project Ga0224501, IMG submission 169105) | Sediment microbial communities from San Francisco Bay, California, United States - SF_Oct11_sed_USGS_8_1 | ecosystem: Environmental > Aquatic > Marine > Sediment | place: USA...
TTAAAACACCAAAACCTTCTTTGCCTAATTCTTCAGTAACCTTTGCGATAGCATCATCAAAGCTGCCTGAAAATGTTGTGCTAAATCCGTACATAATCACTCCTAAAATTCTCTGTATAAATATGAGGTAATACTAATTCTGTTGATGGTGCTGATTATACCATATTGTATAAATCTCATCCGGCCACTGCGCGGTAATCCAGCCTAAAATTAACTCTATTTCACGGTTAGATAACTTATCTTTCCAGGCGGGCATATTACCGCCTATTTTCCCGGTACCATTACGGATGACTAAAGCCAGTGCCTTTGGTGAATGATGCCAGGTATGGCCGGTTCCATTTAAAGGTGGTGGTTGATTTTTCCCGTCTTTATCCCTTTTTTGCCAGTTTTTAGCTCCCTCTCCCTGCTTGCCATGACAACTTGAACAGTTTAACTGGTATAAGCGTTGTCCCTGCGAGTATTCCCTGGGATTCACTTTTCGCTCAACATATTCAGTTTGCTGGTTATCTGAAAAAGCTGCATTTTTTTCTTCAGAACACGCAACCAGGCTTAGCAGGGGCAGCAGGCTTGCCCCAAGGATAATAATCTTTTTTAGTCTCATGCTATTACTAACCTTAACTTAATGTTTATGATCATGATCACTATGATCATCTTCTGCTTTCTTAGCAGGGGCTTTCACCTTATTTTCCGGAACAACAATCGTATCATGATGATCTTGAGTTGAACCCGGTTGTATTGTATTTGAATGCTCATGATCATGACCATGCCCATCACCTTCCGCTTGCGGTATTGAGATGACACCTAGTCCATAACGATATACTAATTCACTTCCACGCCATCCTGTTGAAGCTAAAAGAACGAATGCCAATACCATGGTAAGCGTAAAAATGCTGCTTTCGTTGCTAATACTTTTATATAATTTAACAGACCAGATTGAAAGTATAATAAATACAGAAAGCGTAATTAATGCCCAATTTTTATGTTCTGTCATGGCAATATGTGAAGGCGTGTCATGCGCCACACTATTATAGGCAAACCAGCCCGCTATTGCTGTAACAACCGCAAATCCTGTGCCCAGCCATAGATTCCAGTATGCCATTGTTCGAATTTGTTCTTTTAAAGAATGATTACTCATCACTTTTAATAAAACAAAAAAAATGACTGATATAGTTAATAATGCAATGGCAAAATGAACTAAAATCGGGTGCCAGTTAGGTATTATTTCAAACATTCTTTCTTACTCCTGAAATTAAAATATATTACTCATTCACAATTGCCATCTGATGTCCTTCGCCTGCTGGCAACACAATTGTATTCGTTACTTTTAATGTATTTTGATCAACAACCCAGATAATTGGTTTCTTACGACTTGAAACATACACTTTTCCAGTCCCGGTGATAGTATTAAGGTGATATGGCGCCGGTGACAGGTTAAGTTCTTTTTTCGTTCCAGAAACTGTATTGATAGCAACCAGTTTGTTTTCTTCCTTGCTGCTGACATATAAAGTTTTACCATCATCGCCTATATCAAGACCATGAACGGCTTTGCCTATCTTGTAAGATTTTATGACTTTACCCGTTGTAACAGAAACTGCAGATACTTTTCCCGCTCTTGGATTACTGACGAAGATCGTTTTTTCATCTTCAGAAAATGCCATATGCTCAGGTGCAGCACCTGATTCCATTTTTCGTTTTACTTTCCAGGTTTTTAAATCGATTTCACTTATCGAATTGTTTCCCGTATTACTGACAAAAGCATGTTTATTATCTTTAGTAATTAAGATGTAATTCGGAACTGCTCCCGTTTTTACTGTTTTAACAACTTTATTTTCTTCAAGATCAACAACGCTGATATTTCCTCTCATAGCATGAGTTGATAAAACATACTTACCATCAGAAGTAATTGCTTGATGGTGCGTCCAACCTGCTACAGGAATTGTAGACATAACATGTCCGTGAGCTGGATGAATAAAAAATAACTTACTGTTTGGGGTGTTTTTTTCCTGCCCTTTTTTTAATGGCGTCTCTTTTAAGCTTCCGGCAATGAGATACTCGCCATCTGGAGTCGCAACTAATCCATGTGGATTTTCAACACCAGAATACGAGGCAGTAATTTCATCCGTTGCCGCATCAACTTTTATTACCTGGTTTCCCGAACCCAATGGTATATAAACCATTGGATTTGCATATAAACCACCTGAAAAAATTATGCCGCATGAAAATATTGCAATATAAAACTTGTTAGCATTCATTATTCATCTCCTTGTAAAGTAAATTTGTTAACGCAAATCAAAACATTATTCTATTTAGCAAATTCATGCCGCATGAACTCAATGATTTTATCGATTTCATCATCCGATAAATTCGGGTTTCCTCCTTTTGCAGGCATACTTATTCCACTTTCATTTTGTATACCTTTTTTTATTTGCAATGATAGAACATTTTTATCCAACGCTAACCATGCTTTTTTTCCAGTTAAATCTGCAACACCTGGCATCAAGCCACTACCATCATCAGCATGACAAACCACACAGTTCTTCATGTATAACTCTTTGCCTTTTTCATCTGCATAAGCAACATAAGAGGTTAAAAAAACCAGATTAATAAAAAGAGCATTAACAAAAGATAATTTCATATTTATCATTAACTCTCTAATTTATTACGACGCTTCTCATATTCTTCTTCATCTATCTCACCCCTGGCATAGCGTTTCTTAAGTATTTCAAGTGGACTTTCATTAGTGGAGGATGAATTTCCCTTTGCCATATTCTGAAAAATAAAAACGATGGCGATTATAAGTAAAACCCAGAAAACCCACATAAAACCACCTCCATGAAAAAAATAACCATCATCCCACATCATGACTTCCTCCTTGCTCGTTTCATTTCTTAAATGTCATTTCGATTAATAACTTGAATAAACGGTTGCACGATTATTTTTATCGATGGCAACAACGTCATAACGGTCTTTACGTGGACCTTCCATGCCTGGTGATCCCATAGGCATACCCGGTGCAGATAAACCTTTAATATCGGGTTTTTCTTTGAGTAATTTTTTTATATCTTTAGCCGGAACGTGTCCTTCCACAAAATATTTTCCAATTTTCGCTGTATGACATGACTGGAATTGTCGTTGCACACCCATTTTATTTTTAACCGGGTTCATATCACGTATATTTTTTGTTTTAACATTAAAGCCTTCTTTTTCTAAATGCTTAACCCACTTATTACAGCAACCGCATGTTGGACTTTTATAGACCATAATTTCTTTAATCTCAGTATCAGCAACAGCCTCCTGGTTAGTTACAGTAAAACCAAGGTAAAGACTTATTGCAAAAACAGCCGTGAACAATGACGCCATTTTTAATTTTTGTTTATTTTTCATTTCAATCTCCCGAATAAATTCTTTTCTTAATATAAATAAAGGCGGCGATATAACGCCGCCTTTAACAGGCTAAAACCAGGCACGAATACCGGCTACAAACTGGGTACTGCTGACTTCTTCACCATCATTTTTGGCAAAGGTGGCCGTGTTTCCATATTTTTTGTTCCAGTTAACCCCGATATAAGGTGCAAACTCACGTTTTATTTCATAACGTAGTCTTAACCCTAACTGGGTATCACTTAAACCTGAACCGACACCCCTGGCTTCATCATCCTTACTGTGAATATTTAATGAAAACTCAGGGGACAACACCCAGCGTTGTGTAATCATCCATTCATACTCGGCAGCAAAACGTAGCCCAACCTGGTCCTCCTCACCAATAAACAGCGCGGTGTCCACTTCAAACCAGTAAGGAGCAACACCTTCAAACCCAATTGCCAGCCAGTTTTTACTTGGTGCAGGTTTTTGATCCTGGCGGATACCGATTTGAAAATCCCAGTAAGGATCAATAGCCCGGCTATATAAAGCTTGCAGTTCAAGTTCATGTATTTCACTTTTTACCTGTTCTACGTCTGCTTTAATGACAAACTTATTTAAGTCTTTACCAATCGTGAGCTTGCCTTCCAGCACCAGGGGATCATCACCATCAACAAAACGCGTCTCAAGTTGATCGATCATGACTTTAGTTACAAGCGGATCATCTTCACCCATTGCAAATGCTGATGCAGAGAGTAAACAGCCAATAAAGGCATAAATTATTTTAATTTTCATTTTTATGTCTCCTTAGCTGACAACAACTTTTCTGAACATGCCCAGCATGTGATATACAAGATGACAGTGATACGCCCAGCTGCCTTTAGCATCCGCAGTGACCAGGTAACTTATTTTTGAACCTGGCTGAACGATGGCAGTGTGTTTACGTGGGATGTATTTTGGATCACCGGTTTCTAAATCGCTCCACATGCCATGTAAGTGCATGGGATGATTCATCATGGTGTCGTTGATTAAGTTAATCCTGACTCGTTCACCATACTTCAATCGTAGTGGTTCAGCATCCGCAAACTTAATACCGTTAATCGACCACATGTAACGACTCATATTGCCGGTTAAATGCAAATCAATTTCACGACCCGGTTCTCTTGGGTCTGGCGTTCTATAAAGGTTTCGTAAATCTGCATAAGTTAAGACTTTACGCCCGTTATTACGCAGACCAACCCCGGGATCATCTAGTCGGTATTGTGGTGCTTCGGATCGCATGTCGACATGCGGGCCATACTCGGTTTCAGCATGGGTAATTTTACGCTTACTTCCATAGCCTGCCCTGCCTGAACCCATTTCAGGTTTGTTCATACTGGCATGATCCATTTTCATACCACCGCCGCATTTCATACCACCAGAGCTGGAGCTACTCATATCCATTTTAGAATGATCCATTCCTGCCATACTTGAACCACTCATATCATGGCCAGAATGATCCATACTGCTCATGTCCATGCCCATATCACCATGGGTTAGTAGTGGCGCAGCATCCATTTCTGGAATTTCAGCTGTCATTGCAGGATCTGGGGTCAAGGTACCGCGTGCATAACCGGAACGATCTATTGCCTGTGAGAAAATGGTATAAGCCTGTTCTGAACTGGGCTCAACAATAACATCGTAAGTTTCAGCCACACCGATACGAAACTCATCCACACTCACGGGTTGGATATACTGGCCATCGGCTGCGACCACGGTCATTTTTAAACCCGGGATACGCACATCAAAAAAGGTCATGGCCGCAGCATTAATAAAGCGCAACAACACTTTCTCGCCTTTTTTAAATAACCCGGTCCAGCCATCAGCAGGTGCATGACCATTAGTTAAGAAGGTATAGGTATAACCGGTCACATCAGAGATGTCCCGGTCAGACATACGCATATCATTCCACATGCCACGGTTTTGCCAGAATTTTTTCCAGCCACCTTCACTGACTTCTTTCATGGCATCACTGATGGTGCGTTCACGGAAGTTATAATAGTGACTGAGTTTTTTTAGCTTGTGATAAACATCGTTCGGATCTTCATCGGTCCAGTCCGATAACATCACCACGTAATCCCGGTCATAGGTATAGGGAGGTGGTTCTTTCGGATCAATTACAATCGCACCATAGGCACCGGTTTGTTCCTGGAAACCCGAGTGAGAGTGATACCAGTAAGTACCGCTTTGATTCACTTTGAATTGATACTGAAAAGTTGTTCCCGGTTTGATCCCGGCAAAACTGATCCCCGGCACCCCGTCCTGGTCTTCAGGCAAAATAATGCCATGCCAGTGAATCGAAGTATCTTCTGCCATGTTATTAGTGACATTGAGTGTCACGGTATCGCCTTCTTTCCAGCGCAACACCGGTGCCGGCACCGATCCGTTAATCGCCGTGGCGATACGTTCATTACCGGTTAAATTCACTTTTAATGGTGAATAGGTAAGATCAAACTTTGAACCGCGCAGGATAGTTTGCCCTGCAACAATTCTTTTCATTGCTTCTTTAGAAGGTTTGGCATTTACACCAAAACCCAGTCCCATCAGGGCTGTACCCGCGGCCAGCCCGGTAACAAAACGCCGACGTGACAGTGATTCCGGTTCAGCTGCATACTCAGCTCCCGGTAGAATTATTTTCGACATAATTTTTATTCCTCTTCCACAAGGTGCAGTCCTGCAAGCTATGCAGTTAAAAGCAGCACCCTGCTATACATTATTATTAACGTTATTTAGATTTTGCTGGCAGAGAAACCAGCGACAAAGAGAAATTAAACCCTTGGAGGGCGATACAATGATGAAGGATAGTACTGCAATAATGTCGTATTAGGTTGAAGATAAATATTGCTCACGATACAGGTCATATCATTTTGTGAAACAGCTTCAACCATTACCGCGACTGAAGCTGCGCATCCTGACATATCACAGGTATTTTGTTCACAACAATCGTGCTGGTTACCTTGATGTGACATACCGCCATGTGACATATTTACTGAAGCTTCCTGGTGATGCGTACTCATATTTTGTTCCATATCCAAGCAGCCAGATATAGAGGCGGAAATAGTCTGGAATGGACTAATGCCTAAAACTAATGCCAGGGCAAGTATCAATAAATTGTCAGATATAGATTTCATAATATAGCTTTGATAAAAAAACTGTTTAATTCCTGATATTTAACTTACGACTAAAATTATTAAACTTAGTTCACTTAGTTTTAAAAAAATTATAATTTAATTCTCATAAAACTAACATACATCATCACTACATTTTTTCCTGCTGCGAATATGATATACACTGTCTACGGGCATTATCGTCACAATACCATCGCCCTCACATCCAGTATACGCCGCTTCCATGATACTTTCCGCAATTTCAGTACCACGATTTTTTCCTATATAGACCTCAAGCTGAAGATGTTCTACTTTATGATCATGGCGAAAAAAATTTTCATATTCACCGTAGCCTTTAATATGAAAAACACTGATGCCCGGCACATTGAGTTTTTTAAGTATTGACTCAACATTTTCAAGTTTCTCCGGCCTGATAATCGATATTACTTTTACAAAGCTCATCTTCAACCTCCTGTAATAGTATTTTTGCTACTTTATAAAACGCATTAAATTTTTCTTTTCTTCCAAAGCAGGAAAACCGCGGGTATAACCACCAACGTCAGTAATGTTGCACTCACCATGCCGCCAACCATTGGCGCAGCAATACGTCGCATTACCTCTGTCCCGGTACCGCTACCAAACATGATTGGTAACAGACCTACAATAGTCGCTGTGACTGTCATCATAATCGGGCGCACCCGAAGCAAGGCTCCGCTTATTACAGCTTGTTGTAAATCCTGTAAATTAAACGTGCGTGATTCTTTTAAAGCCTTGTTGTGTGCTTTTCCGTATGCATCATTCAGGTATACCAGCATAATCACACCAATCTCTACTGCCACACCCGCTAAGGCAATAAACCCAACTCCCACAGCAACTGACATGTTGTAACCTAATAGATACAATAACCAGAAACCACCCACTAATGCCAATGGCAAAGTCCCCAGTATGATCAGTACTTCGATCAGATTTCTAAAATTAAGATATAAAAGCAATACAATAATGAGCAAGGTAAACGGTACAACAATAGTTAATCGCTCTTTTGCCCTGACCATATACTCGTATTGTCCTGACCAGGTGATTGAATAACCTGGAGGAAGCTCTACTTCCTGGCTAACAACACGTTGTGCTTCTTCAACATACGAACCAAGGTCACGTCCATCGATATCAACAAATGTCCAGCCATTCGGCCGTGCATTCTCACTTTTTATCATGGCTGGACCCATTTCTGTCCTGACATCAGCAACTTCACTCAAAGGTATTCGTGCACCAGTATTTGTAACAATAGGTAAATTACGTAAATCTTCTACCGAGTCACGTAAATCACGTGGATATCGTATATTAATAGGGTAACGTTCCAGACCTTCGACACTCTGCGCAACATTCATACCACCAACTGCAGTTCGTACAACATCATGAATATCCGCAATATTTAAACCAAAACGTGAAGCTGCGATTCGATCAATATCAACCGTAACATAGCGACCACCAGCCACGCGCTCAGAGAAAGCCGATAGTGTTCCCGGAACTTTTATAACAACTTCTTCGATTCTTTTACCAATATTCTGGATTACGGATAAATCAGGGCCGGCAACCTTAATTCCAACAGGTGTTTTTATGCCGGTTGCCAACATATCAATACGTGTTTTAATTGGCATAACCCATGCGTTTGTTAAACCAGGAAACTTAATTAAATCATTTAATTCCTGTTTAAGTTTTTTAAGTGTCATCCCTTCACGCCACTCACTTCTGGGCTTTAATAAAATTGTTGTTTCTATCATTGTGAGAGGCGCAGGATCAGTTGCTGTTTCAGCACGTCCTACTTTACCAAATACACGAGTTACTTCAGGTATGGTTTTAATCAGCTTATCTGTTTGTTGTAATAATTCCTGTTCCTTACCAACCGAAACTCCTGGGAAGGTAGTCGGCATATACATCAGGTCACCTTCATCCAGGTCAGGCATAAACTCAGAACCAATTTGGCTGACTGGCCAAACAGCAAGAAGAACTAATACTAAGGAAATACTTAATACATGTTTTGGCTTTGCTAATACCGAATTTATTAATGGACGATACATTTTTATTAAAAGCTGACTGACTTTGTTTTCATGCTCTGGCCTGATATTGCCACGAATAAAATACCCCATTAATACAGGTACTAATGTAATTGCCAGTACTGCAGAAGCAGCCATTGCAAATGTTTTAGTAAATGCCAAAGGAGAAAAAAGTTTTCCTTCCTGAGCTTCAAGGGTAAAAACAGGTAAAAAACTTAAGGTAATAATAAGTAACGTGAAAAAGAGTGGAGGTCCCACATCTAAACTTGCGCGCCGTATGATTTGCCAGCGGTTTTCATCTGTTAAGGGTTCTTTTTCGATATGTTTATGCACATTTTCGATCATTACAATAGCAGCATCCACCATTGCACCGATCGCTATTGCGATACCCCCAAGCGACATAATATTCGCGTTCATACCCAGGGAATGCATAATCATAAATGCAGCAAGGATACCGATGGGTAAACTCACAATCGCGACAAGTGCAGAGCGTATATGAAATAAAAAAATTGCACAAACAAGAGCAACGACTAGAAATTCTTCAATCAGCTTAGTGTTTAAATTGTCAACTGCACGATTAATTAGAACAGAACGATCATAGGTTTCAACTATTTCAACACCCTGCGGCAGGCCTTTTTTAAGCTCGGCAATTTTTTTCTTTACACCCTGGATAGTCTTTAACGCGTTTTCACCGTAACGCATAACGATAACACCACCAACCACTTCGCCTTCACCATCAAGCTCAGCAATCCCCCTGCGCATCTGTGGACCCAGACGGATATCAGCCACATCTTTTAGTAAAATTGGTGTACCTCTTTCATTCACACCTAAAGGTATACGTTTTAAGTCTTCTAACTCATCAATATATCCTGTGGCACGCACCATATATTCTGCTTCAGCCATTTCGATAACTGAACCACCGACCTCCTGGTTCGCTCTCTTAATCGCCATTCGTACTTTTTGCAGCGGTAAACCATAAGCTCTTAAACGATCAGGCTCTAACACAACCTGGTATTGCTTAACCATGCCACCAATGGTTGCTACTTCAGATACACCTGCAACAGTTTGTAACTCATATTTCAAAAACCAGTCCTGTAAGCTGCGTAATTGTGACAAATCATTTTTTCCAGAACGGTCAACAAGTGCATATTCATACACCCAACCTACCCCGGTCGCATCAGGACCTAAGGAAGGACGTGCTTCAGCAGGTAAACGAGTTGCAACCTGGCTTAAATATTCAAGTACTCTTGAACGTGCCCAGTACGGATCTGTTCCATCTTTAAAAATTATATAAACATAAGAATCATTAAAAAATGAGTATCCTCTCACTGTAACCGCGCCAGGCACAGATAACATTGCTGTTGTTAATGGATAAGTAATTTGATCTTCAACAACACGCGGAGCCTGACCAGGGTAAGTGGTTTTAATAATAACCTGCACATCCGATAAATCAGGGATAGCATCAAGCGGTGTATTTTTTACTGAAAAAACACCCGCAACAATAAGTACAGCAGTTAAAAGTAAAACCAGGAACCTGTTATTAAGTGACCAGCTGATAATTCCTTCAATCATTCTATGTCACCTTTAATTTGAAAATTTTGATAAAGCTTTAATAACATATCCGTTTTCACTTTTTTCAAGTTCAAACTTAACTTTATCGTTTTTATTAAACTGGCCAAGCTCAATACTTGCCTTAACATCAAAATCCATAATCATGTCTGGCCAGCTTAATGCTGGTATTGGGTCATGAGCGATATTAATTTTGTTTTGACTTGCCATGATTTCTTTTAATACACCGGTACCTATAATTTTTTTACGGTCATTACCTGATGTTTCTTTCTTAGTGTTATTATTTATTGAAGACATCCTTGCAATACTGGCTTTAAGGCTTGCTTCAGAGTCAATGAGAAACTGGCCTGAAGTGACAATATCCTCACCAACGCTTAAGCCTTTAACAATTTCCA
>Ga0224501_10004946_pt1 | contig 10521 bp, 7 predicted proteins | sample SF_Oct11_sed_USG_4_FD_169105 | JGI IMG/M metagenome (GOLD analysis project Ga0224501, IMG submission 169105) | Sediment microbial communities from San Francisco Bay, California, United States - SF_Oct11_sed_USGS_8_1 | ecosystem: Environmental > Aquatic > Marine > Sediment | place: USA...
GACCCGAACTCCCAATAAAGTCGTTATCAGCGATTACAACTATCGAAAGCCCACTACCCCGCTAAAAGCCACTGCCAGTATTGAATCGAATGGAGTCGGCTTGTTATCCGAATATGGCTCACATTTCAAAACGCCAGACGAAGGCGAGGTGTTAGCAAAGATTCGTGCTGAGGAAATCAGTGCGAGAAAAAATATTTATACAGGCGCATCAGATTGCGCCTATTTCCGTGTCGGCCATGTCTTTACGCTTGCTGGACATTATCGTGAAGCATCCAATCAGGAATATTTAATCACGAAAGTTCGACACGAAGGTGCGCTAGAAGACTTGTCCACCTTAAAACCCGGCACTACTCACATGGAAAGTACCAGCTACCGAAACAGTTTTAGCGCCTTACCGCTTAGCATGGCATACAGACCCCAACGTGCCACCCCTATCCCAAAACTGTACGGCATTATGAACGCCCATATAGACGGTGCAGGCGAAGGAGACTATGCCGAAATAGACGAATTTGGTCGATACAAGGTTGTAATGCCTTTCGACTTAACGTCCACGGGCGGAGGCAAAGCCTCACGTTATATACGCATGGCCCAACCCAGCAGCGGCTCGAACCAAGGCTTCCATTTTCCTCTGCGTAAAGGGACCGAGATTATCTGGACATGCATAGATGGAGACCTGGATCGCCCTGTGATAGTTGGAGCGGTACCCAATGCGAGAACCCCCAGCCCGGTAAATGCAGAAAATCACAGACGAAACATTATTCGCACCGGGGGTGGGAATGAAATTAATATAGACGACAACAGCGGCAGCCAACGCATCAAGCTCACAACACCACACGGTGGTGGCACCACAATCCAAATGGGTGCGCCGAATGGCCCCGAAGACGGATTGCTCCTGGCGACTGCGGGGGGTTCCACCGCGATCTCTGGCATAGGCAAAACCGTTATGTCGCCCTTCAAGTCAGTCTATTCATTTTTTACCACGAAGAATGCCAAAGGAATTACCTCTATTGCGAAAAAAGAGTCTGATAAATCGGTATTAGACTACTTCGGTCTTGCTGCAGGCATGCTCACCACTCTGGGCGCACTGGGCTCGGTCACACTGAAAACCGTACAATCTGTTCAGAAGGAGATCATCAACGAACAAGAAGGATGCGTGAATGAAGGGGAAGAAGAGGTTTACAACAAAAAGAAGGAACTGGACGATCTATATGAACAAGATGCGCAACGTCTAGAAGCTGTTTTGAATGCGTTCCCAAACGCCACTACCTCGGGCTCTCCTCATACGACCGAAGAGCAGGCTTTCATAGACCAGTTGCTCCTGTTCTCTCGAAGTAAAGAAGAAAAATTGACTGCGCGAAAAACGGTGGAGGACAAGCGCAAGGACCTGGAAAAAGCACTGAAGGCCAATGAAGACTACAAGTATACCGACTTGATACTAGGTATTGAACTGGCAAACGAAAACCGTTTGGGTTTCGGCGTTAACGTTTACCCCAGCACTACAACAGACGGCCGCGACATACAAGAACTGGAAGGAAAAGACACGCAAATATTTGCCCATGCGGCTGACGCCAATACCGTATTCCAGAATCTTTTTCAACGAAACGATAGTGGTGCCCCGCTTGAACCCGCTGCGTTTGTTTCAGATTCGGTCAGTTGTACCGTATCGCCCCAAGAGTTACGTGACTTGTTTGCCACGTGGTTCGATCAACACCGTAGTTTTGAGAACCCCCAGCGAGATCTGGATACAGTGATGAAAAGAACTCACCTCCAAACAGTTGAGTTTCTGGAGGCCAAGACCGATTTTGAGAGCGGATCAACTGCGAACGACGAAGAGATTGCAGACAGTGTTTTCAAAGGCGCCATGGCATCAGAGGGTGTCTTTAGCTTGATTTCTAAGTTGATTGGAATGTTTCAGCATAAAGAAGTGAAACTAAAGGTACAGCGATTTTGGAACAGACCGGCCAGAGCACTCAACAGGGCGCTAGACAACAGACTAAGAAGCATGTGGCCAAGCGATCTACCGCAAGAAGGGCTGACCACTTTTGTAGACCCGGCCCAGGATTACTACCATATATTGGGCGCTGAAACAGCTACTGCGGTCTACGGAAAGAAAAACCTGATCTGTTATGCTGATACTGCCATCTTAGGCGGTATCCGAACGGGGGGACCGGAGAACAACTCACCCATACCAAATCAAGGCGTGGCCATTGTGTATGCCGAAAATAATGCTATTGTCTATTCTGAGTGTAACGCAGAACTGTCGGCGAATCGCCGAACCTTTGTTTCCGGACAATATGTAGATCTAAAGGGTGAAGACTCTGTTGAAATTACCACCGGCGAAAACGGGGAAATTTGGATTAGCCAGGGAATGATGGGGGCCACAACACGAGCCAAGATTACGATACGGGATAACAAAATAGAAATTGAAGGTATGGATGTGAACATTAAAGCAACCGGCAATCTCTGTTTGGAAGCCACCCAGAATCTGGAGATCAAAGCCGGAGTCAATATCGATATCGATGCCAACGCACAAACAAATATCCGCGGCGGTATTGTCAATTTAAACTAGAAAAAATCTTGAGGTCAAACCCATGGCTATACTCGTCGTTAACACTGCATCAATTAGCTGTTCCTTTGGCACAACGCCTGGCACATTGAACGTCCCGCCACAAAATAGAACAAATAGCAGTTCGAACGCGATCGCCCGCATCAGTAATAATATCACCAACACCAATATTATGCCGTTTGGAATGTGTAGTTCCATGGCAAATCCCACCGTTTCAGCGGCTACCGCAAGCGCCCAAGGAGTACTTACCCCACAGACCTGCGTCCCCGTGCCCGTTTCTCCCTGGGCTCCAGGTTCTCCCACGGTGCAGGTGGGAGGACAACCGGCTCTGAATAATAACAGTCGCTGCACATGCTCCTGGGGAGGCGTGATATCTATCACCAATGCAGGCCAAGCAAGCACCAATGTGGCCTGATATTAAGGAGCTAACCTGGGCGAATCTATTACTTCAATTAATCTCCATCTAGACAAAGCGAATTCCTCAAATTTGGTGCCGCAACTGCCTGCTCAATCATTTCGTACAAAAAACTGGCATACCTTGCAATAACGCTCTATGATGAAATCATTACATTTCCGATAATTTCCATCTGATCGTTTATGAATATTAGGTATATCCGCCCCCTTTTTCTATACACTGTTTTTGCGCTAATTTTTTTTGCCAGCTGCGATGCTGCGGCTACAGAAGATGTGCGTATTGCCCTTAGAGCAAATAAGGGAGTTAAAAGCGGATTTGAACAGTGGCAAGCCACCGCAGACTTTCTTTCTGAGAAGATTCCCGGCTATCGCTTCGTTATGGTGCCATTTGAAAATAACAGCGCCTTGAATGAAGCAGTTTCGCGCGGCGACTTCATGTTTCATCTCACAAATCCCGCTTCCTCTGTGGAACTTGGCCTGCGCTATGGTTCTCAGCCACTGGCCACCTTGCTCAATAAAAGGCAAGGAAAAGGGTACGCAAAATTTGGTTCGGTAATATTCACACGCGCTGACCATGATGATTTGAACGATATCCCAGACCTGCGTGACAAAACCTTTATTGCCGTTGATGAGCTGGGTTTTGGCGGCTGGCGGGCGGCCTGGGGCGAAATGCTGAATTACGATTTGAATCCCTATACTGATTTAAAGGAATTACGCTTTGCCGGTGGTAAACAACAGGATGTGGTTTACGCTGTTAAAAATGGTGAGGTGGATGCTGGGTCCGTGCGCACCGATATGCTGGAGCGTCTTGCAAAAGCGGGAAAAATCAATCTCAATGAATTCAAAATACTGGGACGAAAAAAAAATCCCGATTTCCCGTTTCTTCATAGTACTGATTTATATCCAGAATGGCTATTTTCAGCCACTAAATACGCTAATCCCCAATTGAAAAACAAGGTGATGAGCGCGCTTTTCGATATCAAAAGCGAAGACCCTGCGGCCATAAAGGGAAAGTACGTCGCCTGGATCAGCCCCGAGGACTATAGCCCCGTCAACAGCCTGTTAAAAAAATTGCGTGTTGGGCCATACAGCCCCTCAACTATGGGCACATTCGAGCTTTTGTATGATGAGTATAAAGAACAATTGATTTCGATAGCCCTAGTCGTTTTCTTGCTGGTCCTAACTGTCCTTTATATGTTGAGTCAAAATAGACAAATTAAAAAAGGGCAGAAATCTCTGCAAGCAGAGATAGAAATTAGAAAAGGATTGGAACAGCAGTTACTGCAAGCACACAAAATGGAATCGCTGGGCAGACTGACAGGCGGAATCGCGCATGATTTTAATAATTTGCTGGCCAGTATTTTAGGGTTCACCGAACTGGCGGCCAACGAGAAAGTGGTGCAAAACAACAGGGAATTGAAAGAATATTTAAACTATGTTTTGACCAGTGGAGATAAGGCTAAACTGCTGGTTGCACAGATGCTTGCCTTTGGTCGATCAGAGGGAAATATAGAGAAACCGGAAACACTGTCCGTTTCTACTATCCTGGACAGACTTAGCCAGATGATGAGACCACTCATCCCAAGCACCATCAATTTTCGCATTGAGAACCTGAATCCGGAACTGGAAGTCAGTGTCAGCCCTGTCATGATCGAACAAGTCCTTGTTAATCTGTGTCTCAATGCCAAAGATGCGATCGAAAATGCCAGTGGCAGCATAGTCATTTCATCTGAAGTGCAAGAAGTAAAGCAGGTTGTGTGTGATTCCTGTCACAAGGAAATCAACGGCGAATACGTCGGCATTCGAATCATAGATACAGGAAGGGGAATCCCTGATAAAGACAAGCTCAGGGTATTTGAGCCCTTTTTCTCCACAAAAACGATAGGCAAAGGGAGTGGCATGGGCCTCTCCATGGCCCACGGCATCATTCACCAACACAATGGACACATCCTGCTAAGTTCTAAGATTGATAAAGGTACGGATATTTGTTTATTGCTACCCGCCGCCGTTAACACAAGCAGAACCACAAACAAGCGCGACAACACAGATAACAAGGAGCACCCGCAAAGTGTAGCAAATAAAAAAATCCTGCTTGTGGATGATGAAGTCTCAATCACTTTGTTTCTGAAAGAACTTCTCAAACAGCATGGGTTTCACGTCCAGGCATTTAATGACAGCCAAGAGGCGCTTGCCTTTTTCAAAGAAAATCACAATTTGATTGATCTGGTTATTACAGATCAAACCATGCCGGGCATGAGTGGATTTGATATGGCAAGTACGATGAAATCCTACTCTGAGCAGGTCCCCATCATATTGTGCACTGGCTACAGCGACCAACTGGAGGAAGGCGGCTTGCCCAATGATCCCGTTTTTTCCGTGTTACAAAAACCAGTGGCCACGGATGTTTTGCTGGAAACCATTCGAGCCGCACTCAGCAGCAAACAAGTTCGAGAAAAAGAGATAGAGGACTCGCTAACAGTATAATCTCGGCTCATACCTGGTGCGTGGATTGCGCTAATTGTCCGGGACACGATCGGAAAATCTTTTGTAGTATTGTTTAATCCAGAATGGTGAAGCCAATGTTGTGTAGGCGATCACCAGGACCAGTCCCGCATAGACTTCTGTTTTCAAAATTCCCGCTGTAGCCCCCAGTTCCGCAAACACCAACCCCACCTCCCCACGTGGCACCATGGACATTCCAATGACAATCCGCACATGATTGGGTTCTTTCACAAACCAGGGGCCGATTAATTTTCCAAGTATCGCCAACGCCAGCATGGATAGTGAAAAGGTCCAAACAAAACCACTTCCCCAGTCCACTTCGGTCAAATCTAAAGACAGCCCCACCATGACAAAGAAAATCGGTGTAAAGAGTTGGATTATAGGCTTCATTTGTTCATGGGTGTGCTGAACAAATTCCGGGTCTGTTTTCAGGGCCGCAGCAAAAGGCAGAAAGAAACGACGTGATAAAGCGATGCCCGCTACAAAGCCGCCCAAAATATAGGGAGCGCCGACAAAGTGGGCCAACACAGCAAATATCAGCACCATAGAAACCAGAACCGTGGGGATTAGTCCTGGGGTTTGGCTTTGTTTGTGGAAGTGTTTCAACAGGGGCGAGGCGAGTTTGGCAAGGACGGGCGCGAGAATGACAAAACCCCCGACATACAAAATAATTTTTCCCGTGTACTCCAGACTTACTGTTCCACTGGTGGCGAACTCGTATAGAACGGCCAGTAAAAAAACGCCCAGTAAATCGTCTATCACGGCTGCGCCCAACACGATCTGGGCTTCATTGCTTTTGTGTTGCCCAAGATCGGACAAGACTCGCACAGTAATACCGATACTGGTGGCGGTTAATGTTCCCCCGATAAACAGAGAAATCAACACATCGAGACCAAAAAGATAGTGACTGGCCGCAAAGCCCAACAAAAAGGGTGCAATAAAGCCAATAAATGCGACGACTGTCGCCTTGCTGCCTGCCTTGGCCAAACGCCCCAAATCCGTTTCCAAGCCTACTTCAAATAGAAGCAAAATAATCCCGATTTCTGAAAGCAGTTTGATCACTTCGTTGGGACTAATCCATCCCAACAATGACGGGCCGAGCAATACCCCAGCGAATAACTCACCAATAATGGACGGGGCACCCATGCGAGAGAATAGCTCCGCAAACACGCGAGCAGAAATTAGAATTAGAGCAATATTAAACAGGATGTAGTGCGTTTCGGTCATACTAAAAGCGTATACAAGAAACCCAATAAAGGAAAGGAACGCTACTCTCTACACGGTGAACCCAAGGCTATGTCGGCCTTAAAATTGATCCAAATCAGCCTCGACAATTTGCAACCCGGATCACAGATTTACATTCCCCTACAAATTATGATTTCAAACGAACAAACCGATATGTTTTATACAGATTTGAACTTGCTGATAAGAATAAGATTAAGTTCCGGAAATCAGGATTTCTAACTACAGGAAATATTCACTCACTCTTAACCGCACCATCTCCAGCGCAGGGCTGGATCACCACAAGGAATAGGCCATGCATCGAACATCAAGACTCCTATCTGCTCTCATGTTCTCACTCCTAGCCGGACTAACGCTAGGCACTACGAGCGCGAGTGCGAATGGAAGCAACGGAACCTTGATGATGATTGTCGAGTTTATGGGTGATGACTATTTTGTTACCAATGCCTGGACACGTCCCGAGGCCTACCCGGAAATGAACGAGCGCCCTCCTCTTCCTGATGACATCATCGTGCACTTTCTCGATGCCAGCTACCAGCCGGTGATGTCGAAACGCGTGCGTAACCCACGTTTTTCACGATCCAGTTTTGATCCAAACACTACCGATGAAAATGGCGATAGTTATCACCAGTACCACAAAAAGCAACAAGGCAGTTTCACCCTACGCTTTCCCATGCAGAGCAATATCAAGATGATTCAGATCAACGAAAGCAGCGCAGAAATCAGTCCTTCACGTAAAAGCCTCAAAACGTCTTCGGGCCTAACGGTAAAGGCGATCGATGTTTCGAAATATTTCAAGTAGGGATATTTGTTTTATGAATAAAATAATTGTAAAAGAAATCTCTTTCAAACTCCCTATCAGTTTCTTGATTGCACTGCTAAGCCTCTCCGCCTGCAGCTTTGGGGATAGTGGTAAGATTGAAACTCGAATTCTACCCACCGCTAATTCATATCAATTGAATACCACTATGGGAATGGCAAGGGTTGCAAGCCTAACTGGTTCAACCGAATCAGGTACTATTACAGGCTACAAGATTGTGCAAGCACCAGTAAATGGCACGCTGGGAGCGATTGCCTTCAACCAGTATTGGGGCTCGGCTACCGTCGTCTACACACCCAATGCGGGCTTCGTAGGTACTGATAGTTTTACCTTTGCATCTGTCAACAGCGAGGGTTCCGTATCCGAACCCGCTACTGTTAGCTACCAGGTCTATCCACTTGCCACATCAACACTGCTGCAAGGACGTTCTGATGGAAAGGGAGTAGATCTTGTCATTATAGGCGATGCTTTTACAGCTACGGACCAACCCCGATTCCGGGATGCCGTTCAAAAATACATAGACCACTTTTCTACTTACGATCCGCTTTTCGCCAAGCAGGTATCCGCATGGAATATACACAGACTAGATCTCATATCTCCCACTAGTAATTTAGACGAGCTCACTCCTCTGGAAGCACATTTCTACTGCATTCCTAATATTCGGCGCGCGTTATGTGTCGATTCAACGACAGCAAGAATTGCTGTCTCCGCCGTGGTTCCTCAATACGATGAAATTGTTGTCTTGGTCAACACGGATACCGGAGGCGGCACGGGTGGTGCCAGCGTAGCGGTTTCAAATGTAAGTTCCTCATCAGATCCCCTGGTTATTGCGTCATGGCTAGATACTATTTTACACGAAATGGGGCATTCCTTTGCAGGCCTGGGTGATGAATACATTGACAACACGCTAGGGGGTTTGCAAGCAAGTTTTAGCTATGAGCCTCCTTATCCAAATCTTACAATTAATAATGATACCGCAACAGTGAAATGGAATTTGTGGTTGGATGACCCGAATGTGGATGTATTCGAAGGCGGGCTTTACTACAGCCTGGGTGTTTGGCGGCCTACTTTCACTTCCATGATGCGCGAATTTAGCCAACCCTTTTATGCCGTAAACCTTGAGGCCTGGACTCTTGCACTATACGATTCACTCATGCCTTTTGCCACTTCTAAAACTTTCTTTAGTTTTTTGCCTGTAGGCACTCTCCCACAGAGGTACCTAGGGGACTCTCCCGATGGTGATATATTTATTGACCGAGTGGAGACCAATGTATCTCATGCATTGGGAGGTCAGTTTACCTATTCGGTCGAACAATCGATAGGGGCCACGGTGCAGCAAGTGGACTGGTATGTGAACGACATACTCACGCTAAGTAATTCGACCAGCTTTACCTGCTGCACCGCACAAAGCAGCAACTACAAAGTGACCGCTAAGGTATACGATATCTCTGGCGCAGTACGAAATGATGAGTCTAACTCTTCCAATTTAGACAATATTACTCGTGACAATATTGTGTGGAATGTGACGCTGCAGTAGTTAAACAGTGTGGCTGCGATTGTAGGTAGGCTAGTGTAGCTCAGTAGAACTTCTCTAGTTTTTCTCCAAGGAAAAAATTCGCCATTTTTCGTTACTATTGGAAAAACAGGCATGGTAGTCCTTAGGGGCACGTGCCTCAGTGCGATTGATATAGCCCCATTGATTCTCACCCACTTTCACCTTGAGCCAGTCAATCTTGGTGTCTTCTTCTGTGATGATTTGCCAATTGGAGGTCTGTAACACGGCGTGAGAAACGGTAAGCACGGTGCTGGAAGAAAGCTCCGGGTTTTCCTTGATCTGTATATTTTCACCCATAGCCACTACATGATTGCGCACGTCAATTTCGGTTGGGAAATGACTATAGACATACGGCGCGCAAAATTTCACGCCCAGCTCCGAGCGAATGAATCCGCCCCCATTGTTGAGAATATATTCCAATTCCTTCCAAATAGGGCTATCGATGGCGTCGATACGCCATTTTTCGGAGAAGGCCTTCATTCCCGCAGGCTCGCCCACGCCATTGACGACGCGGAAATCCACCAGCTCCACCAGACGTTCAGGCTCTTTGAATTGAACAATCTGCTTCAACCTATCACGGAAAGCCAGAAAACTGTCATCTCTGGGGCCTTCGTCCACCGGGCTCAAGGTGACCAGATCCATTGCAGCCACCGACACAGGAAGCAACCCAAACACCAGAGAGACGAAAAACGCGCCTATTTTCAAAAAGTTAACAGCTCTGTTACCCATACCCATCTTTTTTGTTCGTTGTTTAGAGACCTTGTGCACCGACCTGAAAAACCGAGACCGCTTGGCGTGTTTATATTTTTCAAGAAAAATGCCAATTAAAACGAGCAGTTATTCGCCATTCGGATCCAGGGAGTGGCGCCAAAACTGGTCTTCACGTTCAAACAGACGTCTCGTCTCTTGTGGTCCCCAGGTGCCGGCCGGATAGGTGTGGATGTAGTCCCTTTCCATGGCCCAGACTCTAAGCACCGGATCGACGGTGCGCCAGGCCCACTCCACTTCGTCATATCGCAGGAAGAGGGTACGGTCCCCCTCGATCACGTCCAATAAGAGATCTTCATAGGCATCGTGCAGAGGCTCGTCTTTGCCTCTGAAACTGGCGTCCAGGCTGGTGGTACGTGTACGCATTTCCAGACCCGGTTCTTTCACCTGCATTTCGATACGCAAACAATCGTAGGGTTGCAGGCCCAGTAAAATCCAGTCCGGCTTGAGTCGCTCTACCGGCGTGTTGCGAAACAGTTGTTGTGGCGGCACTTTAAAACGGATGCAGATTTGTGACTGGGTCTCGGCCATGCGCTTGCCGGTGCGCACATAGAACGGTACATCGCGCCATCGCCAATTGTCGATATAGAGTTTTAAGGCGGCATAGGTTTCGGTGGTGCTACCCGGTTGTACGTCGGGCTCTTCCAGGTAACT
>Ga0224501_10004947_pt1 | contig 10521 bp, 8 predicted proteins | sample SF_Oct11_sed_USG_4_FD_169105 | JGI IMG/M metagenome (GOLD analysis project Ga0224501, IMG submission 169105) | Sediment microbial communities from San Francisco Bay, California, United States - SF_Oct11_sed_USGS_8_1 | ecosystem: Environmental > Aquatic > Marine > Sediment | place: USA...
TTTTTCTACAGCTAGAACGTGAAGCTTCAGTTACCGCCGCGTTTTTCGGCGCTATGCTGAAAGCGTGTGTTAGAAGTATTTTCTCTCTACAACTTGAACATACTTCTCCAATTCCATCTTGAGTTTTTCTCTACTAAGCTCTGCTCCCGCTAGTGCCACTACTATGTCTGAAACAAACCATCTCGGCGACCATGGCATCAATGTTTGGTATTCTTTATCTGATGGGTTATCCTTCATTAAAACGATTAGCCTTCTATGTTTAACGCTAACATTTTCTATCTCGCCCCAGGGAATCACATTTCCTTTTAAACGCATATCTCGAATCCCGGAGTCATCAACCTAAAAAAGTGGTTTCTTATTGAGCATTAGAAACAGAGTAGGTAAAAACAGATCGTTAAATATTAGGAAAACTGCAAATGTTACAGATAGCACTATCAAAGGTTGCTGAGTTGAATAATACACCCCGAAAAACATATTGATCAACATTAGCAATACAAATAAAAAGACTGGAACACTATGAACAATCAACGCAAATAAACTACCTCGAACTTCAAAAGATTCCTCACCGCTTAAGGAATCCTTCCCCTCACGATCGGAATACCCACCCTCTGCACAACTTTTGCCTTTAAATTTAAATGCTTTTGACGTTAACAATAGCCCAATTACTAAAGCACTAATAATCAGCCAGAAAAACATTTCATTCTTAGCTCCCATAAAAGCAGCTGTCAGAAATACAAATGGGGCACTAGCCAAGATTATTAGAAAAGCCACGATATATCCTTCAAATACATCTAACGTCTGCACTCAGTTACCCACAAAAGCAGAGCGACGATAGGAGTGTCGCGTGCATTGTTAGGGCAACACCCCTCTGTTTAGACATGAGTCGTAATCAATATCTTGTGACTCTGTTGAGCTACCTATATACGTTAACGATGTCATTTTTAGCGTTGCTGAAGCGCACAACTGGTTTTCACTTGTAATCACCAAGCTTACATCTATATAGGACTTTTCAGTGCCACTCGGCAATTCTGGAGGACCGTTATAGAATTTAATCCTAGAACCGTTTAAACCTTCACTAGTAGTATAGTTCTCGACAAATAAATACTCCCCTGGTGGTGGACCAGGTTTTTTAGCCTCTCCGAAATCTTTTTCTGTTATGCAGTTAGAATCTTCATAGAAGAATATCTCCGGGGTAACATCACCTTCAGCGCTAAATGTATACATAGCTCTACCCCAACTTTCGATAAGCATACCATTGGAATCAGTAAATTGTGAGCATTCTAAAGTTACCCAGCATCCAATAAAATCATGCTCTCCAGACTCGTTACATGACATTGCTTCTTCATTTGAATTCTCGTCATGCCAACAACCAGACATCATTAATCCTAAAGTAAAACCAATAATAGTTATTTTTATTAATTTCATATGATTTTCCGTATTGCCCAAACGTCAAGCTTCAGTTGCAGCCGCAGTTGGGCGGTAAACTGAAAGCGTGTGTTAGCGTTGCTCAAAAAGTGATTCAGGGCAATTACTTCTTAAATATGGTTCCATAAATTTTGTTCCTTTTATTCCAGCTTCCGGATCATTTTTTTGTTGCAACAGTACCAGCTTACCAACAATCATTTCTAATTGACCAATTTGTGTTTTACAACCCAGAACACCGAATACTTGGCAACTTTGAAAAGCGACTTTCTTCACAACAAGAACGTGGTCACTCCATTTTGAAGTACTATCTCCAATAAGCTGTGTCACGCACTCATCTTTTACATTCATCAACTTTTTGTTGCACGATTCCTTGTCTAATTTGGTTCCGTCTAATAATGGTTGGTTACATTCTTTGAACAAATCCAGTCCAACTAAATCAAAGAAATTAGGATTTTCAACATACTTCTTTTCAATAGCATAGCTTGAAAAAGATGCTAACAGTGCAACAATAATAAGAAAAACTCTAATCATACAAAGATCCAAAACACTAACGCTTAAGTGAGCGGCCGAGCGGTGCGAGGTCCGAGCCGTAGGCGTTCTCAACCGTATGGTTATGTGTTGGAAATTTCCCCTTCGTCACGTTCATGCTAAAAACCTAGCTTTATTTATTAATCGATTCTGGCACATAAAAGGAGTACACGTTTGCACTTACTTCTGAAACAGCAAAAACGATTCTATTACCTTTATAATCAATGTAATAAGGTGTCATTAAATGCATTTGGTTTGGGTATTGAGGATGCGGAGCGTTAAAAGTCTTTAATGACATCTTGTGCCATTTATGTTCCCAAACATCAATGCCCTGTATTCTGAAAGAAGAACTCTCCGCCGTAATTCCCGCAACCTTCCAATCCAATTTATTCGTCTCTATCTCGATTACACACATAACAGTGATTATACAGCCACTCCATCAGTGGCAAATACAGCCATTTGGCTGTATAACTCCAAATTTCTCATTATACGCTGTATAACACTCATTTTCATTACTTTCGAGATGGTTTGTTTTTAGACTTTAAAACAATCACTTAACATCGATATTAATACCATGATTGTATTGTGCGGCGTTATGCAGCCACTCAATAGTTATTATACAAGCCAGCTATTTTTACTCGTTTCATTGCACCTTTGGCTATGTTTTATATCTGTATATATCACAGTTATTTTTCGGTTCTTCGGCTTTTCTTATTGCTTACAAAGCCGCAATTTGCTCCATCGTCTGTGCTTTAGGTAACCGCTTGTTCAAATACATAAACAATTCAATTGGGTTGGCTTTAATCGTTTGAATTAAGCTGTGAATACTGGTATTGGCATTGGCACTACGTTGGTTGATGAAAACATCAGTAAAAACAGCCAGTGAAATTGCCTTGCAATTGAGTATTCGACACAACCAAAGCGAGTCGTGGAAATAACAAAATGAACAATTGGGTGAGGTCTCTTCTGGAAAGCGAGGTCATGCAATCAAATAGAATTAAGTCAACTTTGTTCGTCGCTCATGTATCTATGGATTACTCTATGCAACTATTTGTTTGTGCAATTTGTGCGTTTTATTAGCGAATCCAAACTCATTTTCCAAGGTGTGCCGTATTTGCTACAAGTCAATTTGTTTGAGTGATGCATTTTTTTGATTTGCTATTGAGGCATCCAGCCAATCCGGATAAGCAAATGGATTGGAGGCAACTCTATCTACTACGAATTTATGAGACAGCTGCGGTTCTGACCCGATTGTTTTTTGTTGTATTTCTTATTCCTCCAGTTTTCACTTATATTTCGAGGAAAGCCGGTGTCGTCGCATCAAGCATATTGGAAATATGCGTTTCCATTTTACGTGCGTTATATTCCTGACCGTTGGTTCTGTAGAGAGGCACCAGTAATTCGTAGAATTGATGATTATGCGGGCACAGCTCGATGGCCCGTTCGAGAATCCGTATCTTCCATGGAGAGATTGGCTCCTGTGTGGTTTCACGCACAAATCTATGAATCAGACTCGAAAATTGTTGCTCAAGCTGCTTTTGCTTACCTAGTACTAAAGGTTTCATGCTGTCAGGAATAAAACTTCCAGTATAAAGCTCTATTGCTGAGTTCACTTGCAATTTGTCGATAGCACCATCGTGACTGCTTAATATCAACGCTGTTTTTTGCAAAAAAGCCTCGCTGTCTATCCAAACTTCATCTGTATTTTCGAGTTTTTCTGTGGCGTCCGTCGAACACTTCTTGTAGGCCTGGCTCGCAAAAACCGGGGAAGACACCGAAAAAATTCCGAGTAATGCGATTATCAACAGATCCTTTTTCATTTTTTTTCCGACACAGGAACTTGACAGCTTTATCATAGAGATCTCCTAGTTAAACAGTTGAATATGTGTCTCGCTTTGATACCGTGTTTGGCACTTTGTATTCTTAGCAAACATGAAGTTTTATCTAACGTGTTAATCACTCGAGTTTTGAGCAGATAGAGGTAACAGCAAGGTTACAGTTGATTTATATTCATTAAATCAGCAGGATAGCTTGGGGTGATCGTCATGTTTCATTTTCCTTATTCTCCGCTAGTGCCTTGATTCCATGCCCGACTGCTACGACAACAAACCCAGCCAGCCATTTTTTCCGCTGGATCATTTTATACTTTCAACGAAAATCTGAGATCGCTACTCACAAATTCGACTGATTTTAATGCCGAATTTTCTTTGCTTTAGTCTTGGCGTGGATTGCTAAGGTTTAAAGATATATATAGGCGTTAACGGTACGATAGAAATAGCTAAGGGCGACAGCAATGGCGCTGACAGGATATGTTACAGAATTGTTAGTGACTTAATGAAAGCGAATAAAGAGTTCGAGTAAGCCTCCCCCCGTTTAACGAACAGATAAATTCAAGCATGTTTCTCTTCACCTTCGACTGGCACCATTTAATCAAAATCCGCAAGCTTGAATTTATTTGTCTGTTTTATTGGGGGGAACCTCACATTTCACTTTCACCTTGTAGCCTTGCCCAAAACTACTCTGCAAAAGTGGCGGTTGTTTTTGCAATAATGCAGCAAGAAAAAATACAAAAACAAGCGACGCTTTCGACGGTCTGTTGTTAATGGACTTGCTTAGAAACTCATATTTTTGAAGATACTACTAACATTATTTTTTAATATAATTTTCTTTCCGTACACTCCAAAATTGCTGAGCTCCATCTGGAAACTCACCCAAAAGAGTTTCTAATTCAATTTCATCGACATTCCGACGCAACGCAATGCTAACACTCTCTATTGCATTTTCTGGAGAGAAATTATGTGCGGGCCTTACCGATTTTACTTCTTTGGTCATCGTATCTATATCTGAAAATGGTAATATTTCTTGCTCTGTATTCCAATCTGCAACAAACAGTGCTCGAATACCTGGTGGCAGAATATTGCTAAAACGAAGCGCATCAGAGATGCTAATTCTGCGTCTAAATGTTTGCAAGACACCCACCACCATGTTCCATGCCATGTGAGTAGTTTTAAAACCCGACGCATCACGCGCATCAAGCATAAATTTCTCAAATTGCTCTGATGCATGATAATACTGAGCTGGAACAGGCATAATTTAAATTCCTATTTTTTCATTATTTCAAAATAATCTTTAAGCATCTAATCAGGGTACAAGAAAACGGGTATCCGACCCCACTTAATGAAAACAATTAATAATTTTATTAGACTCTTAAGTAAAAACAAGAGCCATCTTGCCCTACACAAGTTCTGAGTAACGTGGTCTTAAAAAACATACAATATTTTAGAGAAAAAAGTGAGATCAGACACCAGTTTTCGCTAATATTAGAAGAAACCGGAATCTCACCTCGCTTAATGTCGTTCTAGCAAACGTTTGTTTTGGTATGTTGTATTTACTGATTTCCCGAATAAAAAACGCCCGCTTTGTGTTTTGTTCCATCGGCGGTCTTAAATAAGACCATAAGCTGATGCTTCCCTTCAGAATGTAGGTCGTAACCGGCCATTAGCCAATCACCCATTTTCATGGTTTTCTTGGATTCAGATTTACCGTTTGGATATATCACCTTTGTATTCATCACAATATTGCCTTGTGGCTTGCCATCTTTTTCTACCTTAATCATAAAATCATGTGACCCGCCCATTTCTTTTCCTGGTTGAGCCTTCATCACGTGAAAACTAATGTCATAGCCGTCGACTTTTTGCTTTTTTAAGAACATGGTGCCTTCGGGACTCATCATCGACTCGTGATCACTGTGTGTGTTCGTATGGTCGTTGTGTCCATGTTCGTGGCCGCTACTCGCAACAACAATTGATGTAAAAAACATGTTTGCCAAAAGTACTAGCGATGTAAAAAAAGTTTTTTTAAGTTTCATGAATGATTCCTCTTGTTAAGTTAAATAGTAATAAAGCCGGTTCATCTAATCGTTCTGTCCTTATTATGGCTGTTTTGTTATATATTTTTCTTTCGCCAGTAATACCAAGGCATAAATAACTGGTAACACCAGAAGACTGAGAATGGTTACCGTTACCATGCCGCCAACCATCGGTGCAGCTATACGTTGCATGACTTCTGAGCCTGTTCCACTGCCCCACATAATCGGTAAAAGACCCGCGATAATCGCAGTCGCCGTCATGGCAATCGGACGAACACGTTCCGATGTACCCGTGTATACGGCATGCATAATGTCATCAAAACTCAAACTGAAGTGTTTAAGTGTAGACGTTTTCTGTCGACGCAATTTCTCTTCGCGATCCACAAAATTAGCCGCTTGATCAATCTCGCTGGATACCGGTTCATTGAATTGCGACGCTGCTTTGTGTTGCCGTCTGCGCTCGACCTCTTGGTCGATAAACGTAAGCACAAGAACACCAATCTCTGCGGCGACACCCGCTAGGGCGATAAAACCAACGGCAACCGCTACCGAAAGATTAAAGCCCATCCAGTACACCAACCAAAATCCACCAATCATGCCAAATGGAATCGACAACATCACCACTAGTGGCGTCGTGATATTGCGAAAATTGAAATACAATAATAAGAAAATAAGTAGAAGTGTTGCTGGTATAACAATCTTTAAGCGCTGGGCAGCGCGTTCCATATATTCGAATTGCCCGGACCAGACCAAGGTGTAGCCGGCAGGGATGTCGACTTGACTTGCAACAATCGCTTTTGCTTGGGCGACATAGCCGCCAATGTCGGATGTTTTGATATCAACATAAATCCAGGCATTCGGTCGAGAATTCTCACTCTTTATCGCTGGAGGACCACGCCGCAGGACTAAGTCAGCGACCAAAGACAATGGGATCTGCGCACCTGTTGGTGTGGGTACTAAAACACGCTTGAGGCTATCGAGGTTATCACGAAATTCTCGCGGGTAACGAACATTGACCGGATAACGTTCCAGACCTTCGATGGTCTGGGTGACGTTCATGCCACCAATAGCGGTTTGAATAATATCTTGCACGTCTCCAACGGTTAGCCCATAACGAGCGGCTTCATCTCTATTGATATCAAAGTCCAGATAATAACCACCGGCCGCTTTATCACCGAAAGCCGATAGCGTATCGGGAAGTTGTTTTAGTGTCTGCTCAATATCTCCGGCAACTGCCTCAAGCACGCCAAGGTCCGGCCCACTGACTTTGATACCGATCGGCGTCTTGATGCCTGTTGACAACATATCGATACGGGTCTTGATCGGCATCGTCCATGCGTTGGCCAAGCCCGGAAATTGTATAGCTGCATCCATCTCGTTCATTAATTGTTTGGTTGTTTTGCTTGAGTCGGGCCATTGATTTCTCGGTTTCAAACGAATGGTTGTTTCTAACATTGCCAGAGGCGCGGGATCAGTTGCCGTCTCGGCACGACCCACTTTGCCAAAAACCGTTTCCACCTCTGGGAAAGTTTTTAGAATCTTGTCGGTTTGTTGCAGAACCTCTTTCGCTTTGGTAATGGACACACCAGGATACGTGGTTGGCATGTACAAGATATCACCCTCATCTAAGGGTGGCATAAACTCACTGCCCAATTGCGAAATTGGATAAAGCGTGACAACAACGAGCACCGTAGCAATTCCTAAAGTCACCCACCGCTTCGCCATTGCCTTGTGCAGCGCTGGGGCGTGAACCCGATGCAGAAATCGATTGATTGGATTTTTCGACTCTGGTGGGATTTTGCCGCGGATCAAGTACCCCATTAACAGCGGAACAAGAGTAATAGCTAATAAAGCAGCCGCAGCCATCGCATAGGTTTTGGTATATGCCAATGGCGAAAACAGTCGCCCTTCTTGTGCTTGTAAGGTGAACACAGGCAAGAAAGAAACAGTAATGATTAGCAATGAAAAAAACAGTGCCGGCCCGACTTCGATGGATGCAAAACGAATAGCTTCCCAGCGTTCGCTTGTGTTTAGTGCATCACCTTTTTGTTGTGTGCGTCGTTCAAGTTGCTTGTGGGCATTTTCAATCATCACGATTGCACCATCGACCATGGCTCCGATAGCGATGGCAATACCGCCCAGGGACATAATGTTGGCATTAATGCCTTGCCATTTCATAATCGTAAAGGCGATTAGAATTCCGATTGGCAACGAAATTATAGCGACTAAGGCCGAACGGGCGTGTAACAAAAACAATATCGAAATGATGGCCACAACAATCGATTCTTCAATCAACTTTTCTGCTAAATTGTCGACCGCTCTTTCGATTAAGTCGCCTCGATCATAAACGGGGACAATCTCAACGCCCTCGGGTAATCCAGGTTTTAACTCTTCGAGTTTTTGACGGATGCGTTCGATGACGGCAAGGGCATTTTCACCATAACGCATTATGACAACCCCGCCGGCAACTTCACCTTCACCATTAAGCTCTGAAACCCCACGACGCAACTCTGGTCCGATTTGTACATTAGCCACGTCCTGCAAGCGTATGGGTGTACCGTTGCCATCGACACTAACTGGTATGCTGTTGAGGTCTTTCACCGATTTGATATAACCCAGTCCACGAACCATGTATTCGGTCTCTGCCATCTCCACTAACTTTCCACCGACATCATTATTGGAACGTTTTATGGCATGTTTCACTTTCGATAATGGAATGTTGTAAGCAAGTAAGGCATTGGGGTCGACCTCGACTTGGTATTGCTTCACATAACCACCAATAGAAGCCACTTCGGAGACACCAGGCACTGTTTGCAGAGGATAACGCAAGTACCAATCTTGAATTGAGCGTAGTTGCGCCAAATCTGTGTTGCCGCTACGATCGACTAACGCATATTCAAAGACCCAACCTACGCCGGTTGCGTCCGGGCCTAGTGAAGGCGAAACACCTGAGGGAAGTCTTCCACTGACATAGTTGAGGTACTCAAGCACGCGCGATCGAGCCCAATAGATATCGGTGCCATCCTCAAATATGATGTAGACGAAAGAAAATCCGAAAAAAGAATAACCGCGAACAACTTTGGCATTGGGCACTGCAAGCATGGCCGTCGTTAGCGGATAAGTCACTTGATCCTCAACGACTTGTGGTGCTTGGCCGGCGAACTCGGTAAATACGATCACTTGCACGTCGGAAAGATCGGGTATTGCATCCAAAGGTGTATTCTTCAATGACCAAACACCAACCGCCACAGCCATCACGGTTGCAATGATTACGAGAAAACGGTTACGCAGTGAAGCTTCAATTATTGTATGAATCATTGTGTCTACCTCTACTGCGCTTTATTGTTGGAATCCATTGCGTCCATAGACATATCGCTCATGTCCATATCATCCATTTTCATGTCATCCATGCTCATGTCATCCATTTTCATATCGCTCATATCGTTTTGTTCCGTCGATGACATTGCTTCCATCATCTTGGCAGTGGCTTCGCGCAATTTTGATTCTGAATCGATTAAGAATTGGCTGGAAGTTACCACAATCTCTCCCGCTTCAAGACCGGACACAACTTGTGTAAACCCACTCGCGGAGAAGCCGACAGTAACTTCTTTAGGAACAAATTTACCGGGTTCACGCACAACAAATACTTGTTCACGCGGTCCGGAACGCACAATCGCTTCGGCAGGTACAACGATGACATTATTTTGATGATCAACTTTCAGCAGAACGTTAGCAAACATACCCGGCTTTAACAGCAAATCAACATTATCAAACTCAAGACGAACCCTAATCGTTCGTGTTTTGCTGCTTAGCGTTGGATAGATGAACGTTACCTTTCCATTAAAAGTTTTGCCAGGAACCGCTCGCACTCGCATCTGTGCACTATCACCAAGCTTTATCCAGGGTAGTTCATCTTCGTAGACATCCACATAAACCCAAATTCGGTTTAGGTCAGCAATGAGATAAAGCTCATCTTTGGGTGTTACGTATTGTCCTTCACGCACACCAATATTCATAATTCGACCCGAGAATGGCGAATGAATATGCAAATGCTTTTTGGGTTTTCGACTCGTTTCCAGTTCCCGAATTTGATGTTCGGGTACATCAAATAACTCAAGACGTTCTTTCGCGCTGGAAAGGATCGTCTTTGCACTATCTTTCATTGCAGCCGATCCATTGGTTTTTACCGATTCCCAGTTCTTAAGTGCAACAACGTATTCACGTTGCGCTGACACTAGATCCGGAGAATAGATACTCATCAGAATACTATCACGGTTAACCTGAGTACCCGTCTCATCAACATTGAGGGTTTCAATCCATCCGGAGATCTTCGGGTGCAATCTTGCGAGTTTTTCTTCGTTAAACGTAATTCGACCCAGCGCATTAAGTTCTCGGCTTAGCGTGCGTCGTTCTACTGTGGCTATACGCACACCAATGTTTTGCACGGTCACGGGATCAATGGTTACCGTGCCAGTGACTTCTTCCTCATTCCCGCCATCTGCGTAGACGGGTAAATAGTCCATTCCCATTTCATCCTTCGTAAATACGGGTGAAGTAATGGCAGGATTCATGGGATTACGCCAATACAAAACTTTTTTCTCTTTTGGCTTTGCAGAATCCGCATAAACGGGTAAATAATCCATTCCCATTTCATCTTTCATAAACACCGGCGAGGTAATTGTGGGATTCATAGGATTACG
>Ga0224501_10004948_pt1 | contig 10519 bp, 7 predicted proteins | sample SF_Oct11_sed_USG_4_FD_169105 | JGI IMG/M metagenome (GOLD analysis project Ga0224501, IMG submission 169105) | Sediment microbial communities from San Francisco Bay, California, United States - SF_Oct11_sed_USGS_8_1 | ecosystem: Environmental > Aquatic > Marine > Sediment | place: USA...
AGTTGGCCAGCTCTGCAGTAGAGCATGAATGTGCACAACGTAGTCAACAGATTTGTTCAACAGAATCTATTGGATGAGAGTGGTCAGGGTCTGCAAAATTATCCATTTTCTTGACGTTGTTCTTAGAACCTATCTATAGCACTGGTTTATAATCACTTTGGTTTCTTCACGTCACCTATAACATACAATGCACAGTAAATAACTCAAGAATATATGAGTTCAGTAGCCTTACCTACAGATGTTGCCCCACCATCTATAGCGTTTTCCACCAGTTCCTTTACTGCAACTGCCAGAGTAAGCACAACCTGACCTGAGCAGATTCGGTGAACAGCGGCTTGATTAATGCATTTGATCTCCATCTACAGCTGAAAATGGTCATACTTGATTCTGGGCTGTGGCCTAAAGTATCCAATCACAGCATTGCATGATTATACACGATGAGCAGTTTCTAAGTTTCCAAATTTCTTATAGAAGTACATGGTATCTGAGGTACTGGGTACATACAACATAGTTTCGAGCTTGGGGTACATATCACATGGTTTCGGGAGTACAGGTACTTGGTTTTGAGACTACAGGGTACATGGTTTCGGAGGTACTAGGCACGGGGTACGTAGTTTTTCACTACCCCTCCCATGCCATTGCCGATAAAAATCATGTGACCAGTAACTGATGGAGCAATTGACTCATAACTAACCCGCCGACTGAGTCACCCACTGGGGCTGGGGGAGGGACTGACTCAGTCAGTGAGTCACATGATAATGATTAGAGTAAATTAGTCAGACACTGACTCTGAGTGAGTCAATCACTGAATCAGTCAGTACTCAGTAGTCAGTGGAGTGGCCGAATCTATGAGTCTGAGTGGGAACTGGAGTCATCCAGCCACTAAGTCTAATCACTAATCGTCTAAGACTACGCCGTAGTCTACGACTACGGTAATGACTATAAAAAGAGTGACTAATCACTGGGCCTTGGACGGAGTTAGAGTGGGAATGTGAGTGTGACACATGACATTCATCATGAATGATGATACTCATACTGATACTGATAGTGATAGTAGTTCATCATCATTATTATCATAACTAGGAGAAGGAGTATGTCTCATACTCCATAAACCGGGTTTTTAAGCGCTCATGGGTTTCAGTTTGATCTCGTCCAAACTGAAGGTTTAAAATGAAACCGATCGTCGATAAATCCTATCGCACAAAGATGATTATAATTTTGGTATCGCATAGCACCTGAGGAACTTGCAGTTCTTACCTTCTCGCTGGATGACGTTTTTTGATCCAGTTGAAATAGAGCCCCAAAATACAAACGGGCTATAATGATGACTGTCAGTAGCTGACAACTCCAGATATATGAAGTCAGGACTTGTAGCCACAACAAACATCAAGTCAACCTTTCAAAATCTGCCACACCATCTCTGGTGGTTATAATTCAAAATTTGAGGCGAAGAAAAAATTGTTTGCGTTGAAGTACCCAGCATACAAATTGCACCGACACTCACAATTATGAATAGCATGGGACTATGTTTTATCTTTGCCCAAATATTCTAAATCCTCTTCTCGTGCACTAAAACTCTCATTGTTACTTATAGGAAGACCAGTTACTTTAAACACATATATCACTCTTGTATATAGCCTTCATGTTTTGTATCGTGCAGGGCACTATCCTATACATGGTAGCTTCTAGGTGGGAGCTATTTACAGCAGCAAAATAAGAAGTTCAGGTAATGTCTCGAATGTCTTGAAATCAGAAATTAAACATAAAATATAACCCACTTTTTCTGCAGATTGACAGTCCCAGCGACTGTTTGGGGCAAATTATAAACCTGACCTTCACAACAATTAGAGTTATTTTACACAATGTTCCGCTCAACATTTCAAGACAAAGGGACAATACGGCAGGTACAGGGTCGTGACCGATTGGCAATTTGTTTGTTACACTCTTTATTCACCTTGTAAGCATTCCGCCAGGTCGATTCTCTTGATGTGGATCCTAGCATCTCGTGTATCCACTGTTAATACGATACTGAAGCAGTAACACTAGAAGAGTGGTGTTAAAATGAGAGTCTGGTAACATGAATGTGAATGTCATTTATCTGTCTGCAAAGAATAGAATAGAAGTGAATGAATAATAGTGGGAATCAGATGTAGCCAGATATAGTCATGCAGCTATAGTTTCCTTATAGCGAGTAGGGCTATGAACCACTATCCTCATAATAGTTGATCATTTGTGTTCCATTGCTGGAGGCACAGCTATATTCTATGGGGTGAAACGATTGCTTAGTGGACTTTCGTTTGATTCCCTGTTAGGGCGTGAAAATTTGCCTTTCGCAACATTCTTCTCGATTTTGGATCCTGATTTAAAATGCAGGGGCTCTACCCATAAAGTTACCTTCTATGTGGGCAAGCAGAAAGTCCCTTAATGGCGCACCCTGGTGAACAGTGAATCAGAGAGACTCAGTATGTCATGAAATTTCTTTATACCCCTGACACCGGTCAGGGTACAAAAGAAAACATACTATATGAAATTATCAACCACAACTCTATCAACTGGACAGCCACCCAATGGCCCAAGTCACATATAGCTACTGTTTCATAAGCCTAATGGTATTTTCTTGTTATAAAACTGTCCACAACTTGTCCATCAAACTGTCTACCAAATCATTGATGGTGGGACCCCCTGCTGGTTAGCTTTAACCCTTTGACCCATCTATGGCTTGCCTATACTTCTTGTCCATGTTAGCCAGTCTAACTCTACTTTATGACCTGGCTACCTTTATACCTGGTAGGAAGCCCGGCCAAGTTTATAGGATCTGCAAGGATTTCGGAAGTTTTATAAGCTTCTTGGTGGTCTTCTTATCATTTCATATCCAAATATACATTAAATACTCAGTCCGGTAGATTTTTATCACTTAGCACAGGCACCTGACCACTCTTAACCAGAGCTACGCAGCTCAGGACTTGTCCCCTACTCATAAGAGCTGGGAATGATGGGAGGAGCTTGGTCAATTCGCTACATGACAGGAGTCTAACATCTCTAGCCAATTTAGTTAATCGGCTATAGAATGGATCTGACAGCAGATAGCACGGTTTTATGTTATCTCCTTTGTTGATGCCGGACTGACACTATAAAGACATTACTCCTCTCCAGTAAAAAATATAGGTGTTAAGAGATACCTTAGTGGATAGCGGACTGGGGCTTGGGTCAGGGGTCTTTGATTCGATTCCCAGTTTAGGCAAACTATGTATTCCGCAACACCTTCATCGGTTTCAGATCCCAAAGGAGGCTCACCGATAGAGTTACTTTTCTACGGGGCACACGGGTCCAAGCAGAAAGTCTCCTAATAACTCACCCTGGGAAACACCGAGTCAAAGACTCAGTAGTTTAACTTTTACAAACCCCCAATATTGATCAGGATATAAAAAATCAGACCGATAGTCTCTGCAATCTCTTTTCAGCCACAAAGAAGTAAAAATGTAAAAGATCTCATTTTTTCAATGCTGTATTCAGCGGGTTAGATACTCGTGCTGGCAAAAGATTATGTAATGAGTAGCCCATTAGTACAATATATAATCGCTATATTATGGCATAGCCAAGCTTTGTGGTGTTAATGGAGCGAGTTCAAATGTGCTTTCCATAGGAAGTAGGAGTGAATATCCACATGCTAAATAAATAAATCCAATAATCTGAAGACCACAGCAAATTATTTGCAGTATGTCTGCCTTGGCGATAAATGCATATAGCCATAGAGTCTCTGGATTGGAAGTCCTTTGAATCGAATCACTGTTTTTTTTAAAATCCCACAGGATAGCCAGAGACTACAGGATAATCGGAGTCTAACGAACCGACTCTTGATTATTGGGAAATCCTTGAGTCTGGTGCTATTTAGTTGAAAATTACTCTTGAAAATCGCAATTTATCTACAAGTCTACCTTCCAGTAGAAAGAGGATAACATGAACTGTTTTATAGATAATTTTGCAACTTTCGTGATTCATATTCACATGAGAAGTTACATGTGTTACTTTTGTTTACAATTTCACAATGCATTGGCTTACATGACAGATGGACAAGCACTTCAGTAGCTTATCGCACCGTCTATACAACATGTTTCCTTCTTAAGAAGGGGTGATCAAGTGCAAGATCAGCATGCTGCGATGATAGAAGCATACCCAGGGCTAGCGCAAGTGCACCGCACAATTAAATGTTTAGTCTGCCGAAGGCCCGCGGGAGACTGGAATTGCGATGCTAACATTGTACACTAGCTGACTGGGAGGCCTAAGTAAATTATAATCAACCAAGACATTACTTACATCCACATTAGTGAGTCTGAAGTGAGTAAATGACTAAATGTTACCCATGGGGTATATCATTTAGCCGCCGGAGTACAAAATCATTGCTCAGAATCCTCTCCGGTCTCAACTGGCCCGAAAAAGTTTGTAATGCACTCACTGGCAGACGTTTTCGGACAGTCAAGTACATTTTTCCACTTTATACAACGACGCGCAATGCGCACTTGACCTCTGACGATTAGCCTCGATCAACTCCGGATATCCATAAGCTCATCACCAGACTGACTCATTCATCCAAACCCCCGAAAAGAGCTAACAGTCATAGGATGTGAGACTGTTCCAATTCATTAACCAGCAGATTACAAAGATTAATAGTGATACCCCTGTATGTGACTAGTCATCTGATCAGTGGGGAAAAACATGGTCCTTGTCATACAAAGGCTACAAAGAATAAAACCCATTCGAGCCCTGGTCATGCCAGAGGCCATGCCAGTCAGACTGACTTCTGTCACTCAGATTAGTCGAGATGCCATCATGTATTTTCTAGAGAGTTCTTCTGTGGTAAGGTACGCTGAGCACAAATCCTGTGTTTACACTCAGCTGCTAGGTGATCAGTTTGTCATCCCTGACCATAGATTAGGTTAACTATAAGTTAAAGCTCTATTGATATGACTGTCATTGAAATATTAACAATTGTCACTACCTCATAGAAACAGAAATAAGCAAATGTTTAAAAACCTAGTAGCTTCCTTCACTGATTTGTCTCGTAAGTCTGCTAGGACAAGTAGTGGATTGCTTTACATGCGTTTCTACTGGGACGGATTTCTTAGACCATGAGCAAATGATAGCTTTAGCCGATTTGCTGCGCAGAATATACACAACCGGGTTCACTATACCATCACTAAAAATACAAATGACAGTCAGCCAGTCTAATCTCGAGGGTTTGCTTATATCAAATGTCTGTAAGACTAGAAAAACATAGAATGGTAGCCATAAGAAGATTTGTGTTCCTATAACTAATAGACCCATTTTGGCGGCTTTTCGATTGTCCTTATGAACTCGGAGCTGGCCGCTAAGTCTTCGGAAGCTTGATTGTCGCTCGGGTACTGGTCGCGCTGTCGAGCTGTAGGTGGGCATAGATGACGAAGCGTAAACGTTGCCGTGCGCCCGCAGAAGAAGAGTTTTAGCATGGATCTCGTGGAGATTAGATTCATTACGAACTAAAGAGACTATACGCGCTCGAACTAGACTCTGTTCCAGGAGAGGCTGAATACTGTTCCTTCGCGCGAGCGCGGTGGTGTTTTTAGTTATCATGTAGATGGCGCTGTATATATAGATATTAGTTAGTAGCGGTAAAATAAACGCCACACCAATGAGTGCCATCACATACGCTTTCCAACCTGAAGAAACATTATGATCTATCATACACAGGGAAGTACCGGGATGAAAGGCTATAACTGACCAGTCCACACTGAGGATGAGGGCTATAGCTATACAAGCCGCATACTCCAGCGTGATTATTAGTATACAGACTCTGTGTGTCATCCAGTTAGTGTAGTGTAGTGCCTTTTTGATAGCGATATACCTATCCACCGATATGACTAGACCGTTCACCGATGTAGCCAGTATATGTGCTACCAATAATACAGCGAACAAGCGACACCAGATGTCGCCGGCTATGAATGATACGGAGGTGAGTGCGGCCAGAATGATGACCGGACACGCTAACGTCACATTCTCTATACTCATATTATACACAAACTTAGCTGATGGCCTCGTGGCTTTTCTCTGGTATAAAGTATAGAGAGATAGAAGATTAACTATCACAGTTCCGGTTGATAACAGAAAGTAACACGCTGTTCTGATAAGGTATGGAGTGTTGGTTAAAATCTGCCAAGTCTCTGGTATAGTGGTGTTTAGCGTCGAGTCTTCCATGGCGGATAGAATATTCGTTCACCTGCACTCGAAGATGTGTCCATGCACTCATGTAATATATCGAGAATGAACTGTGATACAATGTGTAGACAGGTTGAGGTGCCAGCTCCTGCCGCTATGTAGCTTCGCATTATACTAAAACAAAGCCCGGCTGGTACTAGTCTATTTATACCCGCTTCGGGAGTTATAAATAGCTCACTGATTATAATGCGCTAGCCCCATTCTAACTGGCTCTATCAACAAAAGAAGGCATTGACTTGAGAGCAGACCCTTCTAGGCATAAAAGATAATAATCACTCTGAGCGTGCCCTTGCAAGATTGTCTAACAAAACCCATGTGAACGGGCCAGTTGCGTTTTACTTGAGACTATAGAGTTATGGGCAGGGAGCATATAGCAAATAAATTAGATTCAAAATATGATTTACAATCCCTTTTAAGGGACGCTTCTTTTGTTGTTTAAGTTGCCCACACAAACAATTATTCGAGAAAAAAACCTGTGTGAGAGGCCTTGGGGCTCAAATGTATAAATAGCCAGTCTGCGGTCAAAGGCGTTGACACAAACCTGTATCTATACTAACTAACATTTACATGACTAGTGGAGTCTTTCTACTATCATAGGTATATAAAAGTGTGTTTACTTTTCTGTACTGATATCTTGCTTACCACCTAAAAATAATGGAGGTTTTACCTGATGGATAAGAGATCACTACAGAGTTGTCAAACATCCACATCTCCTTTCTAGCCGGATTCTCGGCAAATGACAACAAATCATTATAGGCTGACTGACCCCAAGCGCCCAGGACCACCTGTTCAGTCTTATAGTTTGTAGCTTCACACTGAATCAGCCAGTACTCTTGTAGAGTGAAAATGGCCCTGAGCATAGTCAGCTTCTACTATGCCAAGCCTGCACCGGCAGCAACTTCATTGCATGGTTTAGTCGGGTCAACCGACTCAATGCCTTTACTTTTACCTTACTGATGGCTGGCTAGTTGGACAAAATTAGTGGTGCTGCGTGGGTTTACAGTCAATTAAATGCCTACTGAGTGATGTTGTTGACAATCCACTTTACCACCACTGTGTCCTACCACGTATATCATCCTTTTCTAAAATCTGAACTTACTAAAGAGGGCTTCATATCCTTAACTGGAAAGTGTCACAGAGTTTTGGATCAATATAGAACATAAGCACTTTCAGTCAGTTAGCTACTTAGCTATTCTCTTTACAAGTAACTGTAAACAGACCAACTAGGTAAAAATAAATTTATATAACCGCGTAATCTTCAGTAAGTGCAACATTGGTGGACCAGGAACCCAGTTTAAGCACCACTTTGTTGTTTTACAACCACGGGGTTTGTATCGTTATTCTAAAGAAAGAATAACCCTATATCTAAGGGACACACCATGAACCATCTTGACTGAAGGCAGGCCAGTGATGCTTCATGCTTTCTATATAAACCGGGTCAGACAGGCAGCCAACGCTATATAAGCAATCAGTGAGATAAGTTTTATGAACCCATTATCTTAGCTTGAGTCTTAATTTAGATGCTATTTATAGATGGAAGATGCCGTCTTCAGTATCAAGCTCAATGCAGTTCACCCTACTTTGTATCGAGACACTGCTTACATTAATTAGCTGATACACTGGCTGATGAGGTGATTTGATTTAGTGTATAGGTATGCAAAGATGCTTGTCTTGATTCAATACCACACGCTGCATACACATTAAATGCACTATTATATGTGCTGTTATCACTAAGGTTCAGTGCAGGCGCCACTGTGTTTGCTGTTACTAATCAAAAAAGCTGCAGTATAAATGTGGAATTATGAAGTGAAATAGGTGTAAATACTTGTACCGCTCGCTATATATGTATGGTGATGTCATGGCCCCTCCTGCCTTATTAAGGGCTGCATATGAACCATACATGTCAAATATAACAACGCGCTGTCTCTGTCATACATTTGAAACCTGTCGTTGTTCCTAATATTACACATTTCCTTTCATAACAATGATTTTATTTTATGAATAAATTGGTGTTTTGCTCAGGCAACGGAACATAACTGATATGGGATTGGGGTAAAGCCCTTCGTATAGATCATCGAAAACCCATTGGCGACACAGACTTATGTAATATCAACGTCACAAATACAACAAGTCAATGGGGAGCTCTGTACTTTAGGTTGAGAAAGCATAGAGTGTTATGTACCCTTCTCTATGCTTTGTGGCTGAGCTAGCATAGAATACATGCATGACACCAGATACGCAACTCTTCATATGATATCTAAAATAGAGGGTGGTCCATGGGCACCTTGCACAACTGAGATTATTTCACTGCCCGTCTGTGTACTAAGACTCACAGCATGGTACTAGCTGCGCTACATGTAGGTTTTAGTTTCTCAGGCTCTGCAAATGATTGGGATATTATAAACTATTAGTTACAAGGTTTGTCAGGTTCGGATCAGGACCCCACCCATGCAAAGAGTGACCTTCAACACATGGGTGACTGTATCTTCACTACTGCCAGTTCAGCTCTTGTCTTAAATGGTATTCAAATAGATATTTGTGATAGTGTGAAATTTCTTGGCATGATGGTAGACAACAAACTGCGTTTTGAAGAATATGTGAACCAAACTGTTAAAAAAGCTTCTCAACAAGGACATAATCAGAACTTTCCCGTACCATAGCATGAAGCAGTTAACCTTCATGTTGGTTAAGAGTTTCATTGTATTTATTTTAACCTACAATCTACCAATTTGATACCCAAGCCTCTACGAGCAGAGTAAAAAAACATCTGCAATCTTTTTTCAGCCAGTGCTACAAACTCAGTCTTCTGGAAGCCAACGATCTAGAGGACCAAAAAACAGAACCAAAAAGATTATGCGGCAAACGATCATGGATGATACACATTTCTTTAATAACTTTCTGATTACAGTTCCCTGTGGTCGCTATAGAAGTCTAAAATACAGAACCTTCTGGGAAAAGAACTCCTTTCTGATACAACCAATTTTACTGTTGCAGGAGATTTTATAGTCCAGGTACATTTTTTTATATCAGGCTTTATTGATACTGATATTGATATTGAAAGTGCCTCTTTGGCTAAAAAGATTAAACATCATAATTATAAAATGTATTTAGACTATAGAAACATGGCTGCGAAGAATGACTTCTTATGTAGGCTTGTGCAGTAGCGAACACTGTGTGCTTGCCTCGTTTGCCTTGAGGTTTGCGGTTTGTACGGTATCAGATTGTGTAGTCGGTGTTTTGGGTTTTTGAAGATTTTCTGGAGGTAGTTTTGGCTAAATTTTTGCATGTGCGCTTCGGCGGTTGTTAATTCCGTCACACGTAGACGATCCTCGTAGCCTTCCTCGCCTGGTACGACGATCTTGAGACAAAGTTTTTGGACTCGCTCCAGGTTGGTTATCAGTGTTTGCGAGGTGTGGGTGAACCAGGCTGGTGCAGCATAAGTGAGTAGCGAGAGGGTTCTTGCCCTGTAGACCTCTATGAGGTCCTCGGTTGGAATCTCAACGCGCTTCAGCTTCACCAGAACATAGGCAAGTTTACGTGCCTTTGTGATGCGCTCAGTGACATGGGTTTTGAAAGTGAGGTGGCAGTCGATAGTCGCTCCCAGAAACTTAGCTGTCGCTACAGTGTCGGTACGTTCATGCGTACATCTGGGTTTTTAGAGTATACAAATTTTAAAGCACTAGTAGCAAACATGTATTATTGCAGTAATTTTCAAGATACTTGTGACCAAAAAACATACCTACATACATACATACATACGTACGTACATACATACAGCTGTATGCAGGACCACCTCTAATTTAGAGATCATATTAAGAGTTGGGTATTTATCTGATGCCATGCAAGGGTTCTATGCTAGCTCAGCTGCAAAGCATAGAGAAGGATACGTGGTTTTCTATGGTTTCTCAACCTGAAAGTAAAGAACTCCCCGTAGACTATTACAAACTCATCAGTCTCTTTATAGGCCTATCAAATGCAATCAAGGGTCAACACCGAATTCCCAAGTCTCGCTGCTCAGCAGCACCAAGCTATATTCTGCCTCTGATGAATTCAGGAATGTCCCAGGAGGCAATAACCTTGAGCCAATTCCTGAAACGAAACCCTTTGTGTTCTTCTTCTCAACACAAACCTCCAAATGTCAAACAGCAATTATTCACTCAGAGCTATAGGCCAAGGTTTGATCCTTAATCAGGTATTCCTGTGAGAAATTTGCCCAGGGGCAGCTTGATGCTTCGCAACTCGGGGTCGCGGGCAGCTAGTTATTTCCGAT
>Ga0224501_10004949_pt1 | contig 10519 bp, 7 predicted proteins | sample SF_Oct11_sed_USG_4_FD_169105 | JGI IMG/M metagenome (GOLD analysis project Ga0224501, IMG submission 169105) | Sediment microbial communities from San Francisco Bay, California, United States - SF_Oct11_sed_USGS_8_1 | ecosystem: Environmental > Aquatic > Marine > Sediment | place: USA...
ATACAGCATAGTCATTTTTGTATCGTACACATAAATCCTACCACAGGAATGAAAATAAATACATCATAGCACCTTTGTATCACGAAGAGAGAAATTATTCCTTAGACATAGGCTAATGCAACCCATCGACTTGCACACTGTTAACCACACAGACAGTCTAAGAGCCGGCCCCGGCGTACATTCAAAAAGAGACTGCACTGTGGTTCCAAGCACTCACACAGGACGTTGTTGTTATACAGTTCTTAAATAGGTGTTTCACACTCTTATTACAACTTCGATTTTGAGTACTGACTGGGGATAGGTTTCTTTAGCATGAGCACCAACTACGTTAGGTCAGTTCATTACTTTATAAAACTTATCTGGACGTACCTGGAACATCCGAAGATAGACCGAAATCTCCCATGACTATCACATCTTTCACGGAGGCCAGTTTTGCATGCAGGGCGGTACCGATTCTCACAATGACAGATTGTTGGTCTGTGGCTTGAGCATCATCGGCTATGGTCGCCGTGTCATTGGATGGAGATATGGGTAGGTGAACTGAGCAAATCGTAACACTGGCCTCTCTTATCTGCAGAATATGTAGAGCAGAATTGCTGACAGTGCAAACATAAAATATATCAACTGACATGACTATATCTTACGATTTGCTTTGCTCTACACTAGCACTTGACCTTCACAAAGCTGAGACTGGTTCGGGAGCGGTAACATATATGGGTTTGTGAGAAGCTCACATTTCCAACAGTGGCATCCTGGCGTGACCAGAACCTGTACCCAAAGTGAAACGACCATGAGGTAAGCCTGCTAGGAAACAGCATGGGCCAAACAATCTTAGATATTCCGGCAGACCGGCCAGGGGCCCACCCATCTACGAGGTTTGCTAACTGAACACCCAAGGTTACTGAATGGAGTAACTTATGTTAGTAACATCAAAGCATAATAAGCATAGTTAACTCGATGCATTAAAGTGACAGTGCGAACCAACGCAGAGGATCACAAGTTTTTCTATCACAAGAGTATAAGGGTCTTACCTTGAATCTACTGATGAAAGGTTTCTGCGAAAATAGCTCATCACTGTCAATGGGCTTCTCCAGTAACTCAGAGGACAGTAAAGATATCTCTTCATCAGTGTCATATAGATAACCCATATACTCTATAATACATAGCTGTGATGGTAAACTCTACCCAGAGAACAGGATCATATTGCCTCTAACTAAGGATGGTCTGGTTTTGTTTTAGTTTTGTTCGCAAAAGACCAGGTTGATCCGTAGGAATCTCATAATCTTTACGAGACTGAAGGTATTTTTCTAAGGGGTGCCACTCCACTTTTTGGTGCTCCCTGAACTGTGTGCATGGAAGCAAGTGTGATCAGCCAGGGAAAAATCCCTTGAAATACTCCGCCATGGCCGAAAATTGAGCTCGGGTCACAGGGAGGACATACAGTGTGGTACATCAATTCTCACACCGAGCTATCGCGGCCTTGTTTAGCTTGAGTGAATTAGGTGATTAGGTATAGTAAACTGTAAATCTCTGAAATACTCATATTCAACATAATTATAACTATTTCCTTTTCAGGGGAGGGGGGTCATAGAGTGTGCTGCCTGGTGGTTGGAGCAAAGTAGAAAAGAAAGACTGTATGTTTTTCTAGTCATACCATATATGTGGATTTTCATGGGATTCGAGTCCACAATTTGCTGTCCTCAAGTTGTGCATTCTAACCATAGCGTTCCGCGGATATCACTTTGCTGCTAACCAATAACCCACAGCTTCTCCAGTTGATACTGTATCCTGCCACTATAGAAAAGCTGCCACTGGTGCAGACTGACTTTTAGTACAGACTTGCTTACCTCTGTTTTCACCAGCTTTGGATGTAGCAGGGGAGAGCATACACTCCCAATGTCCGCGGTGGCCTCTCCATTTGCTGACTGTGGGCAGGCTTGGGTTGTTCAGTTCATCACAAACCTTCTGTAGGGCAAACTTGCTTGCTATGCCCTGGAAGCCAATCAGCCCCAGCCTGTGCGATAATGAATGATTGACATTCAGCCCGCCCACTGGCATACCGGCCAGCCACCCACCGATGTGTAGCTGTGCATGGAGTGTGACTGCTTGGTCATGGTACAAGGGTCAGTATAACTAGGTTCACATGACAAACACTCAATTGTCATAATAGCCTCAACTGGGAAAAGGTTATACTAGAAGTTATAATGTCAACAGACTGCTAAATCTCCTCTTGATTGCGAGTTTATCATATACTCAAACTACCAGAATGGCCATCGCATGAATTTCTAGAGTAATTGATGATGAGATGAATTGATGTGATCTAGCAAATATGCCCTAAACTATAGTTTAGTATAAACAGCTATCGCTTACCCATTCTCAAGGATAGTCATACAAATGACTTCTTTAACTCCAGGATTAGTGATCTTGTCATCTGTGAGCTGCTCAATGTTCCATGAAGAAATTCTCGCCACGTGCCTGCCTTCGTGTTTGAATGAAAACAATGGCATATCCGCCCTATTAGAACTGTGAGTGAGTGGTCCACACATCTGCACGAGCTGATTCACGTGGTCACTAGTAGTGGATACCGAGTCTATAGTAAAACCTATAGCCGGAGCATGACTGTTCTGTCCTATTCCACTGTCCGCTGAGGTGCTTTGTCTATCGTCATTATCATCGAGGCATATAGCTGGCCTGATTAGACTGAGGATTGCTGGCCTTATCCCTTTTACTTTCAACAGATCGTCCACTGATCTGAAAGGTCCTTTTTTATCTCTATACATAACAATGTTCTGAGCAGTGATAAGTCCAATTCCCTTGATTTTCACGAGCTGGAAAACATTTGACCTGTTGATATTTACTCTCTTTCCAAGCTGACCAGCGCGTGAGTCAATCGTTGCGGCATTATCCAGACACGGAACACTACCGGGTAAACTGGTCTGCTTTCCTTTCCCGACGCATATTTCCATGCGAAGACTTTCCAGTTTGTTTGCGCCTACACCCGAAACCAGGGCCAAGTCCTCCACGCGTTTAAACCCATCAATTTTTTGTCGGTATTCCACTATATTTTGAGCAGTTGATCTGTTAACTCCAGGTAAAGTCATCAGTTCTTCCTCAGTAGCCGTGCTGTAAAAAAGACAAGGTAACTAGACGGTATCTCACATATTGACATTAGCTGTTATGTGTCTATGATCTCACATGACCTACTGACAGAAAATTGTATGCAAACTGCAGTTGCAGATGTTCTTGACAATCGCATGGTTTCATTTTGGCTAATGATCACTATCAAACCTGGTCAAGCGAGATAACCGGCGGATCTTGTGATAAGGGCAGCGTCAACATAATACCGTGACTTGAAAACGGAACTATCACACTTTATGTCACTGGTCTGTCTGAACATCATTAGGACTCTTGGTGCTAGTATTCCCAAAGTGTCTGTCATATACAAAACACTAGCGGCTGAGGGCACCGGAATTATGTTGAAAGAACAACATACAAAACATTTCATCACATTTTCCAATGAACATTTTAACTCGCAATGTTTTTATGGTCCCATGAGGCGTATAATTTTCCCCACTAACAATCCAGCGCCAATACAGCATAATTGTCCAGAACCGGTGAGCTGAAAAGATTGGTTCACACCTTTCACAAGGATATCCTTTAAAAAGTCCATCATAAGCGGTGGAATTACCACACTTAGTGCAAGAGATCGACAAACATGAAATGCATAATCACAGATTATTACATAAAGCTGTCACAACCGGACCCAATAGGAGATAAGTAGGGTGCCTTACTTGACATTAAGTTGGTCATGATTGTGTTGAGCTTCATTGACGTTGAACGTCGAGCTCAGGTTACGCTTGAACTCCTTCACCTTCGGCAGGCGGGCATGATTTTCTACACATCTCTCAGACTGCTGACTAACACACAAGCTGTTCACAGCACCCATCACAGTGTCGATCTCCCCGAAAAGGTTGAAAGGGATATTACTGAAAGGTGAAAAACCTAAAACGGGAGAAACGTGTGGCAGACTGACTAGAACCATCTCTATAAAACACCGGTGTCAACACAGGAACAGAATGTACAAGGCACAACCTGCAGTTCTGCCGATCGGTAAACCTGCTGCGGTGGTTATACCGATATCAGATGACTGCCAAAGACTTTTGATAACAATGGTTAATCTTGAGTTAATTGGAACTCTGAGACTGCACTGTTGACAGCATCTGCGTGATGGGTGACTAAGCGTAAAAAAAAAGTGCACCAACTATGAATCATGAACGCCAGAGTCAGTCACCCAGTTGAATCACTAGATTGAGTACCGACTGAGTGACCTATAAGTATAAGTATAAATGAGATATTAGTAACTATCTGGTCGTAAACTGATCAGTGGTAAAACGATCAGTGCGGCAAAGACGAGGAGTGAGGAGTGATGCTCCTTGAGTAAATCACTAAATGACACGATATAACTACAAGACCTAGGCTATGTACTGTAGTATGTGGCATGCGAATGTTGTATAATACAAGAAGTACTACTAGTACTAGTACTAGTCTAGTCAACTAGTAATACACATATAAATAAATACTAAATAGTAACACTAACAGTAACACTAAGTTAGTGTTACTGTTAGTGTTACTATTTAGTATTTATTTATATTTATTTTATATTAGTGACTAACTTCTAAGTCACTAACAAAACATGTTACATTGTCATACATGAAATGATGAATTGATATAATTTATTATAAATTAAAATGAATTAAAATTTGAATGAATCAATCATGATTGAGATTGAATGTCCAATTAACTTACACTTACAGTAGAGTACAGAACAATATCACATATAGCAGTGAGTAAAGGTCACGGTGAGTTGACTTGGTTGGTAGTAATACTGGTTGGTCGGTGTTGAGTTGCCTGACCGTTCGGGTTCGACAATTGATTGACAATCGACTGATGAACAAGCAATCGACAGGCCGAAATCGAAGGTGAGTAGAGAAATCACAGGCGTTGTTGTGTGTTGCTTCCAATCCCTTCACTAGCGGTTCTCTGATAATTTATAATGAGGCGAATTTATTGCTGAGACACCGACTGACTCGGGTGAACTGCGTGGTTAGAGGCTGTGTAGGTCAACTCTAGGTCAAGTTGAAACGCCTCCTCGGAGTGTCTGTAGGCCGAGGTTGAACTATAGATGCGCTCGCTCGGTGCCAATGGTATTGACAGCTTGGGCGTTGGGGTCTATCATATAATACAGCCCCATGGGGCTGTAAAAAAGCGCGCGCCAGCTGAAACGCGATCGGTAAAAGCACTGCATGATTTAGCCATTGAAAGTTTTTTGATACGATAGGTTCGTACAAGCGCAGAAGTCAATTACTCACTCAACTAGTCATTGTGGATACCCCCGCTGTTGACACGTCACATGCTAAGCAAGTGGAGCCCTCAGTCAGCATTGCAAATGCAATGTCTTGTCTCAAGTTAACTTGTCAATCACTTAACTTCTAAGTTCTTAAGTCAATGTTAAACTTAAAATTTGAATCAATCATCAATTAATGAATCAATTCAATGTGAATGTGAGTTGTGACGTCTCGTCTGTGGCTGCGAGTGTCATTAACTCAGTTTGTCAAGTGTGGCTACTCTACTGACTCACTGACTAACTAACAGTAACTAGTAACTTCTAATCCAAGTCGTAGTGACGGGAGTGTGAGGCAGCGACTGACTGTTTCAGAATGTGACTGTGAGTGACTCACAGTCACTCAGTCACTGTCACTTTCTTTCTCAGTTTCTGGCAGTGTCAAGTGCGAGTATCGTTCACAAGTGTAGTCTTCGTAATCGTTCGTTGTTAATGTTATGATAGTGTTATTCACCAAGCTAGTAGGTAACTATCTTAAAGTTAAATAACTAACTTCTAACTCTAAAGTCTAACTCTAAGTCGACTCTAGACTAGAGCCTATTCTAAGTAATGGTCACTCACCCCTGTCAGAGTTGAGGTAACCTACTAAAGGCTAAAGCTACTACTACTACTACTACTACACTTTTCAGACCGCCGATTATTATTTTCCAATCTCACGTTCAATTTTGGGTTCTACTCGATGTTATGAAGGGGTGAAGATTTTAGTAATTAGATCCCATTTCATTTCTATTTGGGCTGTAATTATTCGAGTGACCGATATTCGTTTTGTGGCAAAGGACCACTCGCTATCGCTGCAATGAATGCAGAGTTGCCTCCCTTTAAAAATGGGGGTCACAACTCCGAAAGTGCGTCTACCATAGACTGTGTCATAACCCCTTTAAGTGTTTTTATGTTTTTGTTAGATCTCCCTCGGTGCATCGGTGTATTAATTCGATCTGACTTTTTTTGAAGGGGTTATGACATGGGCAAAAGTGACTTCACTCGTTTGTAGTTTCTGAAGTCTATCATGAACAAATGGGCCCAATAACCAGTTCAAATGGAAGCTTAGATATAGCCCTATCCAATGCGCATACTTGGAGTCCGCGGCAACGCGCTTTTCAGACTGTCGTCGCACCAGAATTGGCCTTGAGATAGGAAATTAACAGAGTTGTTGGTGTTTGCATTGATTTCTCGGCTTACGCGCTGATGTTAGGAAAATCCTCTTCAAGGTGTACACTAGACTTGTAGTTACACAAGTCTATATAGAGAAAATGTTCAACAACAATATAGAAAAAGGGTTTCAGAATGCAGTTTTTCACCTCTGTCAGCGAGCGTTAGTGCCATTGTTGCAAAATGATGGAGGCCCGAGCGTAACGGCCTTTATTTAGGGCTAGGGAAAACCGGCAAAGCACTTCTTATAACTTAAGTTTTCTCCAATCTCACGTTCAATTTTAAGTTCTATTCAATGTTATAAGGAGCTGGAGATCACTAGTTCACTAAGTTTTAGTAATTAGATCCCATTTTATTTCTATTGGGGCCATTTGAGCCGTATTTTTTCGAGTGATCGATAATCGTTTTGTGGGGGAAAAAACCACTCGCTATCACCGCAAAGAATGCGGGAACACAACTCCTAAAGTGTGTCTACCATCGACCGTGTCATAACCCCATTAATTTATAAGCCCAGCAAAAGGCTCTTCAACCGGCATTGTTTATACCAGCTTTTTGAGAGAGAGTCCAAAACGGAGAGGTGTATTCTAAGAGCGGCTGGCATATAGATGTATATATGTAAATCCTGTATGCTTGGTGGTTGAGCGATGGGTTTTCAAGCATCGCGTTAGCATTTAAAGCAGCCTCAGAGTTTTGGAGATGGTAAAGCATCTTCGGCAGAAAGGCGTATTCTAGTCAAGGGACAAGATAAGTTTATGGAAAGGTCGTTGATGTAGAGAAGAAAGAGCAACGGACTGAGGACTGATTAGTAGTACTAGCTGTGTACACTTACACTGGTCTACACTACGCTCTACAGTCTATGTAGTATTTGTTTGTATGTATTGTATACATTCGATATGTCGCTGTCAGTCATTTTAATTTAATTTGTTCTTCACTTCTTCCGAGTTCTGATTCAGTTTTGTTTCATTGTTGCAGGTTATATCTGTACATACTTTGCGACTCTAGTCTGATGGCAATGAGCCCATTCGCAAGCAAAGATGAGAGAATCTCTAAGTGGATTGCAACTGTGACCGCAGAAACCCATCTGCCTATGGCTTCACCTGATAATCAGATCAAACACCATTCACCAAAACGATTAACTCCTCGAAAATTTTATAATCCAAAGTCAAAGACAAAAACTGCGCCGGTAAATAATAGTGTAGCTGACAAGTTTTTGGAATAAGCTAGAGTTCACATTTGGGGGTAATACAGATCCTTCGTTTGATTTCATGCATACAATTTGCCACAAAAAAAAAACTATTTTGTGATGCTTGGCTACCTCCTATGTCATTGGTCGTCTCTCTTCTAAAAGGTTCTAGAAACCAAGCAGGAAGCAAATGAACGAAAAGTCCGTCCGATCCCAATGAGAAGCCTTTCTATAGAACAGAATCGAGTTCAGATGGAGAGTAAGTTGTGATATTTGGGTTGTCTCACCGCTATGTACTTATTTGGTTAAAGGGGCTTTGTCGTGGCCGAAAGGGTCTTCGCTTGTTTTCAGATTTTGAAGTGTACCATGAACAAATGGGCCCAATACCCAGTTCAAGTGGAAGCTTAGATATAGTCCTATCCAATACGCATACTTAGAGCCCTCGGCGACGCACTTTTTAAACCGTCGACGCAACAGAATTGGCCTCGCGAGGAAAATAACAGAGTGCTCTTGGTGTTTGCATTGATTTCTCGGCTTACGCGCTGGTGTTTGGAAAATCTTCTTGCAGATGTATACTAGAGCTGTAGTTTCACAAATCTAAATAGAGGAAATGCTCAACAAAAATATAGAAATAGAGTTTCAGAGTGCAGTTTATCACCTCAGCAAGCGTTAGTGCTAGGGAAAACCGGTAACTTCAGTTTTCTCCAATATTACATTCAATTTTCAGTTCTACTCGATGTTATGAGGGAGTAAGGATCATTAGGTTACTAAGTTTTTTGATGAGATCCCGTTTTCTTTCTGTTTGTTATTCGAGTTACTGATATTCGTTTTGTGAAAAAGAACCACACGCTATCGCTGCATTGAATGCGGAGTTGCCTCCCTTTAAGAATGGGGAATACAACCCCGAAAGTGCGCCTACCCTCGACCGTGACATAACCCCTTTAAACTTTGTTATGGGTTCCAGTCATATATGGCTACAATCTATATACTCCATAGTTATCCTCACCAGAGGACAACTCTATGATACACTCTGCCAAATGCCACTATACTGTCTACTGAAGTCTAGAGCCAAACACACTATAAGTTGATCAGTCCAAAGATTGGTGGCACTGGTAAATAAATTGTGGACATCTTTTTCTCTGTAGCGCCAACAAAGAAGTTTGGCAGATTGGCATCTCATCTCGGAAACAAGTCACCAATCGAGTACTATCAGTCCCGACTTAAAAAGAGGCACTCTGCTATGAGAACTTCAGGTGAGAAGAATAATGTGTATCAAAGAAGGTCTATTAAGCATAAAATGACACCTGCCTTCTGAAAACCAATAGTTGATTAACCGTGACAACGAAGACAATGTTTCTGTCATCTTAGCTGTACCTGTGAATTTAAAGCTCAAGCTACTGCATATTATATTCACTGATACCTATAAATTTGTATTATTTATCCAAGCTTCTTTTAGTTGGTTGTTGGTACATGGCGCTTTGGGTTTTAAAAACCATACCATGAACCCTTTCACTCTTTTTAGCGCCAAAGAAAAGAAAGATGGAAAGCTTAACAATCTCAACTAAACCTTCAGATTCCACCAGTGTCAAAATACTGTCCGATGTCGGAACGTCAACAACACAGAAGTCAAAATGTAGTCGCCTAAACTTGAGTAATGAATCTCTGGAAAACAACTGCGATACTCTATCTGTTGCCAACCCATCTCTGTTCACAAAAGTAAAAGAAAATGAGAAACGTGACCATGAGGTGCAAACTCCTGAACTCCTTGATAAGACGAGCTCCACTCTCGCTGATATAAGGTAACAGATCACCCACAGTCACTGGTATCACCAGCAATCACTGGTCAGATTAGCCGAGTTTTTTATTATCAAACATGAGTCATCCTCAGAGCTGCCCTCTCTTGTCTGTAGACTGATTACAACCAGTTGGGATTCTAAACTGAAATTAAACCATTTAATCAGCCAATATTTTTGTTTATTTCGGCCTGATCTGGTGGTATCCTTTCAGAATACAGCTGAAATCAAGCAAAATTTGGTACCAACAACCAGCAAACAATTCAGGAACATTTTCTCCATGAATGGAGCAATGTGGTGAAACCAACAAAATATTTCAGCTGGAATGGGTTCCACACTGCCTGATTTCATGGGTGGCACCATTTGCTCAGTTTCGTCCGCTAGTCAAACAGTATCATCACTACCATTCAGCAGAGTCAGTTGTTGATGTGCATGTCTACATTGGGGTTTAATGTATCGCTTCCTCCTTACCAGTGGGAAAATGAATGAGAAGAAGGCTTTGTTCCAGAGACAGGATAATCCAGAAGACGACACGCAGTTAGTTATTGTAAGTTTGATTAATCAGTTTATTTACGCGGTTACTTAGTTATCTTTCCTAGCGGAACTCCCAAGCTTGAGGCATGTTCTGGAGCGGTAGGCGCTAGAAATCGTACCCGGAGCCCGAAGTGGGAGGGTCTCGAGCAGAAACTGAAACCAGTCTCTGTTGAGCTCGAGCCTAATGATCTAGTCACTAATATCCGGAGCAGACGGGCGTATGTGGTCTGGCAAATCTGACTTTCCATGGCTTCGCTAGACCCGCCTTCAGCAAAATGCGCCCGTCTGAAGTGAGCCGCAGGTGGAGTTCCAAAGCGGGCTCTCGCTGCCAAAGATTGGGCAGAAAATCAGAAGTTAGTTTTAAAATCCAGATACAAATCTGAGTGGCTTCAGGCGCGCCCGCAGTCCAATCTGGTGTAACAACAAATCTCATCGGAACCGCTACAATTCTGATTGGAT
>Ga0224501_10004951_pt1 | contig 10510 bp, 4 predicted proteins | sample SF_Oct11_sed_USG_4_FD_169105 | JGI IMG/M metagenome (GOLD analysis project Ga0224501, IMG submission 169105) | Sediment microbial communities from San Francisco Bay, California, United States - SF_Oct11_sed_USGS_8_1 | ecosystem: Environmental > Aquatic > Marine > Sediment | place: USA...
AACAAACCGTGGTTCGCCGACGAATCGCCGCAGAGACGCCTGCACCTGCCGGACTTCTATATCGACAAGTACGAAGTGACCAACAAGCAGTACTACATCTTCACCCAGGCGACCGATCACCGGACGCCGCGCTCCTGGCGCGGGCCGAAATATCCCGAGGGCTGGGCTGACCTGCCGGTCACCGACGTCACCTTTTACGATGCCAGCGATTACGCCAAGTGGGCGGGCAAGCGCCTTCCCACTGAACAGGAATGGGAAAAGGCCGCGCGCGGCTCGCAGGACTTTCGCTATCCCTGGGGCAACGCGTTCGATTTCGAAAAGGCCAACCTCAGCCCGTCACCGGCCGCCAAGAGAGGGCAGGGTCTGAAGCCCGTCGGCTCGTACCCGCAGGGGGCCAGTCCGTACGGCGTCGAGGACATGATCGGTAATGTGTGGGAATGGGTGTGGGATTACTACGAGCCGTATCCCGAAAACCGCTGGGACGCGAAACAGTATGACGGCAAAAAGGTGGTGGTGCGCGGGATGTCGTACCTCGGCATCGGGCACTTCCCGAAAAAGGCCTACAAAAAAGTGATGTCGCTCAAAGCGCGCGTGTCTTATCGCCAGAAACTGCATCCCGTCCGCCGCGCCATCGACGTCGGCTTCCGCTGCGCCCAGGATAAGCCGAGCGTCTACCAGCGTTTTTTTGAAAACAAGGGCGATTGATGATTGGATAATGGTTTGAGCTGAAAACCCGATTTATGGAACAGGGAGGAGGGAACAGGGAACACGGAAAATCAAAAATTCTTTTGGCGGGTTTGAATGAGTTTGAAAATTTTAGAAGAAATTATTCTGGCCCGCTCGATCAACTTCCGAGAAACTTCTCTATCCAATATTCCTGTTTCCTGCGCAATGTATAGCTGTGTTCTCAGTTCTCCGCACGAGCCTTTGGCGATATAAAGATATTGAATGTATTCTTTATTGGAATTGCGCTCAAATCCTTCCGCGATATTTGAAGGAACCGACACCGAGCATCTTTGTATCTGATCCCGAAACCCATAATTTTTACAGTCCTTGAGAAGTTTATGGATTTCTATGGTAAGCGCGGTTGACTCTTTCCAGATTTCCAAATCCTCAAATGACTTGATTTTATTCTCCATAACATTTGTTTAAGGTTTTCCCTGTCTCTTGTTCCTTGCTTCATGTTCCGTTACTTCTCAGGGGGCAGAGAGCGGATGTTCTCCTCCATCATCTTTACTCCAGGTTCAAGCCCAGATTTTTTGAAAGCTACAAGTGCCTTTTTATAAGACTTCCGCGCCTTGGTGGGGTTACCTTTGGCTCTCCACGCTTCTCCCAGGTTTTTCCAGTTGATTGCTATTCTGATATCTTCTGGACCAAAAGTTTTAATATCACTAGCTATGGCCTTGTCAAAATATTCGATAGCCTTATCATATTGGCCTTTGGCATAATAGGTTGCTCCCAAGATGTTCCAACGCACGGCCACATCCGGATGTTCGGGACCGAAGTTTATGAGATCACTGGCTAGAGCTTTTTCGTGATATTCAATGGCTTTGCCGTATTTGCCCTTTTGTCTCCAAATTTCCCCTAAGTTATTCCAGCCTGTGGCCACCTTGGGATGACCAGGACCAAAGGTTTTGAGATCGCTGGCCAACGCTCTCTCGTAAAATTCAATAGCCTTATCGGTGTCGCCTTTGCCCTGCCAAGCACTCCCTAAATTGTTCCAATCTTTCGCTACACGAGGATGATCTGGATCGAAGGATTTTAAATTACTGGACAAGGCTTTTTCATGATATTCAAGGGCTGTATCATATTCCTCTTTGCCTTGCCATGCACTTCCCAGATTGTTCCAGCCTGTGGCCACATTGGGATGCTCGGGACCGAAGATTTTTATATTACTAGTTAGGGCTTTTTTAAAATACTCGATAGCCTTGTCGTAATTGGCTTTCTTTGCCCACGCACCGCCAAGATTGTTCCAGCGAACGGCTACATTCGGATGCTCGGGACCGAAGGTTTTAAGGTCAATGGCCAAGGCTTTTTCAAAATATTCAATTGATTTGTCAGTTTTACCCTTATCCTGCCAGGCACTCCCCAAATTGTTCCAGTGAATGGCAAGCTGGGGATGTTCCGGGCCGAGGTTTTTAAGATCACTGGCTAGGGCTTTTTCAAAATACTCAATGGCTTTGCCAAATTCACCCTTGTTATACCAAGCTAACCCGAGGTTGTTCCATCGGAGGGCCACATCCGGATGTTCGGGCCCAAAGTTTATGAGATCACTGGCTAAGGCTTTCTTGTAATATCCGATTGCCTTGTCATATTTCCCTTTGGCATCCCAGGCACAGCCCAGGTTGTTCCAGATAGTTGCGACTGGAGGATACTCGGGCCCATGCGCCCTCATAACAAGGTCCAAGGCTTTCTCTAAAAATTTAATGGCTTTATCATAATACCCTAAGGTGCAGGCCATTAACCCGGCATCATTTAAAAATAATGGGTTATCAGGCATCAATTTTGTCGTCCTGACCAATGCCTGCCAGGCTTTTTCATAATCCACTCGGTCTTTTGCCAAGAGACCCAATAAGTGGGAAGCCTCGGCGGATTGTTGCATTCTTGATGCCACTACTTTTTCTAAAAGGGATTCGGCTAGGGCGGGATCGCCATCCGTGATTGCGGTTTTGGCCTGTTCGATGCGGTCCGGGGGAAGTTGAGCGCTTAGTTTTTCCTCCAGCAGTTGAACGGTATCGGCATACAGCTTTTGAGTTGTTTGAAGGGATTCTTGAAGATGGGTTAGCTTTTTTCCCAGAGCGGCCAATTCCTTTTCCCGCAAAGATCGCTGTACTGAACCGGGTGCGCTGGCGGCATACTCTTTGCGAATTTCCTCCTCTTTTCGCTTTAAAGAAGCTTCATGTTGTTCAAGGGTGATACCAATATTAATGTCTCTCCCGGCGGCCATTCCACTATCATGGGCAACCACATTTTGCGAAAAGGAAGAGTTGTTATCTAAAAAATAGACGTTGACGGTCCAAGCGGCACCGAATAAAGCGGCGATTCCTGTGCCCATGAAAGACAGGATTTCCAGATTTTTCTCTTCAGATAAAAATTTCCATAACCGATCAAACATGCGCATTTTTCGTGCAATTTTCTTTACCTCTGTACTGCTTAAACGTAAATCCACATAACGAGTTCCTACCGGGATACTATCTGTTCCTGGCGGTGTTGCCGCATCACGAATCATATCTTCGTTTTTAGCGTTAATATATCGCATCGTGTCAAATACATTTTTAATATGAGTCCAATGTTCCGCAGGAATAGGTAGTAATGGCTCGGTATATTGAGATGGGTGCCTATGTTCGGAATTCGAACGCCCCCACACAGTTATATTTCCATCGCAAGCTGATTGCCTTAAGTCGCTAAAAAATCCTAAAACTTTTTCATCCCCTCTATTTAAACCAGTAACTTTCTCCCACCATTCAAGCGCATCCCGTATATTCCAATCATAATTACGAGTAATCGCTTGCGTTGAGCGAGAACGCTTCTTAGTTGAGAAATGGACATAAATTTTCCAGCAGGAAACGGCAACGGCGGCAACGGCACCGCCGATTAAGTAAAGAATATCTCGGTTGTTTTTATCTGATAAAAACCACCACAATTCTGATTCTTTAACCCATTCCATCGATCAGCATGTCCTTTTTTGGGATTCAGGAAATTGGCCCATTGTATATCCTATTTCGGAATACCTCAAATAGAACGGCCTCTATAGGGAATTTAGGTTTTCCCTGTACCCTGTCCCCTGCTCCCCTCACTATTTTTCCTTAATTTTGTAAACCACGCCGGGGGAGTTCGTCGGGGGCGAATAGAGGGCCTCACCGTCGATGGTTTGGGAAAAATAGTGAGAAATAGAGGATTCTGTTCGGCATATTTTATATAATGGATATCAAGGCAGAGTACGGTATTCCTACCCACCCTTTCTTTACCTATAACCTATTGAATTTAAATGTTAAAATGCTCCCGCTGGCAATTCGGACGCGGGCCTGATTGGAAGCTTAATGAACTTTGAAGACGCGTTAAAAAATCAGATTCTTATCTTGGATGGCGCCATGGGCACCATGGTGCAGTCGCTCGATGTGACCGATGCCACCTTCGGCGGGTCGCTGTTCCGCATGTTGACCGACCTGCTCGTGTTCGCGCGGCCGGAGGATTTGGAGAACATCCATTTCCAGTACCTGCAGGCGGGCGCGAACATCATCGAGACCAACACCTTCGGTGCGTCGCCCCTGCGCCTCAAGGAATTCGACTGGCAACAGATCGACACTTCGGAGATGCCCGGTCTGCCGGAAGGGTTGACCCTGAAGGACGGCCATCTGGAAACCATCGCGCATCACCTGAATGTTGAAGGATGCCGCCTGGCGCGCAAGGCAGTGGTGCATTACCAGAGCCTGCCGGAATACGACGGGCGTCCCTTATTCGTCGCCGGGTCCATCGGTCCGTCCAACAACGTGCTGTCGAGCACCCAGGCCAATCTGCAGAAGACGACCTTCGACGTGGTGGTCGATAACAACCGCGTGCAGGTGGAAGGATTAATTGATGGCGGGGCGGACGTTCTGCTGTTCGAAACCCAGCAGGACATTCTGGAGCTGAAAGCGTCGATCATCGGCGCCAACCGCGCGTTTGAAAAGAAGGGCAAGCGTCTGCCGATCATCGCGCAGGTCACGGTCGACACCTTCTCCAAAATGCAGATTTTCAACACCGACATCCACGCGGCGTATACCGCCGTGGCGGGCATGGGCATCAGCGTGTTCGGCATCAACTGCAACGTCGGCCCGGCGGAAATGGAAACCACGGTCAAGCACCTGTGCCATTTCTCGAAGCACCCGATATCAATTGTTCCCAACGCCGGTCAGCCGGTGTCCGAAGACGGCAAGACCTGTTACAAGCTGGAACCGGAAGCGATGGGCGAGATCATGGAACCGTTTGTGAAGGAGTACGGCGTGTCCATCGTCGGCGGCTGTTGCGGCACGCGGCCGGATCACATCCGCGTCCTGCGCGAACGATTCAAGGACGCCAAGCCGATCACGCGCAAAACCGATCCGCACGTCTACATCTCCGGCCCGCAGGAGGTTGCGGCGCTGGACAGTACGGAAGGGCTGATCCGCATCGGTGAAATGCTGAACGTGCGCGGCAGTAAAAAAGTGCGCGACGCGGTGGAGACCGAGGACGGCGTCAAGCTGGAAGTGCTGGAAGAAGTGGCGCACTCGCAGGTCGACGACCTCGGAATCGAAATCATAGACGTGTGCCTGGACAGCAACATCGTCGAGACGGAAAAGATTCTGCCGGAAGTGATCCACGGCGTGACCAGCGATTTCAAAGGCGCGATGTGTATTGACTCGTTTTCCGTAGAAGCCCTGCAGAAAGGCTTGGAGGTTTATCCCGGACGGCCGATTGTCAACTCGATCAGTCTGGAAGAGTATGCCCCCGGCGTGAGCAAGCTCGACGCCGTGTTGAAGATAAGCCACGAGCATCATCCGGTTTACATTGCCCTGGTGAACGGACCGGAGGGCCCGGCCATTACCGCCGACGAAAAATACAATCTGGCGGCGGAGATCGTCAAGCAGGCCGGAGAGAAATACGGCGTGACGCCCGATCAGATTCTGATCGACATCAACGCTTATCCCATCGGCAGTGAATCGCAGGAGGGCATGAACTTCTGTATGGAATCGCTGGACAGCCTGCCGCGCATCAAGGCGATTCATCCCGATCTGAAGACCAGCATCGGTGTGGGCAACCTGACGGCGGGTCTCGGACAGAAGCCGTATATGAGGAAGGTGCTGACCAGCGTGTTCCTCGACGAGGCGCGGCAGAGGGGGCTCGATGCCGCTATTCTCAATCCCAATCATTACGTACCGGTGGAAAGCCTGCCGCCGGAGGATGTCGACCTGGCCCGCAAGATTATTCTGGATCACGACATGGACGCGTTCGAGCGTCTTGAGGAAGTGGCGGTCAAAAAGAAAACCGGAGCGGTGGCCAAGAAACATAATTACGATGACCTGCCGCTTGAGGAAAGCATCTGTCTCAAGATCATGAGCGGCTTCAAGGAGAAGACGACCGGAACCCTGGAAAAAGACGGCTGGACCTATGAGTATAAAGACAAGATCGTCCTGCAGGCGGCGGAAACATTAGGCAAGCACGAGCCGCTCGATTTCATCAGCAATTATTTGATGAAGACCATGCGGGAGTTGGGCGACGGGTTCGGGCGCGGCGAAGTGAGCCTGCCGCATCTGCTGAAAAGCGCCGACGTCATGCGCAATGTCATGGGTTTCCTGGAGGCGTGGATGCGTCACGCCAGCGGCGTGGAGCCGGGAACGGCCATTGATTACAAGGGCGTGGTGGTCATCGGTACCGTGTATCAGGACGTGCACAGCATCGGCAAGGACCTGGCGAAGACGTTGCTTGAAAATTACGGGTATCGTGTCATCGATCTCGGCGTTCAGGTGCCGCTGGAGAAATTTATCGAAACCGCGCAGGCGGAAAACGCCGATGCCATAGGCCTGAGCGCCCTGCTGGTGCAAACCTCGAACCACATGATCACCGTGGCAAAAATGATGAAGGAGGAGGGCTATGTCGTTCCCGTCCTGATCGGCGGCGCGCCCGTTAATGATCGTCATGCCGGTTACGTGGCGATGTTCGGGCAGGACGACACCGCGAACATTCTGTCCAACGTGTTTTACTGCGAAAGCGGCATGGACGGCGTCAACACCATGAACGCGCTGAAGGATCAAGGGCAATTGGAGCAATTGCTGTCCGCCAATCGCGAAAAGCTGAAACGCAATTACGAGCGTGCCAAGGGGATCGAAGCCCATAAGGAAAATCTGCTGGCGACCCTCGACCGGCGCAAGGTGAGTTTCAAGAAGCACGAGGTGATGCACAACGGTTACGGCGTTCACAAGGTCGAGTTCAAGCTGGAGAAGCTGAAGAATGTGATCGATTCCAAAAGCCTGTTCTCACTCAACTGGAAATTCGGCAAGCAGTCTTCGTGGAAAAAGAAAGGTGTGACTCCGGACCAGGTTAAAACCCTGCGTGAAGAGTGGCTGGAGAAGGCGGACGCCAACCGCTGGATCACTCCGAAAGCCCGGTTCGCGGTATTGCCGGCGCAGTCGGAGGGAGACGAACTGATCATTTTCAATCCGGAAAACCTGGAGCAGGAGCTGGGTCGTATCCGCTGGAACCCGGTGGTGGGCAAAAGCAAGAACGGGAGCAAGGATGTGTTTTCAGTCGCGCAGTATTTTCATCCCAGGAGTTCGGGAATCATGGACGTGGTGGGATTGCAGATCACCACGGCCGGCCGCAAAATGGAGGAAGTGATCGCCGGATTCAAAGAGGAACATGACTCCGAGTCGGCGTTGTACCTGCAGGGTCTGGGTGACCGCGTGGCGGAGGATTTCGCCGAGTATATTCATGGATTGATGGGCCAAAGGACCGGCCGCAAGAAGGATCAACTGGGTCAGCGATACAGTCCGGGCTATCCCGCGCTTGAAGATTTGGCCAATAATAAAGTGATCTACGATATATTGAAAACCGAGGATTTGGGAATCACGTTAACTTCCGCCAACGAGTTTGATCCGCCCAGCACCACGGCGGCGGTGGTGTGTTTTCATCCCGATGCCGGTTACTTTTAAGTCAGGATAAAGTAAATAAAAAAACAGTGGATTTTGAGCGCAAAATTCAATTATCATAGTAATAACAAATAATTCAAACAGTTAGTTAAAACCCGAGGATAAGCGCCCGTTATGACCAATTCATGGCGGGTGAGGGCTTTAGGCATTGTAAAATAAAGAGTTGATGCCGTTCCGGGCCTTTCAAATAAACCCTTGTAATATAGGTCTCGTTTGATAGAATAATTAATTGTAGAACCAGATCAATTTCAAACTTTTGCATCTCCCCGCCTTTCGGGGCATAAAGTTTTTTGAAACAACAGGTTAGTAACCTTCTATGCACCCTCTTACTGGAAGTTTAAATCATGTTTAAGCGATTCACTGAAAGAGCGAGACGAGTCATCATTCTGGCGCGAGAAGAAGCGGAACTCTACCGACATGAGTATCTGGGCACCGAGCATATTCTGCAAGGGGTCATCAAAGATGGAGGGGGTATTGCGATTGCGCTTCTCCAGAAGTCCGGCGCGGATCTGAGTCAGATCAAAGCCGAGCTTGAAAAGAACCTGCCCCGAAGTTCCAACTCCCTGGTGATCGGCGACATTCCATTTACGTCGCGGGCCAAAAAGGTTCTGGAGTTTGCGGTGGAGGAAGCGCGTTCCCTGAATCATAACTACATTGGCACCGAACATCTTCTGCTGGGCCTGCTCAAGGAGAAGGAAGGTGTGGCCTGCCGTGTATTGAATAGTTTTGGAACTTACTTTGACGATGTGAAAGAGAAGCTCGTTGACATGTTCAAAGAGCCGACCGAATCGGCCAAAGAGACTGGTAAAACCCCGACGCTGGACGAGTTCAGCCGCGACCTGACGGCGATGGCGCTGGCGGGCAAGCTGGATCCGATCATTGGCCGGAGCAAGGAAATCGAGCGGGTGATTCAGATTCTGAGCCGCCGCACCAAGAACAATCCGGTGTTGATCGGCGAGCCCGGCGTGGGCAAGACGGCCATCGTTGAAGGTCTGGCCCAGTTGATCATCGAGCGCGAAGTTCCCGACAGTTTGTTCGAGAAGCGGGTGGTTTCTCTCGATCTCGGATCGCTGATCGCCGGCACCAAATACCGCGGTCAGTTTGAAGCGCGGTTGAAGGGCATCATGAAAGAGATCATTCAGAATGAGAGCGTCATTCTGTTCATTGACGAATTGCATACGCTGGTGGGCGCGGGCGCGGCGGAAGGTTCCGTTGACGCTTCGAACATGTTGAAACCGGCGTTGTCGCGTGGTGAAATCCAATGTGTTGGCGCCACCACGCTTGAAGAGTATCGCAAGTACATCGAAAAGAACGGCGCGCTGGAAAGACGCTTTCAGCCGATCATCGTCAATCCGCCCTCAGTCGACGAAACGATTGAGATCATTCGTGGTTTGAAGGTTCCTTACGAAGTGCACCACAAAGCGAAGATCAGCGACGAAGCCATCATCACCGCGGTCCGGTTTGCCGACCGTTACATCAGCGACCGGTTCCTGCCGGATAAAGCAATCGATGTGATCGATGAGGCGGGTTCGCGTGTTCGCTTGCGAAAGTCTTCGCAATCTCCGGAGATGAAGGATATTCAGCGCGAAATCGACCAACTGGTTCGCGAGAAGAAGATCCGCATTGAGAACCAGGAATTTGAAAAAGCGGTGGAGTTGCGCGATAAGGAAGAAGAACTGCGGTCCAAATTGGAAATCCAAAAGGAAAAGTGGGAGCAGGAAAATTCCATCAGCGAGCCGAGTATCACCGAAGAGGATATTGCCGAGGTGGTGTCCAGTATGACGGGTATTCCGCTGAACCGGATCGAAGAGAAGGAATCCGCACGCCTGCTTAATATGGCGGACGAATTGAGCAAAAAGATCATCGGGCAAAGCGAAGCAGTGGAGGCCATTTCCAAAGCCATTCGCCGTTCCCGGTCCGGTCTCAAGGATATGCGTCGTCCCATCGGTACCTTTATGTTCATGGGGCCGACGGGTGTCGGTAAAACGGAGTTGGCCGGTGCGCTGGCAGAATTTCTTTTCGGCCACCGCGATGCATTGATCCGGCTGGACATGTCCGAGTATATGGAAAAATTCAACGTCTCCCGTTTGACGGGTGCGCCTCCCGGCTATGTCGGTTATGAAGAGGGCGGCCAGTTGACGGAAAAAGTGCGGCGCAAACCGTATTCGGTGGTGCTGTTTGACGAGATTGAAAAAGCCAACCCCGATGTCTTCCATCTGCTCCTGCAGATTATGGACGACGGACGCCTGACGGACAGTTATGGACGGAACATCGATTTTAAAAACACGGTGATCATTCTGACTTCCAACATCAGTTCCAAGGCCTTGGATAAAGGATCTCTGGGTTTCCACGACAGCGATGCGGACATGAGCTTCGATAAGATGGAAAAGGATCTCAAACAGGATCTGCGGAAATCTTTCAATCCGGAGTTCCTGAATCGACTTAGCGATATGATCGTGTTCAAACCTCTGACGCTGGAGAACGTCACGCAAATTCTGGACGTCCAGTTGAATCAGTTGAATGAGCAGTTGATCCAGCAGGGCCTGACTCTGGATATGACGGACGAAGCCAAGCATTGGCTGGCCGGAAAGGGATATGACAGGAATTTCGGCGCCCGGCCGTTGAAGCGGGCCATTCAGAAGCATTTGGAAGACGTACTGTCCGACGAAATGCTGAAGGGCCGATTCAAGTCCGGCGGGGTGATCGAGGTCGGCCTGGTCGCGGACGAGCTCGTGTTTACCGAAAAATCGGGCGCTTTGAATACGGTTCCCTAGGCCCGGACAGGGTGATTAAACCCGAATAAGGATTCTACTCAAAAAGTACTGAGTTTTATGGTATTGTTTGCC
>Ga0224501_10004952_pt1 | contig 10508 bp, 10 predicted proteins | sample SF_Oct11_sed_USG_4_FD_169105 | JGI IMG/M metagenome (GOLD analysis project Ga0224501, IMG submission 169105) | Sediment microbial communities from San Francisco Bay, California, United States - SF_Oct11_sed_USGS_8_1 | ecosystem: Environmental > Aquatic > Marine > Sediment | place: USA...
TTGTCAATCTTTGGAAATATTAGAATCAAGAGTGCATATTTTAGCTCATCATCAGAAAAAAAACAGAGTGCAACACCACCTACGCCACCACCTACAACACCACCTACCACCTCCAACACCACCTACCACCTACAACACCACCTACGGCTAAATGCAGTCACTTTTTTTTGTTAACAAATCAAACCATCTAGCCAGTACAGGGTTTTGAAGACCAGAAAACATTGTGACAACCCGACAAAATTATACATTATACTTTTGCTAGATATTTATGATTTTGTGAAGTCTCGACTATCAATTGGGTTAAAGTTTTGGGAAGTGCAAATATCATTGGACTCAAAGAATCTTCATTTGAGAGAACTTTGATAGCAAACAATGACCTTGCTTGATGGGGCCACGAAGTGGTATAAGACAGAGGTGGCAGACAGCGATAGATTTGTCTAATGTGACTCAACTAAAGACTACTTGCTTGAGGAGTGAGTGAATGTGCGAGTTACTGACCTCTCTACAAGCCCATTGCCTAGTATCAGAATCAGACTCGGCGCCACACTTACCAACTGATCAACTTACAACTATTTGCAATGCTAACCTTACCTAGACGATACAGAGAGCCACACAGACATTGACCAAGCCAGTGGCACTACACCAACCAGCTGAAAACTGAGCAAATAACCGAATCGTTTCAACTCACTGTAAACTCAATCTCAATGATAGTCATCGAAATATCGACGATCACTGTGGTACATCTCTTTGTTTATACTTACACTTACGGTCACCCTAACAATCCCACTGTCAGTCACACCATCACCCACACGGGCACACTTCCACCCACAGGCCACATAGTGACCTAGTGACACTCCAGTAAGTCACACTCACACTGTGTCACACTCACAGTAAGTCATAGTCATACTCACAGTCGAACTCAGGGAAAGGACCATTGGAGTATGATGACTGAAGCTCAAACTAAACAATGATCAATTTAGTGGTTTGTCATGTCGCAGGTCACGGCCAGTGTATGTAATTGTAATCATGTAATGGTACAGGCAGGAATCAGTAGTAAGGGTAACTCGACCTGGAGAGCATTTATTGTTGACAAGCCTAGTTGACTGAAAACGATGGTCACACTTGTGATATACAATAGATAGTCAATAGTCATGGTACTTGAAAGTTCATAGTCCTACTGAGCGATTTTTCTATTTCTAATCTAAGGCTGCTCAGTGGCGACTCACTCAGTCAGTCCTATCAGCATCACCTATGATCATTCATTCAATCATTGTGATTGTAAATGTAACTCGTGATTCCCGAGTAAACTGTAACTGTAATGTAAGTGTAAAGCTTGCACTTGCAGTTGTATTCAATTTGATTTTGAAGCTGGAACTGAAACTCACTCATTACCCAGCCACCTACTGCCAGTCAGCGAGTCACTCACTCAGTCAGTGACAGTGCCTCACTGAGTGACTGTGAATGACTCAGTCAGTGTCACATCAGTCAGTGAGTCACTCTCACTAGTCACTGCTCAGCTGACTGCAGATCCGTTTTGTGTAAGATTGGCGATTATTCAGAGATTTATTAATATGTAAATCACTAAATGACACAGTCAGACTCAGAGTCAGTCACCCAACCACTCACTCAGTTTGTTTGGCCAAATTTTCCATTATCCGACACAAACCGCCAGGATCTGTAGCTCGTCTTACTTTCAGCTCTAACAGTCGAAGGCCGAGTGAAAGCTGCGGCAGTCCGTACTCCCTCAACCAAATCTTTTGCAAGACTGCACGTGCTTATGTACGCGCAACGCTTTTTTAGAGAAACTCAAACGACCCCAAATCATTTTCTGCAGGTTAGTTAACGTCGATGGTGGAGCTATCAGAAATCCGACAACTCCTGCAATCAGCATGTCACTGCCAAAAGTTATCAGCGTTTTGGGCGGGGCTGTGTCTAGAATCTAAATGGGCGCACTGCACTCTGAAGGATGGCTCGGACTGAAGTTGGAAATCCATTTAATTCATCTATAAACTGTTGTGTAGTTTGTTGTGTACCCTTTTCCTCTGACGGATTTACCAACAATGCTTCGTTCATGTGCACAGTTTTTGTTCGAATGGACCGGTCCTCGAGGCAAGCCATGTATGGAATGAGTAAAACGGTCGACTGCTGCTCGTGATCTTTCAATCAAGACTATAATGCACAAGATACTACAATTCATTACAAAACTCAGTGAATTTGGTTCTCAATTAGGGACTGGCAGTCTCAAAATTTAGTAAGTATGTATGACAGATTTAGTGTATCACACACCATATCGTTACTTATAAGTCCTAAGCTGATGACCACTCATTCTCGACATCGCTGAGGTCACACGATTGCAGCCTCAGCTTAAGGCACTCACAACAGATGGAAAAGAAATAGGATGAACAGTGACTCATTCTATTGTAATAAGTGCTTATAACATATAACAAAAATGCATTTTTTATATGAATGCAAGTATATACGCAATGATACATACCATTAGACCAATGTCATTAGGAAAGTTATGAATTTACTCTAATATAAACTGATGTGGTATGAAAAAAAGGAACAAGATTTACAAGGGATCTCCTGGTGCGAGCTGCCCATATGAGATGTCTATATTACAATTTGTCGGAACCATGACAACGGTATTATATTCACTCCGCCTTGGCTCTCTTACCCCCAGAACCACCTTCATTCCTGCCTCCTGCAAATATACATTGTAATCTTGAGTTCAACTGCTTTTGTGGTTATTTTGGAGCTGAAAACTCTTTTTAATTAACTGATGAAATTAAAAAAGTTGTGTGTGCAAAGTAGAAGGAAAATAGAAAGAAATATCTTGCCCAAAGTCAGGTTTCTAATAACCTGGCCTGTACCATGGTAGTGTGGGATAATACTGAGATGGTTTTCCATTACCTTCCTCAGGCTCTTTGTCGGGGCCCAGTCAACGTGGCCATTTGTTCGTATGCCATCTGCCGAAAATTCGCCCACTCTTAATGAGAAGGGAGAGGTTGACTTTTGACAACCGTGGAGTGATCTTGACCCATATCCATTGGTCGGGACCTCCCCATCATTTTTAGTGTGGTCTTCCGGAGCCATACTACTAATTTGGAGCGAGAGCCTTGCTAAAGCCCCGTACCAGAAAAACACGCCGCCGGCAGAGAGGCTTGCCCTGCAATTCATAGATCGCAAATCCGAGTTTTTTACCAATTGAGCTATCCTGAGCCCCATACAGCGGAAGGAATAAGCCCATAAAAGCAGCCTCCTCATCATCATGTCTTGTGGGGAGGTGGACTTATGCAGGCAACTTGCCCGTTTCACAGAGAGGACATTGACTATTGCTCACCCCTACGTTTTCCGCCGAAACCTCCACGACCCCGACCACCTCGGCCACCCCCGCGACCTCCTCTCCTGCTGAACTGCGAGGCAGATTTCATGCTGGCAAACACCTCCTTCCAGTGGGCCTCCTCCTCATCTCCTAGAAAGTCAAACAAAGACATCAGCGGGGTGGACACGTCACAATCGGTGATTCACAACAATCACAGAAATACTAGACAATCTACTTGTTAAATACACACAGCGGCTAGTGTCTTCTTTAAAAAAGGATCAAATAGTTCAAAATTACCACAATAACTGTGATAAAACGGTGGAGACGGTACATGGCACAGATTTTACAAAATGTCACACAAGTGACACGAAGGAAATGCCATTTTTTATGTTATTGGTCACACACAAATATCGTAACAGATTCTCGCGTACAGCCTAACCACAACAACAACAATAAAGAGGGGACCGAAAGTTCACCTTCAATGACAGTAGCCTGTAACTCCGCCTCTCCTAACTTCACCTTGCCATCCTCAGCCTCATCCACTGCCTTTTGCCAAGCCGCCTTGGCAGAGCTTTCAGCAGCGAAACGCACCATAGTCTAATAATAATAATAATAATAATAATAATAATAATAATAATAATAAAGGTTAATTCGCTAGCCAAACCATCGTCTTTATGAGGCGGATCTAAGCATCTGGAGCAGGCAGTGAAACATACTATTATCATGGAACATTTTTAGAAGGTCATAATTTCACCGCATCTTTCGTTTTATGATAACATACAGAATAAAGTATGGAGGAACCATTTAAGGAATGGCAATTATGTTCCAGAGTTGTTAAAACCCCAGATGAGTGATTCTCACCGGCAATACTCACATGATCATCTTCCTGATCCACCCAAGCGACTTTCTCAAACTTGCTGAAAAATTCTTTAATAGCGTTCATTTCCGCCTCTTTAGTCAGGCCTGTGACCTTTAGCAAGGCTCCCTTAGTCATCCTCTTCTCAAACTCCTACATACACAAGCAGTCGCTGATAGAAGGGCTAACACGCAGCCTTACGTTCTATCACAAATCAAACGCAAACCGAAACACGCACAGAAGTGATCGCCTATAAACCCCATACAGAATTTCACGATTTCGCTCAGGCTTAGCTCGAGTTATGCATCCTCTCGCACAATATAGTATTGTTATATGGTGACCTCATCGACACCCTCTGACCCAGTATAGTATTGCATCAACCTACCTCCTGTTCTTCTTTTTCCTTCTGCAGTTTAAGTCTAAAACCAACAGTAGAGTTACTAGGTACAGTGGCAAAAAGGATACAACCCCAAATTAAAAGGTATAGTATAGTAGGTATAGTATTCCTTCTGAATAGCAATGCTATTTAAGGGAGTTTAAAATTCTTCATATCTTATAACACCGTTGTGCCCCTTTGTGTCCTCGTACTACTGTAGCCGTGCTCCTTGTGGTATTGCCAAATTCAATGCTTTCCAGGTTGATTACAGGTTCAATGATTTCCCGTCCAATCTTCGATCGACAGCCATGAATCGGACTACGCCAGTTGTCTGGTCAAATTTAGTCCTTGTCAAATCGGTTGAAGCAATAGATACTTGGGGTTCTGAACTGAAGCTAAACCTTTTAGCTACCCAATGATCACCACCAAATTGGTGAATAGAACCACTGGGTTATTTGGCGGCCAACAAATAATTTAGTCTGGCAGAACTCTTAGGGGGTTGAGAGAATAGTTGTATGATCACACACCTTAACCATTTTGTCGAAAACCTAATGGAAGAGTCAGAGCCTCTTACAGAAAATATTCAGTCAATTGGTCATATACTCACTTTTCCTTTCGCTCAACTTCTGCAGCCTTCAGGTTATCCTTGTCCTTGTTTTTCATGGTAAAGTACTCATGTCTGCAACATAGTCATTATAGTCAGTAAGGAAGCATGACGACACAATATCAACCTTTGAGACCATATGCCGATAACATTTGTCTCAATAATTGTCAGTAAAGCAGTGGCGAGTATTTTTTGTTTATCTCAGCCATCATCTGTCCATAGTTAGACTTTGGCCTTCCTCCTCGATGTCCACAGGCTGTGTAGTGCCATTGAGGGAAGATTGAGCCATTTTCTGCCACGCTGGCTCAGGGCGGGCTGGCAAAGTGTGATCAGCCAGCGAAAATCCCTTGAAATACTCCGCCATGGCTGGGAATTGAACCAGAGCCACAGGGAGGACAGACAGTGAGATTCATACATGCTCCCACTGAGCTATCAAGACTGACTGTGGCGAGTATAGTACTCGGAGACGATATAATAGCGAGATGGACTCACTTGTACATCCGAGGGGAGATAACGCTGTCCTTGTATTTAATCTCCTCGGCTTTTACAAACTCTGCTGCCTTCTCTACGGTGGCGAAAAGAACAAACACCGAACCCTACAAATAAATTACTCACTGCGTTACAGTCTTAATGCTGATGAGTTGAAGAATATGTCACGAGTTTAACGGTTAGATAGGTAAATATATGAACAATCTGTAATGTGGTTTTATAGTCAGAGATTTAAGCTAAAAATGGATGATTTTAATAATCGTATCAATCAGCAGCCGTGTAGAAACAAATTAGGACTCTAGAAAATGTAATCTAGTGTGCGAGTACTAACCCACTGCCTCAGACTATGAGAATGAGTAGGGCTGTGTCAGAGGAAGCATGGAAGTTCACATTTACAATGGAAAGTTCTGTGTCACCGAGGTAGAACTACCGGAATTCCAGACAGGGCAACATTCAACCAACCTTGAACTTCCTCTGGCCGGTAAATCTAAGCTGTACACTTGCACTGCCAAGTGGCTCGAAGAAGTCTATTAAATCATCCAGGGTTAGCTCCGTGGGAAATCCTTTCTACATGGGAAATAAATAATTCGCATTCAGGCTCCGACTGTTGAAGAATACAGGTTACAGCTGGTACCAAATTTAAATATTGAGACTACTGCTTTAGCACAATCTTGACCTTCTGGAGGAACCCAGAAAACCCAGAAAAAAAGCACTCGTATTGTGTTATTTGCCCCCGCTCCATACCCATCACTCACGGCGTAGACTAGCTTGTCTTGTATCGTTTTCCTACTTTCCTCGTCCTCAGCAGGAATAGGACGAGTAGGGTGACGCCGGATAGCAGCCTCAGGCTCCTTCCGTGTCTAAAAGAGCACAAATAAATGAAGTTTGACACACCTAGTAACAAACCAGATTATGTAGAATGGAACACTCAATCCAGGACATGTCTCAAGAGTGCAAACCACCTAAGACTCAAACCAAAGCAGCATGAGGGTATGAACAATTTTAATCTCTGAACAAAAACATTCATTTGCCTGATGTCACATTAAAACCGAAATAAATAGGAAAAATTGTCATTAACAGGAGAGTGCAGCAATGACATTATGCAACCCAAGTGACGATATAGTATAATTCCTTATTTTTGAGTAACTTAGTGGTAGCTCATTAGTTCTAAACATGCTAAGCCTGGACATGAAACTGCATGTATGGACAACGGTAAAAAAATACCCACATACATATAAAATTATGTATCCCACAACAGTGTACTTTTTTGTTGAAAACTGAAGGCTTTACAGCGCATTAACATGTTATAAAACCACTAATAAGCTTACCTCCACAAGACCTTCCGCAGATTTGTTCACACTTTCGATGATTGCATCAGCGTCTTCTGACATGGCTTTCAATCGGTTGAAGGTGAGTAGAACAGAGAGTGGAATCCACCCATCATCTTTAGCTATCTGTTCCTTCATGAATTTATCTTTAGCCAAATTAGCATCCCCGAAATAATACTGGAAATCAAATTTGCAATCAGTTATGCATGCAAAAGAAGACATTAGCAGGGTAAATTATATAGCATCATAATTTGTACTGTCCAGTGATGTCTCACCTCAATTTGTCGAATGATCTTTTTATCCAAAGCCGTTAGTTCGGCGCCATTAGATTCAGCAGCTGGTGTTTCACTCATGATTCTAGTTTGTTACAAGTGGTCAGTCCTGCAAAGGAAATCTCAGTTGTTCCAGAATGCTGGTCGCTCAAACTAAAAGTAAAACGGAACAAAAATTGCACAAGGGGTTAAGACACGCTCAAACGTGTCTTCACTTGTTTTCAGATTCTGAAGCCTACCAAGACGAAATTAGCCCAATACCCAGTTCAAATGGAAGCAGAGATAAAGCCCAACCAAATGTGAATAATTAGAGCCCTGCTGATGCACATTTCAGAACGTCGATGCAACAAAATTGGCCTCGAGATATGAAATTAATACGGAGCTGTTTGTGCTTGCATGGATTTCTCACAACGGCCTCTATTTAAGGCTAGGGAAAACCGGCAAAGCACTTCTTTACTTCAGTTTTCTCCAATATTACGTTCAATTTTGAGTTCCACTCGTTATGAGGGAGTTAAGATCATTAGGTTACTAGGTTTTAGTAATTAAATCCTTTTTTATTTCTGTTTGTACCATTCAGGCCGTTGTTATTCGAGTGACCGATATTCGCCTTTTGGTAAAATACCACTCGCCATCGCTGCAATTAATGCGGAGTTGCTTCCCTTTTAGAATGGGAAACCCAACTCCGAAAGTGCGTTTACCATCGACCGTGACAACTGACATAACCCCTTTAATGTTACTCACTGTGAGTCTGAGTGTGTTACCAACTTACTCACCTTAGTAAGTTACTGAGTTACTTAGTACTAGTAGCCATTACTCTACTCTAGACCTAGTGGTCTAGGCTAGCTATAAAAATTTCAGAGTCATTTGCTTACAGTTACGCTAGTTACACTAGTGAGTCTAGTGACTTACGTTACTGCCTAGTCACTAGACTAGTCTAGAGTCCAGACTAAGTAGTTAGTTTTTACTGAGTTACTGACTTACTCGTCTTAGAAAAGTAGACTAATAGTAATACTAGCTACTAACTTAAGCTAGAAGAAGACTAGTGGTAGTAATACAGCAAATGATTAAAACATTAAAGTTAAACTTTACCGCCGCAACCGGAAACATATCTTCCCCTTGTCGGACGAATCTGACACATGCCCTGCCCCCCTTACAGGAAACGACCCCTATACGACTGTAAGTAATGACTTTGTGTGATGATACTGCACCGCTTTCTAATCCAACGCCTAATTTCTGCACGGTAGAAGGTAATAACCCTGATTCCCCAGATAATTTCGCTTCTGATTCAGAGAGCAGGGTGGAGCTTGACAGGCCGAGCGAAGACAAGCCCCCCGTGGAGGAAAATCCCGTTGAGCCGGTCACTGCGGCCCCGGCCGAACCAGAGAGGCGCTCTAACCAAGGGAGGTTGCTTCGGTTTACGAAGCAGAATGACTTCCATTACCCGAACTAACATGCCTTACTGTATCCTTACAGAGATGTCTTCGCCAGCGGAGAAGCGAGGAGATGACCGCCGAGGAGATGACCGCAGAGGAGGCAACTGCCGAGACAGCCGCCGCGACGACCGTCGATGCCCTGACGAGGACCGGGTATCAAAACCCAGTGGCCCCTTATGCCCGTTTTGCCATCGCCACCACGCCAAGGCCCAATGTCCATGTGCCCAGAATGCATTGCAGCCGTCCACTGCCACTGGACCTGCCCTAAAAAGCAGTGCCATGGGTGCTACCTGTACGGCCATGTCGCCCACATAATCCAAAAGGAGAATTTTATGACCCCTCATATTTGCCTCGTGTCGCTGCAGGGGAAGCCCCGGTTGTTAAGACCTTCGTGCCGGCTCCGACACCGACGGCCAACGCCCGGAAGGAGCCACGCCCGACGTCTACCCCGCAGACCAGGGGTTCGGTGAGTGTCGATGATACCATCGACTATGCTTTGAATGCCCTTGACAAGCTTTTCGGTGTTTTAAGTGACCTCGATGCGGAGAGTGAGTGCTTCAATGCCCGAAAAGTTGCAAGTTGCAAGCCGACCTTGAGCAGGTGTAAAGAGAACTCGACAGAGCAGAAAGCTTTCGGAGCGAGCGTGATATCGTCGCTCACATCGACCAGCTATAACGTTAAGTCAAAAGGAACGCCCGAGAAGATGACGAGAACGCCCCTGAGCAAAGGAGAAAGAATAACGCCGAGTCAGAACTCCCCACCTTGCGGGAATATGCGCCTACTAAGCCTTGTATGCCTGAACGACCAGAAGAGATCCCCCTGCCACCGCCCATAGCGTCCCCCAAGAGGTCCCGACCTAAGCCGCCACCGGCCTCCCCCCAAGCTAGGAGCCCGGCGCCTACCACGGCCCCGATCGCCAACAATGCCCAAGAATGTTCTATTTCGACAAGTTCTGATGAAGAGCCGAGCCGCCAAAGCCGGCATACACCGCCACCGCCCAGTACCACAATGGTCCCGACGGTATCGAACGCTAACGCCTATTCAATTTTAGCTGATGACTCGCCCGAACCGGATCCAAACTTACTGGAAACGGAGGAGATGGAAGCTTAGTTCCTCACTCTTCTAGAACGCCTGTATGCGCGTTGTGACCGTGTTAACGCATATAAAGCCTGTTTGTAGATGCCAATGGTGCCATTTATATATATACATATACCCTGTGAATAAAGCCATTCAGCCTCACCACTATCTAGGCGACATGACCCTTAGCCAAAATGACTGATTTCGACCTCCATGCCTGGGATGAAATTGAAGGCCCTACGTAGTAGAGAACGTAGAGAAGTAAGAACGTAATCGCGTTACACTAGGCACTCCAAATGGAAAGTGAATCAATTCTGACACAAAGCATGTCATTGGAAAGAGGGCAGTGAGACAGATTGCTGTTTACCTTTTTGCCCAAAGCTGTCTAGAACCAGAGATACGGCCGTTTGAAAATCGTTTTCATGTTACACTTTATAATGGGAAAATGTCCGATGTTTTCAGCATAACGTCATTGGCGCGATGCCATCCAGCCGGCCAAGCGCGCCGGCATCCTTTCATCTAAATTTAGATCGATGCTTTATTGCCCCGTGCTGGGCTGGCTTCATGACCACCAGCTATACCCCAGGCCAGGGCCATAAAAGCTTGAAACCCGGGTCTACTTTTAACCACAACAGATAGCCGGCAGCAGCGGCCACTCGTTTGTTGACAGTTACACAAGCAGAATGCTGACCAGCTAACCCCTACGAATTGTAACCTCTCCTGTTTGTAGTAGATATAACAGGAGCCC
>Ga0224501_10004953_pt1 | contig 10506 bp, 8 predicted proteins | sample SF_Oct11_sed_USG_4_FD_169105 | JGI IMG/M metagenome (GOLD analysis project Ga0224501, IMG submission 169105) | Sediment microbial communities from San Francisco Bay, California, United States - SF_Oct11_sed_USGS_8_1 | ecosystem: Environmental > Aquatic > Marine > Sediment | place: USA...
TGTGCCATCACTGCACATAGTTTTTTCTATTAACTTACCTGTCAGAAGTCACTAGACATGAAAACTACTACCCAATTACTCAAACACAACTACTATCTTCTGTTGATTTGATATATGGCACTAAGTGAAATTTTACAGGTTGATGCCCCCGTCAGCAGTCTGTGGTCGATCACATCAGAGGAGTGCTGACTCTACCCAGAAGTGCAATACCTCCTCGCGAGCGCTACCCAAAATTGATAAAAACCTCCTTAAAAACAGTCTCAGGTAATACTTAAATGCTGTACGCGTTTTTTTTACCGCCCTCTGAAGGAAAAGATCTGTCCTGCCCATAGCTGTGATTAGGTGTTGTCATTGGCTTTGACTCTAGATTGGATTTGTATGTCATACTTAGAGTCCCTATGTGTCTATGGTGAGAGCCCTGCACCATTTTGTCTCAATATCGATCACAAAACTGTTGAGTTGCAGTACATTTGGGATTAGCCAACAATATCATCCCTTTGGTTTTGTACACAATTTGAATAGAATAAGGGATAATACCTTGTGCCAATTTTTACACTCAATGCTAATATCGGGTATATCAAAACCTGATGGAGAATAGTTAGTTATCATAGCTAATCCCGCTTAATTCCTTTCGCACATTGCAGGATGAAGTCTGAGTTGTCCACTATAGCCAATAGAAGAGGATCTTCGCTTCGAGATTTGCTAAATGACGGAATTCATGATCGGCCACCAATTTTTTCTCTAGGTAGCAGATTCGCCCTACAGTCACAAGAGGTAAGATCACACAATAAACAGGCTTTCGTTTAACCACTACTGTATGATCTGTGGGTACAAATACTGTTTCACCTTGTATTATGAATATTGCTTACCTGGTTTATATTACGACCCGCTCCTCTCTCATTGGTTTGGAAATAGCTCAGAATTAAACCACCTCGCTGTACCCATCACTGCAGGATTATATAGAAATAAATCTAAAACACCCTTAAATCTGCTCAGTCTACCAGCTTTGGAAAATGTGTTGCTGTGAGTATTGGTCACATCATTCACAGTGGTTCATGTATCTCCTTTATTAGTCTCTGTAACACTGCAGTCATAAACAGGTATCTGAGGTTATCTCTTCTGACACTGCCGCTGGCATAGTCACCTATTTAGGATCAAGACACTGGATCTGACTGGTTTCTGATTTATTTTGATTTTATTCAGCCATTGTCTGTGGTTGCTCCTCGATGTGCACCGATTGTGCGGTGCCATTGAGGGAAGATTGAGCCATTTTCTGCCACGTTGGCTCAGGACTGGCTGGCAGAGTGTGATCAGTCAAGGAAAAGTCCCTTAAAATACTTTGCCAGGAATTGAACCCGAGCCGCGGAGAGGACGGAGAGTCAGATACATTCATTCTCCTTAGCTATCACGTTTTATTATATGTGTCAAAATCGTACTGTTACAGGAAATTCGCCGTGCCATAGTCATTACAATTTTAGAAAATAATTATCCAGTGTTTATGTCATTGGTTTTATAAAGCGTTTTTTATTTGTGCAGCTGGAAAGAGACATGACACTACATGACTGTCAGAATAAACACACGCATGGGCGCAGGCAGGAATACACACGCTGGAATGTACAGCATAGTGATTTGGTTACATTTCCCACAGGCAGACAGGTAAGACAGCCTCCTTCCTCTGGTTGCCTTACCCACAGGTGAACAGATAGGGTAGCATCTTTCCTCTGGTTGCCTTACTCACAAGTGGACAGGTAAGGTAGCCTATGCCCTATGGTTACTTTACCCACAGGTAAACAGGTAAGACAACATCCTTCCTCTAGCTGCGTTAACCACAGTGGACAGGTAATACAACGTTCTTCCTCTGGTTACCTTCATAACCTGGCCTAGAGTTATAGCCCATTTTTAACTGGCAGCGAGGTCTTGTATCACAGGTTTTTTCTTCCGTTTTTTCTTCACATTATTAACCCTTGTTCGGGGTCATGAAGTTTGCCCTTCCTGTTGACGCCATTGACTTTTCTGGGATTCAAACCAAACAACTCGCTGCACGCGAATCGTGAATTTCAACTAAGCAACAGATGCTTCCTTAGATCACGATAACCGAAGAAAAAAACATATTATTGCTAGAGTTATACTCCTATTTAATTATATTATTTACTTTCCTCCATGCCTCACAAACAGGGTGAAGTATCCAGCCTGTTTGTCTGGAATTTGAACATCGAGTTTTATCACACTTAATTTTCAGAACCCATAATCAGTTTTGATACGTTCATAGTGTAGCAGGTTGCCAGTAATATTTAATCAGTAATGGCGGGCTATAATCAGCTTTCTATGCCGGGTATTCACCTGCTATTAAATATACTTCTTGTTACTAAAAGAATTCTTATCAGTTACTCTCCCCTATAAAAGACTGGAAGTCACACCGGAATGCCAACAAATATAACCTAATTACACCGTCTTATATACTCATTACAATTTCTGATAGGTGAATTGGTCACTAGGGCACTTAAGCTCATTGATTGCCAGCTTGCTGTTAGTAAACATAAGATTAGTCATCTCATTACTCTGTAAGTATGAAGTGTCTTGTACAGGATAGACAGGTAGGGAGCGAGGCATTTGTAGATTTCGGAACTCCTCTCTCCAGCTGAATAGCTTTGTTATATCATTGTTGGGTGCCAGTCCATTGGTGTTGTTTCTGATTCAATCTCTGTACATATACCTAAATGGACTCATAAGACACCTTTTATAAATAACTGTATCATATGTCGTACCATATCAATATCATAACCATACCATACCATACCATACCATACCATACCATACCATACCATACCATACCATACCATACCATACCATACCATACCATACCATACCATACCATACCATACCATACCTTACCATACCACACTATACCATACCATACCACACTATACCATACCAAATCTAAATCTAAACCACACTATACCATACCACACTATATTGCACCGTGCCATGGCATGGCGTGGCATGCCATATTGTTCCATATCATTTATCATGTTGTGTTTTACAGCCGCAGCTTACACTGACAGATGACGATTTCTTTTTTCACCCGGAGGCTCACGATGATCTAGAGTCCATGGCCTCTAGCCGCTTTAGTGATGGCTCCATGGAGTCTCGTCACATGGATGATTTTGATCAAGCTGTCAAAGGTATAGGTAACATCTGGTCGCTACGACAACCTGGAGTAACATCTGGTCGCTACGGCAACCGAAAATGTTTACAAAACAATTTCTCTGTCTAATGAGCCTCAGAGAAAACCCCAATTTTTGGGGAGGGGGGGGCACAAGTAAAGCTTGGCCATGTTTGGTACATTCATTCCATGCTTTGGTCAGAACATACAGAAGTTTGAGTTAGATGATCCGTAGCCATGGATTATCCTCAAGGTTAAGTTATTTCACTGCTTTGTATATTTGACACCAAGCAGCTACTATTCAGCAATTAAATCAGTTGAATAGTGCAACCATTTACAATCAGAACTGCACATAGATAACGTGTACTAGATTTTCTCTTCTATTAATTGTCGTCAAACAGCTCTATAACTCGTACCATAACTTTCATGTTCTGTAATGCGTTGACCTATCAGCTCTTTCCTGGGACACGCTGTGCTGTAAGCTGTAGGTTTTTAGGCCTCCTCTCTGTTGACATGATCACTCCATCACCTCAAGAGGGGTATTTGATCAGAGCTCTGTACTACAGTGGGGTTTGTTAGTTTTTCAGCGTTAAGTTCGTTTTAGCTCTTCGGCATATGCCCGAAAAGGGCACTATATAACGTACAACCAGAACACGTGATTAGGTTCGGCGTGTGGTTGTGCTTCGGCATTGCCCATGCTTTTTACTGCCCAGAGCAATCAGAATAATAGAGGCTGTAACTTTTGGACTGTCTGAATTATTAGATAATGAAAAATTCTTCTCTGTAACACAGTGGAGTTTAAATTTTGCTAAAGGAGGCCTACCTTCTATCTTTGATGCGCAGCTTGGAATACCCTATAGAAAATACCCGTTTCCTTAGTAATAGTTATACTTTAGTAATACCCACTCATTACTGAGTATGGGGGTTATCTGGCAGGAATTCGGCTACTCTTCACGAGAAGGGAGAGGTGGATTTTTGACAACCGTGAAGTGATCTTGACCCCTATCCATTGCTTGGGACCTACATTATTTTTCATGTGGTACTCTGAAGCCACACTAACCATTTGAAGTGACAGACTTACTAATGGCACATACCAGAAAAACACCCCGCCGTTGATGAGAGCCGAAGCTGTAATTTATAGATTGCAAATTCGGGCTTTTACCAATTGAGCCATCCTGGCCCCCTAGTAATACTGTCTATGTAAAAGATAACCGATCTTATCATAGATGAGGAGCAGTTAACAGATCCTGAGAGAGTTCTGAGAAACATAGAGCAGATTCGCAGTAAGCAGGGGAGAGGTATGCTGGCTGAGATTGCCCTTATCAAGGAAAGACACCGCACATTAGAGGCTCTTACCGAAACCAAAAGGAGAAGCAGACCTGAGACTGTGAAGAAGGTTTGCAAGGTGTGTGACTTGCTAGGTTTTTACGAGGAGGTTGGCGAGTCCATCGACTTTATTAATCCGTATGGACCCACGGTGATCAACGCAACTAGTTAATTCGAAGAAATTTCTCGGATATTTAAGGAGATTTCTAGGGTGGCTTGCTGAGAACTCTCCTGCTTCCCAACAAAATAATTTCAGATGAGTGTTGAAGGGATATCTTGTTTCAATCTGCGTTTGACACCATATGGAGTCCCATGATTTTCGCTCATTGTCACTTCATGAATATATTTGTTCAAGGATTCCGCCGACAAATGTCCTCGTATAAACCAAGCAACTATGGTTTCTTTTTGTATGACATTCTCGCTGTTCTGGTGTATCTAAGCAGGGTTAGATTCACATTTTTTCACCAGTTATGGCTTAGCATGGAGCCCCATGAGCAGGCCAGTATCAATGCTCCACCTCATAGTGAGGCTCGTTTTTGTTTTGAGCTAGGATTAGGATGTAAGGGACTCATACTCACAATGAGAGCCCGTCGTGACTGGGATTCCAAGCAAGGTTCTCAGGATTGTAAGCCCAATGTTCTACGACTAAGCTAACTCCTAGATTAAGATTCTCAAAATTAAACCCTACAATACTTGCTGGGTTTATACGAGAAAGGTTTGTTGATGAAGCCTTTGTTGACGATCGATTTTATCGATGAGAAACGACCACATGACGCCATGGTGAACAATGGCTGATCAAGGATCGAGACAACTCGAAAATTCGAGAACACCACCTAGATATCCGAGGGGTCTCGAAACAACCACTGGACATTACCACGGCTATATATAAGGATGGCTCGCTGTGAAATTTCCTGTCCGAAAATAGAATAATTTGAGACTAACATTGAACGAATATCTTGGTTCAATCTAGGATTGACACAGTATAAAGCCACTCGATTTGCATTCATGGTCACTTCACAAATAACCGACGAAGCTTTTTAGTGACGAACCGAACCTGCGTATAAACGTAGCAACTGACTTGGAAATAGCCACATGGATTCCAGAATAAGGCTTGACTGAAGGTCTGTTTGAGATAAAATAAGCATCTTTGTTTTCAGAAGCCAGCAAAGACACATGAACAATTGATCCATGATTATATCAAAGCCAACATTCGATTGCAAAGAAACCGACATTTTGAAATGGTGAAGGAGAAAACAGCAGTGCGACTTAACAGAAATTTCAGAGATGGTAAGTAGTTGGCGAAGCTATTAGCAATGTAGTGTTTCGTAGGCAGTAATTTATAGGCAGTGACATGAGCGATTAGCAATGTACCAGTTATAAAGTGATGGGATGGGATAGCACTAAAACGCAGTTTACTTGAAAACCTTATGTCCTACAAAGCATCAACCGAAAACCAGCAGAGTTCTTCGTGTTTTGCCAGGATTATTTACTAGAAGAACAAAAACTCCGTGTCTTTGACTCATCATTGTTTATTCCATAGAGTTCTAGAGGAGATAACTCTGTTTATGCTATGTAGGTTGCTTCTTCACTTTTTATAGAAACTGCCTTAAAAGAACCAGGAGTACTTTGGGCTACAAAAACCGTTATAGCCCACAGTACCATACCTGGGAAACGGCTCCGTAACCCCCACCCTCTGGCCGATGCTAGGCAGATGGCTGCACAGAAAGATCAATTCACAGTACTTAAACCAGGTAAAGAGTTTATCAGCATCATTATGATTGTTGGCCTTAGAACAGCAGGTTGAAGGTTGAAAGAAGAGAGTTCAAGCCCTGGGAGCATCAGGCTCCCTCTGTATGTGTGAACTTCTCACATAACACTCCATATAACAAGTCTCTGACTTAGGAGGCTTGCTAAATAGGGTCGCCGACTGCCAGTGTAGAACATTAACAATATTTAATTGTTTTGTTTGAAAAACGTATTGCACAGCATGAAAAAGGCTGTATATATAGACTAACTCCTCCAATCAACAATCGTCGGCTGTAGTTGGGATCGAGGCACCAGACTGCTAGTCACTGACTTCTGGTGTTGTTCCCGACCCTATTTCCACTCGTGGATTCATGCATGAAGCATATTCTGACTTTTTAATGAGGTATTAACCCTATCATATTGTAATATTTCAAATATATCACATCATACCAAATCATACCATTGTTTTGTAGGAGACAGACCCGCCTGCGTCTATTTGCCTGTATGTGTTGATGCCAAGACTCCCGTGGAATCAGCATTAAAGCTCCATCGTCTTTTAAAGGCTGCCTCGGCTCTTAGCTGACATGTATGCTCTGCTGAGCCAAACTCACATGGACTGAGACCTTGTCTGTCATTGGCCTGAATTCAAATAATTGTAACCTCACATGCAATATTAAAACTGATGTATTATAGTTACATTTGTCCTTCTCTTTACTGTTGTTTCCCATGTTTCACCCAATCTCTAGTTCATGATTCATTACCTTTTTATGTTTTCCTGCATTGCCATACTAAAAGCATGGGGATGTTTGGAGATCTGTCATAGGAGCACCTCACCATTGATATCTATACTACTATAACTCTAATTGCTTCAGTTTGATTGAGGCCCATTGAGAGTTGTCTCATCATGTGATGTTTGCTTCTTATGCATGTGAAACCAAGGCCTAGAGCCCATTGCTTACTGTAAAACACCTGCTGAGAACGCACCTGGAACACCTGCTGATCTAATTTTGTCCCGAAATCACTTCCTTCTTCCACATCATCCTGTTCACTAAATCAGTGACACAGACTTTAAGCCTTTATATCACTGACTGAATGGAGACCACCACCATGTTTAGTTCGTGAGAAACAAAGCAAATTTCCTATCTTGGCTATGCACGACTGCGACCAAGAGCCTAGAGTAGGAGAGTATAAGGAGTATTGCTGCCTCAGCCAGCTGTGAGGCCCACTGCTTGTTTACAGGAATTCTCAGTTTCAATATGTCATAACTGTATGCATGGTGCACCGGGGCAGGTAGTCTGATGGAAAGGCATAAAAGAAACCGACACAAAATACTAGTGTATCCTTTACTTCTCCACAATAATAATGGATGGAAGAAATCACGCCTAATATTTACCTACTCTTGCTGGTAGATGGCCACCACAAACATTCATTAATCAGACTGCTTATCCTTTTTATTTATGATTGTTTTTTTAAGAGAACAAAACAGTGATTGACAAAAATATAACGTGTCACATCAGCCTGAACTCTCTCAGGAGGTAGTGATCCTTTTGCATGTGTTATTTCACTACGGAGCGAATTTAATATAAACATACAAATGATTAAAAAGTACATTGTACCCTACTAATCTACCTTTATTTGGGAGCGTTATTTAGCAAGTATCTCTTTGCCGCTGTCCAACAACAACTATTCATGACTTAATGATAAAAAGGTGTGACTGCAAACACCAACTGTTCGTTGTCTAGCTAACATCATATTGTGAGCCGTTGGTCATCAGCCATACTCAGGTGCAAGGGCATGAGCATAAACGCTGATCAGTTAGCCACTAAGCCACCATTGTCTTACACCTCTGGGTCCTCTTGCAGTGGCATTTCTTCAGGACTTTTCTGTTTGCCGTTTGTTTCCAATTCGAGTTGAGGCGCCTGTCCATAACCTTCACGCGCTTTAGAGCAAGCTGGACCCCAATCTTCAGCGGGATTAGAGATATACTTCATTGTCTGCAAATATAAAGAAACATGTCTTAAGTGAGTATATCACTCGTGGATTACATTAGCCTTGTTTTCAAAATGGGCCACGAGAGAAAATATGGCAATAGGACAAATTGATGGATAAAAAGTGGAAATTAGAGATGATCCGGTCAAACATCGACTATCCTGCAAGTTCGGGACAGCTATTCCATGTAAACCTCCAATCAATCAAAGGAGCGTCGCAACACTATTCACACAACAAATCCAGGACATGTTAGTTCCATGCTATTGGAAGGAGTTAAGAAGCTCGCGATGGTTTGTGGAGTGAAGCAGCGATGGCTGAGGGGATAGCATACTGGACCCAGGTAGCAGGGACCTTCACTTGAGGTTCAGGGGCCACTATGCCTTCACCCTGGTTTCATTTGTACCTCAAAAATGGAAGAGAGTCACTCTATGGGGCACATAGGTGCAGTTTCCCAGTTTTCTCGAACTGAGTAAAATATTAACTAAATATTGATAAATGTAAAATCTACTCGAGCAGTTGGCCATCCATTTTAATGTTGGAGTGGATAATTGTGAAGAGCTCCAAGCTCATACAACGGTGGCCCACCATAACCTGAATTTGAACTAAGGTTCTCCCGCTATTCCCCTTACTCCTGATAGAAGATGAGAAAGACGTTGACTGTTACCTCCTTGAATGTCGCTTTTCGGTTCGTGAGGTACGTATAGACAGCAAAGATTGGAATGGGTAGGACACAAGAGAAGGAGAGACACCAGCCCATGCCATCAGCCCATTTAGGCAACACCAGATCGTTATACTCAGTTCGCTTGAAGTCCACAAATGTGAATATGAGAATAAACTACAAATACAAAGTCAACGATGCTTTATAACAGCAGACATGATACAAGGAAAGATAACTCCATGTGGAGACATAAATGATACCGTCACACAAACGATGAAGTCGAAGCCTCATCACTTTTCAAAAATCTATCCGGTTCGACCAAAGTTTTGAAGCCACCACAAGCTGGCGAGCTATAGTTTATTTTGTTGTGTTGTCACCAACATGCAGTTGGGACTTGTTTAACTAGCTGTGTGCTTCATACAACTTTGTTGTGTTAGAGGAAACTCCAGTAGAAGTTTTCTACTGCTCCGCTCGCCCCAGTTGGCTAACAAACCATATTCCACTATGAGAATGTATCGTTTCATAATGCATAATTTATTTTAAAAATGGCTCCTTCTCAAATTTCAGTCCACTGAGTCAGAAACTCACAAGAACGATTCCAGGGGTGACAATCTGCCACATAATCCTCCACCAGAGGGCCGGTCTCTTTCCTAACATCAGTTTGATGTCGTCTCCAAATCTCTGCCAGCCTATAGCGAAATCAGTATATTATGGAGTTATCCGGTGAACAGAATAAACCCGTTAGCTGCAGTCATAAGGGCAGTTAATCGTAAAAACAGGAGCAGCCGCAACATAGTGGTTTGCAGAGGCGACTCGCACGCAGTGAGGTGTGGATCCGAAGCCCCAAGATCTCAATGGTGATGGCAAACAGGGCTTCAGACCCTGATTCACTTCTGAGTTCCAACGAAGGCTCTCTGTTAACTAGGGGGCAAACGCATGACCCTTGCTTTTACAATATAGCGGAAGTCTATTGATTGCAGCGAGGCAAGAAAGGTCTGAAAACTGAAAAAGAGACGACAACTTTGGACTCACCATAGACCCAAGCAATAGCAATACATTCACACAGACCGACCATCAATGTAGAGTAAGTAGCAGCATAGTTGTCCATCAACTGAAGCATGTACATGCCTCCCTGCAACCAGAAAGAGCATGAACATTGCGCAGGCGAAGACTAGGACACGTATGCTAGACTGTACCATAGAGCTATACTCCCCAACCAAGTAGGCATTGGCATATCATGTGATGAATTGAATTGCCTGTTAGTTATAGCCCCTTCAGGTTGTATCACTAACCGGACATGTGAGACTGAGTCCAAGGATGAAACTTATTCCACATATTATGGCAAGCACAATCTTCGGCCGATGTCCAACTCTGAGCTTATCGGCGTACAGATCCAAGATTGTGGTATGAACAGTGTTGATGGTCGTCATCTAAAATTATAGATCATAACATACGGTTGAAGAGCCCTTCAGGGCTCTGTGAAATCCCAGTCTACATGTTGTAAATATCAACAGGTCCTGGAGTGGCTGCTAAATATATACTATATATACTATATATACTATATATACTATATATACTATATATACTATATATACTATATATACTATATATACTATATATACTA
>Ga0224501_10004954_pt1 | contig 10506 bp, 4 predicted proteins | sample SF_Oct11_sed_USG_4_FD_169105 | JGI IMG/M metagenome (GOLD analysis project Ga0224501, IMG submission 169105) | Sediment microbial communities from San Francisco Bay, California, United States - SF_Oct11_sed_USGS_8_1 | ecosystem: Environmental > Aquatic > Marine > Sediment | place: USA...
CTGCACTTCAACATGCCGCATGGACTCCACGAATTTCTCAAGGTAAACATCGCCATTGCCAAAGGCGCCCTGGGCCTCGGCGCTGGTTTTCACGAACGTCTCACGGAATTCGTCCGGATCGTAAACAACACTCATTCCCTTGCCCCCGCCCCCGAAGGCGGCCTTGATCAATACCGGATATCCAATTTCGGCGGCGATCTGGGCGGCACGGTCCGGGCTGTCCACCACGCCCTGCGAGCCGGGCACAACGCCCACCTCCAGCTTTCTGGCCGTAGCGATGGCATTGGATTTATTGCCCATTCTTTCCATGGAGAACGACCGCGGGCCGATGAAATTCAGCCCGTGCCGGCGGCAGAGGGTGGCAAAGTTGGGGCTTTCGGACAAAAATCCAATTCCGGGATGAATGGCGTCCACCTGCTCCTGGTCAGCGATGCGGATAACGCTGAGGCCGTTCAGATAGCTGTCGGACGGAGTGTTGCCCCCCAGGCAGACCAGGCGGTCCTTGCCGGTAAGCATTCGGGCAGCCCGGCTTTCCATGTCCGCGTCGGATTGGACCAGCACCACTTTGATCCCGGCATCGTGGGCTGCGGATATCAACCTGATGGCCGTACATCCACGGGCATGAACCAGCATGGTCTTGATGGCGCCAAAGGTGATCAGCCCCATGGGCACCGTTTCGCCCTCGGTCATCTCGCTCTGGCTGGGCCTGTATTCACCCTGGAGGACCCGGCCCAGCACATCGGGCACCGTTTCGGAGGGAATGGGTATATCCGGGTCGATCCGCCGGATCTGCTCATCAATTTCCTCATCGAAGGGATTGGCAACCAGACCATCCATGCTGCCTTCCACCCGGCTCAGATAGTTGGCCAGGATGGCGTCGGTCGGCAGATGACTGGGCACCACGCGCTGGCCGGCAAAGGGTATGACCGACCCGGAAAGATAGTAGGTCCTGGTCAGGCGGTGAGTGACAAAGCTGGCCTGGGCGCCCCCGGTGCAGTCGCGGTATCCGAAGCAGACCACAGGCAGATCGAAGTCCTTGACGAATCTGGTGATGCGGTTATTGAGCACAGCCATGGAAAAAAGCGCCCCGGCCCCCTCCTTGGTCTGCATTCCTCCGGAGGAAATGAACATCACCACCGGCAGTTTCTTATGCGCGCATTCCACCATCAGCTTGCAGACCTTCTCACCGGCCGCCATATCAAACGCCCCCGCCTGGAACTGGGAGTTGCTGACCACCAGGCCCACCTTGTTGACTGTCTGGCCATGCTTGAAGTCCGCCAGCCCCGTCACCACACCCGATGGCGGAATATTGCTTTCCAGGGCCCGCTCGATGGAATGCCGGAACCCGGGAAAGCGAACCGGATCGGATGTCATCAGATCCGCGTTCAGCTCGGTGAAGTTGGTGAAAAAAGCATCGATAATTCTTTTTGGCGGGAGGGGATTGTTCCGCTTGACCGAGTTCAGCTGATTTTGAATCAGCAGGTCCTGATAGGCTCTGTTCAGCCGGTTCCAGAAATCCTTGATGCCGATATTACGGGGGTTGATCTTGCCGTCGAACTCCTCCTCTCCCCGGGCCGCCTCGTAATAAGATGGCAGCAGTTTGGTGTAGAAGTATGTGAGGATCCCGAACAGGGGCTCGCTCAGGCGGGGGAAGGCCAGTCTTTTCCAGTCGCTCACCTGGCGAATCAGCTTTTCGGAGTCTTTCCTGGAGGTGATCTTTTCCAGCCAGTCGAAGAACTCCGGATATTCATCCACCCGCCCGCTTTTCTTGCCCATTGACGGCAGGGATGACGAGGCCTGCCTGAATGCCGTGTTCAGCAGGTTTTCCATGGTGGCACGGGTGATCTGGTTGGTATTTTTCAGCTCCATGGCGATGGTGGGCAGGTTTTCCACCAGCCGGTCATACAGAAGATCGAAAAGCACCAGGTTTTGCACAACCTCGGGAAACACATCCCGGATGGCCTCATGACGCAAGGCATCCAGAACGGTGGCATGCTCCACATCGGGCAGTCCCTTGAAGGGTTTGTATTCCTCCAAAAGCCCCAGCAGTTGCTCCAGGTTGCCCCGGGCGTCAATCTTCCAGAAATTGTACATGTACAACCCAAGTTCCACGGCCAGTTCAGCGGTGGACTTGCGGTAGTTTTCCTCCGGCGTGCCGATAAAGAATGTGGCCAGCCGTCCTCTCTCCTGCCCCAGGGCCTTCTGGTTTTCCGTCATCCGCTTGTAGCGCTTGGTCAGTTCCTCGTCGTACCTTATTTCAAGCGGCTCGTTGATCCAGCGCTCCAGCCGCCCCTGGCGGTCGCGCTCCAGCCGATCCTGTAGCTCTCCGCTTGGCAGTTCTGATGCCACCAGCCGAGAATACCTGCTGGTGGACTGGCTGGTGAGCCTTCTGCGCAGCTTCAGATAGCGGTGGAACCTGTAGACGGCCCCGAAAACATTCAGACGCCCCGTGGGTGTTTTCCTCACCACCCTGTTTTCCTCGACCAGCAGGTCGGTGGGACGAAGGTAATTGGTGATATTGTCCTTGTAATGGTCGAAGAAATAATCGTTGCGGGTGTCGGTAAGAAACTCTTTGGCGTTTTTCTCGATTTCTGAGATGGCGGAGAATATGGCGTCCAGCAGCGGCCTGGGAGAAGCGCTTTCCAGGGGCGAATAATCCACCACCGCATCCAGGTACCCCGCCTTGCATAACTCAAACGAGGAGACCCCGATGAACTTGGCGCACTCCTGCCAGGAGAGGTTGTAGTTGTAGGCGATATCGCTGAGCCCCTGGGGGTGGATGGTGTTGAATACCCCGTCACGGACGCTGAGCAGGATGTTGGTGGTGGCCAGCGGGATGGCCCCGCCGGAATACCCCATGCCGAATACCACCCCCACGGTCGGGGTGGGCATGCTGGACATCTCGGTAATCAGATCGGATATGGAGTGGGCCTGGTTTTGCCGGTTGGCCTCCTCGCCGGCGTCGGCCCCCGGAGTGTCCATGAAAGTTACGATGGGAGTGCTGTACTCCGAATAGTATCGCATCAGTTCGGTGGCCCGGCGATGGTGGCGCGGCATCCACACGCCGTTCTTGCTCTTGCGGTTCTGGGCCAGCATCACCACGCGCCTGGTCCGGCCTTCATAGGTAAAGTTGATCTCGGCAAGATAAAGCGGGCCCTCGCTAACCTCATGGACAATCGATCCGCCCAGCTTGTGGATGACCTCCGGCGCGCTAAGCCGCTTGGGGTTCTCCGAAGGGAGCACCGTCTCACGGATATACTTGTCCACATTCAGCCTGCGCAGCCTCTTGATGGAGCGCTCCACCTCCCCCATGGAAAGGACCCCCACCAGTCCCGGTTCCCTGATGAAAGGGGGAAGATTGCCGGAAAGAAGCGGGAACTCCGATGCCATCCTTTCCGCTTCGATAAAAGGAAGCTTTTTATTGATTGTGTTTTTTACCATTCTTTTTTTTAAACCTGCGAAGTGCGACCTTTTTCCCAGACCAGTGATCCTGTTTTTTCATTCACCCCACTCTTGCCTGATCATCCTGCCTTCCTGGCGAGGAGGTCAGAAAAAAAGCTCCTTTGGCGTGATTCTCTTATTTATATACCACAATCATTGGAAAGATATGAAACAGCAAATGTGAAAAAATTACCCGTCAGCGCGCCCCTGGCTCTGTCTTCAGAAAAGACGGCGCAGCCCCAGGGCGAAAAAGTTTGATCCAACCCCCTGTGGAGCAAAAACCCCCCAGATTCCAGACCGGTGATGGATCCGCAGTAAAAATTGATACAGGGGCAGGGAGTATTGTCCCAAAACGAGTTCCACGCCGATGTAATGCTGAAGTTTGTAGCGGGGCCCTGTTTTGCCTCCTCCCGGCCCGTCCTCATATTCCGGGGAGGAAAACGTATAAGAAACACCATCGAAATAGGCCAATTCCAGACCCAGGTCAAGAAAGGGATTCATATGGGGAGTGCGCAAACCGATGGCCCCGTGCCATTCGAAGGTATCCTGAATGCCGAAGTGCCTGGTAAGTTGCGTTTCCAGTTCAAGGCGCATCCCGTTGACCCTGTGTCTGAAGGGATAAAGCGTAAATGAGGGGATCAGCCAGACGGCATACTGGTAATTCAGGCCGTTGAAATAGGCGTCCTCCCAGGGGATGTCTCCCCCCAGGACCCGCCCCGGTATTTCCAGGAAGTTGACATCGGCCCCCCGGCCCCTGAATAAGGTCAGCGCATGCCTTAACTCCCGTCGCCCGCCGGCAGGCGGGAGTTCAGCGCCACCCTCTCCGTCCTGGCTGACAAGGGGGATGGCCTCATCCCTGGCTCCACTGGCGGCGTGAACCGCCTGTGAGCAGCCCAGAAACAACAATACTGCCAGAAAAAGCAATACTGCCAAAAACAGCAATACTGCCCGAAACGTCGTCGTTTCCTGTGATTTTTTTTGGGGGGGGGATTTTAAATGCCGTGCGGAACGCAACCCGGCTGGAGTTCCCCGGAGCCCGCCCTGAATCGGCTTGATAAAACAGGGGTGCAGTTCTCCGGGAAGCCTCATCACAGGGCTCGGAAACCGGGTCAGGTTGCCAGTTTCCTGGCTCTGACGGCTGTTTTCTGATCCAGCACTTCCGGTGACGGGGACAGATGCCTTTTCCAGAAAGATTCGTCCAGTTTCAGACCGCAGACCGTGTTGCTTTCGGAAAGGCGGTTGTAGAAACTCCCGTTCAGCTGGTTGGTCTCCATCAGGTAGGCCCTGTATGCGGCATTCAACTTGGTGTCAACCAGTCCCGGATGGAGCCAGAACTTATCCAGATCAAGCTGGCTGGTAAGCCCGGGCATGTTGTACACAGCCTCGCCCAGCACCTTTACCGGGGCGCCGTGCCAGAGGGAGGACAGGCCGACCGTGCTGTTGATAACCACCGTACCGGCGGCATGATCCAGCAGGGTGGGCAGATGCAGGTCGTGGACGTAAAACAGCCTGCCCGCCAGGTTGTACTTTCTTTCCAGCATTTTTATGGAGGCCGTGTATTCGTTATAGGCCCTGTCCAGCGGGTGATGCTTGATCACCAGAACTGAGCTTTCCGAAGCATGCCCGGCAAATGACTCCACTACCTTTTCGATGAAGGCGAACACCGAATCGAAACTGGAGTGATGCCTGACCTGGCCATCGCAATGCACCTGAAGGGGCACCAGGAAAAACTTCTTGGAATGCTCTGTCACCAGATGGTTCAGCATCTTCCTTTCCTTGATGCCATACCAGAATTTCCGAATAAAGCCCTTGAACCAGCGGGATGTTTCTGAAAGAACCCCCAGTGGACGGTGGTGGTGGTAGTGGGGGTATTTCTTCCTGGCCATCGCGCTGGCCGTATAATAAACCATGGCCCAGATGGCGGTCCAAACAAAGACGTGGGCTGTTTTCTGGCACTGCCTTGCGACCGGCTGAGGGCGTCGGCGGAAATATGCGGGATCCCGGGGCTGGTCGGAACGGGCGTTTACCCCCCACTCTTCCAGCGTGATGAAATCAGGCCTGATATATCCTTCCTCAAAGACAAATGCCCTTACACCCATTTCGCGGGAAACGCTGATGGCCTGCTCGTGATGTTTCCTGGTATCACCAAACAAGTAGAGCCTTTCCACACCGTGTTTTTCGATGGTTTCCCTGAGAAAATCCGGGAACTCCCCGGAACTGCCGGTGAACTCGATGGGATTGGGGCCTTTATAGCAGAACGCATCGCCACCGTTGAAATTTATCTTGCAGACGAAATAACCCCTGTTTTCGAGATCGCGGGCAAAATCCCCGAAAAACGGCCCAACAGGCCCCTGAAGTAACAGCACTCTTCTTGACACAGGTTATTCCTTTTACCTCTTAGCCATGACAAAACCCGCACACCATCGGCTTGGCCACCGAGGGAATGCTGCCCCAATAAGTTTGTTTCTAATTGCTTCCTAAGTATACGGCAATCGGTTTGCCCGCTGTTATTTTTTCAGCTTTTTGCAATATTAACCGCTTTTTTATTATCAGGCAACCTTTCTTTTTTCCAGTAAATCCAAGAAGGACTGCTCAGGGAGTCCTTTATTGCCTGTAATAATATGTCCTAAGACAAATCGAACTATATGGTCTGCTCAATAAATTTTTTCACCTGTCCACCCTGCCAGGGCGACCGGAAAATACTTTTATACAATATGAACAGTTATCTCTTTCCGATCAGATTGGCAAGTTTATTGAGTTTTCTTTTTATCGGATTTTTTCGTATATTTCGGTTGCCGCTGTCTTGTCCCAGTTCAGAGTAAAGGCGGTGAATGGCGCATTCCGGGGTTGAGAATTCTCCGGTTTGCCAGTCCAGGTATCGGGGATACCTGATAAGGCTTCCGGCAACCAGTTGATCCAGGGTTAAAACCCTGTTTCTCCTTGAAAGTATGTGTCTGTCTTCGGTCAACCCCCAGCCTGCATAAAAAGGGATGCCATAAGTAAACACTCTCTTGGACCTCAGCAGGGCCTCGAAACCCACCAGTGAGGTCATGGTGTGGACTTCATCGGATACTTGAAGGCATTCACCTATGGATACATTTTCTGCCACCTCATCACAGAACTCAAGCAGTATATTTCTGCTGACACGCCCTTTTCTGTTGCCCCCGGTAACATCCGGGTGTTCCTTATAGATGATGTATCCGTTTTGCCGGGCTTTGCGGACTTCACGCAGCAGCCCGAGGTTTGTGCTGACATCCCGGCAACCCGCCTTTATGGATGCATCATCCTCCACCTGACCCGGTACCAGCACAACCTGCTGGCCCTTGTTCCTGGCCACCCTTAAAGCGCCGTTTACAACGAAGTTGTACTTGGAAATGTTAAATTCCACTATCATTTCACGCAGTCTGGCGGCCCGGCCCAGTTCGTCTGCGGTAAATTCGGCGTGGCAAAGAATATCCTCCAGATCGCTGGGCTGCCCAGGATCGTAGTAGATTCCCTTTTTGTCGACCACCAGTGAGAACGGCTTTGTAAAATCAGACCCCAGCCCCACCGAGCGCAGGAAGCCATCCTCGATCCTCCACAAGGGGACCCCCGTTTCTCCGGAGAGTTCCCGCAGCGGCTCCAGCTGTTTTGCTCCCCAGGTGACCAGGGCCGTGAGCCGGGCATTGTTCCCGGAGCCGATTTCTTTCCGGGCTTGTTGGACGCTGCCTTTGAATTTGAGCCGGTTCCCGGGGGACCGCAGGAATGCCTTGATATGATTCCTTTTCCAAAGGCGTGTTCCAAAGCAATAAATCTCACCCCGGTTGGCCTGAAAAATCCGGCGATGTTCTGCCAGATGCCCGATTACCGGCTCTATTTCCCCCCGGGTGCCCTGACACGGGTCCAGGTACCGCGGGTACAGGATATAGGCGGCGGCGAAAATTTCTTCCAGCGATCTTTTGGCCTTGCGGCGCGGCAGGGGAACGCGGTCGTCCGTCAACCCCCAGCCGGCATAGAATGGGACGCCAAAGCAACTGACGGGCCTGCCCGCCAGCAGGGCCTCGAATCCCATTTGTGAAGACACCGTGTACACCCTGTCCACCTGGGAAATAAGGTGCAACGGGTTTGCATTCTCGGCCAGCAGGTTCACCCTGCGTTGCCCCCCCTGGCTTTTACCGTGACTTTCAGCAAAGCTGCTGACGATGCGCTCAATATCGGTGGAATCCAGGTAGCCTTTTTTCTTGCCGGCCAGTACATCCGGATGGGTCTTGACCCAGATATCCGCCTCCGGGTTCTCTTCAAGGGCCGCGCCCAGCATCTCCAGGAAGGATTCGCGTCCGGCCAGCCCCAGGGAAACCGACATATCACCGAAGGTCTGATCCACCACCAGCACACGCTCCGCTCCGCTACGGGAGGGCTTTGGCAGCTCAACGGATACCCCGTGGTTGTACTTGGAGAGCCCCGCGGAAAGAATCCCGTCCATGGCAGCCCGGGCCCGGGCCAGCAGTTTGCCGCTTTTCAGCGTGGGTACGGGCCCCTGCCCGCTGCCCGGCAGACTGGAATAGGCCTCCGGCAGCCGCCCTGAGTTCAAAAGCTGCTCCAGGCCCGAGGGTGCTCCGGCGTCATAATAAATCCCGGTCGGGTCCAGCACGATGGAGAGCGGTCTCCCCCCAGAAACCCCCGGATCAACCGAACGCAGAAATCCATCCTCCAGGGTCACATAGGGCAGGCTGTACCGGGCCGCATATTCAACCGCCTTTCTGGTGTTGGCCTTGCGGCCCCAGCCCACGACCAGGTCTACCCCCCTGGCCTGCCGGCCCGAGGGGGCATAGAGCACCTCGTCCACCCCCAGCAGAATATCCAGGCCGGGAATCCTGACGATTCCCCGGCTGAAGGCGGCCGCTTTTATTTTTTTTTTGCTAGTGGACATATGTGCGGAAAGACTCCCCGGCCCGCTCATGCCGGAAGACCGGCATGCAGTTGACTGATATGGCGGACCGGTATCATCCGGCGCCATCGGATGGGCTACTGGCCGTTTCCAAGAAACAGCATATAGGCCGGATTGCCGGTTTCCTCAAGATAGGGGTATTGCAGATCCTGCAAAAACCGCTGGAACTGCTCCTTGTCCGACTCTGGAATCTCGAACCCCACCAGAACCCGGCCGAAGTCAGCGCCGTGCATGCGGTAGTGAAACAATGAGATATTCCAGGCGGGGCTCATGGCGTTGAGGAAGTCCATCATCGCCCGGGGACGCTCCGGGAACTGGAAGCGGTACAGCATCTCGTTCATGGCATTGATCGAACGGCCACCCACCATGTGGCGCACATGCGTTTTGGCCAGTTCATTCTCGGTTATATCCATATTCTTGAAGCCGTGCCGTTCCAGCGTCTCACCGAAAACACGCCGCTCCTCCTCGTTTGACAGGCCGATGCCCACAAAGATGTGGGCCTCCCGACGGTCGAACAGGCGGTAGTTGAACTCGGTAATGGAGCGATCACCCACCAGCTTGTCGCAGAAGAACCTCAGCGAGCCCGGCTTTTCCGGGATGGTCACCGCGAACAGGGCCTCGCGGCGCTCGCCTGTAAGGGTCCGCTCGGCCACAAACTGCAGCCGATCGAAATTCATGTTGGCCCCGGAGTTGATGGACACCAGGATTTTCCCGCTCAGGTTTTCCTGCTTGACATACTTTTTCAGGCCCGCCACACCCAGGGCACCCGCCGGCTCCATGATGGAGCGCGTATCCTCGTAAATGGCCTTGATGGCCGAGCACGTCTCGTCGGTGGTAACGGTGATTATCTGATCCACACATTTGCGGGTCATGTCAAAGGTGAGCTCGCCCACCTGCTTGACGGCCACCCCATCGGCAAAAAGCCCCACATTGCTCAGCACCACCCGCTCCTCAGAGGCCAGGGACTGCTGCATGGCATTGCTGTCCTCCGGCTCCACGCCGATAATCTGGGTGCGGGGATGTACCGACTTGAAAAACGCCGCCACCCCGGAAATCAGCCCTCCACCTCCCACAGGCACGAAAATCACATCGGGGTCTGGGCACTGCTGCAATATCTCATGGCCCACCGTGCCCTGTCCGGCAATCACCAGGGGGTCGTCGAAGGGGTGAATAAAGGTCCGCCCGGTTTCCTTTACCAACTGGGCGCAGTATTCCGCCGCTTCCGAGTAGTTGTCCCCGTGCAGAACCACCTCGCCCCCCATGCGCCGCACCGCATCCACCTTGATCTGGGGTGTGGTACGCGGCATCACGATCACCGCCGATATGCCCAGGTGTACCGCCGAGATGGCCACTCCCTGGGCGTGGTTGCCCGCCGAGGCGCAGATCACTCCCGCCTCACGCTCCCTGTCGTTCAGGTGGCATATCTTGTTGTAGGCCCCCCTTATCTTGAAGGAAAAGCAGGGTTGCAGATCCTCCCGCTTCAGCAACACCTTGTTGCCTGTCTTGCGGGAGAGCTGGGGGGCCTCATCCAGGGAGGTCATTTGAGCCACGTCATATACCCTGGCATTGAGTATATGCTTGAGCATTATCTCCATATTCGGTTCCATCGGGTTAAAATCGGGGCAAATCGCTGTCGGGCCGCGCCTTATGACAGCTGGCCCCGTCTGCAGACACTATTCCATTATTACCAATATCCAATAAATCCCGGAAAACACAATGGCTGCAATCGGTTTTTCGGAGCCGCATGGCTTGATGGCCCATGTTCTTCCGGTATAGACTTTTGCTTGTGTGGCCATCAACCGGCAGCATTCAACACGGCATGGGGACACGAGAAGGAAATTCGGAGAGGTGACTGAGAGGCCGAAAGTGGCAGACTCGAAATCTGTTGTGCGGGTGACCGCACCGGGGGTTCGAATCCCTCCCTCTCCGCTGATAATACAAGTGGTTTTGCGTTTTGGCTGGTATGGAATTAAGCGCAGAATGACACTCTTGCCGCACTTTTGACACACTTCCAACCCCCCTCGGCTGCGCCGGTCTCCCAACCGTGAGCACCGCCTGCCGATGCGAACCGGCAGCACTGAGCAGCGCCTGCCGATGCGAACCAGCAGCACTGAGCATCGCCTGCCGATGCGAACCAG
>Ga0224501_10004955_pt1 | contig 10505 bp, 8 predicted proteins | sample SF_Oct11_sed_USG_4_FD_169105 | JGI IMG/M metagenome (GOLD analysis project Ga0224501, IMG submission 169105) | Sediment microbial communities from San Francisco Bay, California, United States - SF_Oct11_sed_USGS_8_1 | ecosystem: Environmental > Aquatic > Marine > Sediment | place: USA...
GTAATCAAAACCGCTGCATTGATTTTCAGAGCGGCTCAGATCCAGCCAGGCATACCGCGCAATGCCCTCTAAATCGTCGTTTTTCTGCAGATGGATCAATTCATCCGGCGGAGGACTTTCGGGCATTTCCGGCATCTCGGGCTTTACGGCCTGATTGGGAGCAGTTGTGTCGGCTTTTTGAAATTTCTCTAAATCGGCTATATGCGAAGGTTTGAAATCATTCATATCAATGGATTCGCTTACCTGCTGATACGAAAGTTCTTCAATTGCCTGTTCCAGAAATGATAATTTGGGAACCTGAAATTTACCGTACAGTAAAATAATTAAAATCGCCGGACCCATCATGATCCATTCAGGATTTTCGGAAATCATAATTGTCAAAGTTATACTGGCGATGGCCAGCGGAACTCTGGTTGCCAGTACAGAGGCTTTAAATCTTTCTAGAGCCACGAGAGCCTTGATTTCATTGGGATTTTCAGGATACACTTCCATATTCGTATTAATATAAGGCTTTTTATTCGGCTTCATGGGGGCAAGCAGGTGGGATTTGCCGGATAATTTCCAACGCAGGAGCGCTGAAACAAGAATTAAAACTGCTATCACCGTCGTTTCAGCAATCGGAAGCGAGGAGCGGCCCGGTTGTTTCGCGGTTTCATCGGCGAGGACTAAATTAAACGCAATACCTGTGAAAATTGGAAATAAGGTTGCAACGCCCGGAAAGAGCAATGTCATTTCAATTAAAGAACGTCCCTGCTTCAGAAGAAATTTTTTATATTTTTGTCGTATCATGATTGCTTACTTTTTATGATTCTTTCTTTCAAGAGTAATTCATTAAATTATATATTTGATTCGGAAATAATATCTTAAATTGGACATAAAAAATCAGTTCGGAATAATAACTCTGATTTGAATTTAGATTGATACTTCATAGAGTCCAAAGCACATGAAAAATTTCATTAACATTTAATAAATCTGACATTCAGAATAGGCCCTTGTCAAGAAAAATTTTGTAACGTTTTGTATCACGAAATATCATTTTTTCTTCACAAACATAAAAGTAAGAGGAAAAGTCGTGTTTCGGCGGTTTGCTTAAGAAAAGAAATTTTTATAAATTATTTCAAAAAGCATCTTGACTCAAATACTCAGAATATTTAAAAAAACAATTGAGGAAATATATGGCGTCTGTAATTGCATATGGTTTAATCATCATTGGATTTATCAATTTGATCTGGTTTGCCTTCTGGGTTTTGCTAACTTGGAGCGGCGAAGTCGGCGTGAAATTATCCAAAAAACTCGGAACGGATAATGAAAATACCGATCAATATGCAGGAATAGCACGCAGTTATAAAAAGGAAGCCATACAAAAAACAATCATCAGTGCAGTCCTGATCGGGGCAGGATATTTGATTAAATATTTCTACGAAGTTTAATTTGTAAGATAATTTAATGAAAATCCCAATTCCCCCACAACCCTGCATTGCTCATCCCACTATCAGGGCCTGGTTAAAGACTGATTATTGAATATATAAAAGGCAGCCACGGAAAATTAGATATTAAAAAGCAATGAAGGGAAAGGGGCTTCTTTTTCTATCAGCCTGACGGCGAGTCATTCTTGAAAAAGATAATCAACTCATTTATCGAATTATATCTTCCAGGTTAATAAATAATTTGATCGAGTCCAATTTACATGAAAAATTCTGAATTAATTTCAATATTTCTTTTCGCATCTTTATTTTTTTTCCACTGCAAAGATGAAAAAGATGTAAATTTTGTTTTGGAGAAAAATTCAGGTTTTGAAACTGTTAAATTATCTGAACTGGTAGAAGCATATCATACTGTTCCGGAGGGTGTCTCTGAAAGTGATCACTGGTATCATATCAACGATCAGATCAAAAGAAAGCTTCTTCATACAGTAAGACTTTCTCATGGATCTGATATTTTTGGATATACCGCTGACTATGTTCTTACCTGCAGTGATCTCAGCGGCGATGATAATTTAACCTGCCAGCAGATTGAAGCCGATGATACGTACCATGTTTATGGATTTCCTCACTCAAATGTAAGATACGATACGCAGCTTCCTTTTGGGTTTATTGATCAGTATGGAAAAAAGATTTCTTCTCCTTATAAGATCGTGTTTGTTCCAGGAGAGGGTTCGCATTCGGAAGCAAAAATATTCATTCAAAATAATGAAGGGCAGTTCAGTTTGCAGGGGAAAGGAATTCTTATGGTGTATTTTCGCATCGAGGGAATTGGTTATGCTAAATACATATGGGTAATTGATCCTCTGTATTGATCTTTTACAGACGAAATTATATTTTAAAATTAATTTATAACATTGCTGATTCTCGTTCTTCTGCCCAATTTCTGGAAGCTTCTATCAGGTTTATTATAATTAGACTTTAATATTTAAAAATATTAATCCGTCTACTTTTCCTCTTCAAAATAAATATCTTCAATGTTCCACCAATATGCACCGGGTTTGGGATCAAGGCCTTTTAGGTTAGAACGAAAAACCGTATATCTCGCTGCATGAAAAAGAGGAATCAGAGGCAGTTTTCTGGAAAATGCATCCTGCATCTGCTGAGAAAGAAGCCGTGATCGTTCCTCAAACATATTTGTCCTGTATTTTTCAAAAAGATTCACAGCCTCTTCGTCAAAAGCTCCGAATGGTTTATCGGTAACAAGATTGTCGTTTTCTTCAGGCAAATTCCAGAAATTGATTGGATCTGTAGATCTGGTATATACAATTGCAATTCCTTCAGATTTGCCGCCGTAGGTCTCTTTAAATGTACTTTTTACGATTTTTACATCCAACTTGAAGCCAGCATTGTTAAGATCATCGATTATATATTTGGTTGTTTTATCCAGGGGAGAATTTAGAGATGTGGACGGCTTATTCCTGAAAAATGTAATTTTGACAGGAAGAGTAAGTCCCGCAGAGCGCAGCAGTTCCTTTGATTTTGCAGGGCTGTGATAATACTTTTCCGTATTCCAGGAAAAATCATCGGATGATCTGGAGCGATAACTGTTTGATACTTCGCCGTTGATGGAATCATAAACCTTCATGATTCGCTCTCTGTCAATAGCATAGACAAGGGCTTTTCGAACTTCAATTTTATTGAAGGGATAGTTTGCGACTCCCATCCTGAGGTAATAGAAAAATTTTTCAGGATTGGTTATAACCGTAAGTCCTTTTTGACCCATCGCATGTTTCGCTGAGAGTGAACTGACAGCAGGGGCAACGTCATAATAACCGGCCAGTATATCTTCTCCGGCATAATTATGTATTTTTCGTCCCTCCACCTTGTCTGAGTTTCTGAGAATAACTTTTTCTATTAAGGGAGGATTTCCCCGAAACTCTGGATTTCGAACGAAAATCATTTCTTTTCCTGATTCAAATTTTTCCAGTTTATATGGTCCGTTCAGAGGAATGTTTTCTGTTTTGAGAGCAGCATATACACCGTTAGCGCCTTCTTTTTTAAAAACCTCTCTAAGATTTTTTTCCGGAATTACGCGAAATGAATCAATTTTTGAGAACAGCCTTTTTGTATAATATACATCAACTGTTTCATCATCCACAATTTCTACAGATTTTCTGTACGGGTCTTCATCAAAATCAATTGAAAAAGCAACATCCTTTGACGTGATTGTTTGTCCATTGCTCCAGACCATATCCGGGCGAAGCTTCCATCTGATCCGCATTTCGCCGTTTGGAAGGAATCGCACGAATTCATTTGTCATTGCGGGGATTTGTACGTTTAGATAGGGAAGACTTCTATTTTTCTGAGGATGGTACATCCCTCTGGCAAGAAAGTTATCCATTATGCCGTAGGTAGTCAGGCTTTTCATGCTGATATAGTTGATTGTAATTTCTTTTTTTGCTGAAACCGGCCGGCCAGAAGCTTCGTTTACCGGAATCTCTTCAATGATAAATTCTTCCTTTTCTTTAATGAATGCAAAAATAGAAATAATTGCAAAAACAGTTACTGCGAGCGCCGGCATGAATCGCTGTGCCTGCAGATCATAATTTACGACATTTTCATTTTTTTTCTGATTCATTTTGTACATTATGATGGTATGAATCAGCGTCATAAGGATGATAATATAGGCTCCTATGAAAAAATGATCTGCAACAACCGTATAGGGTACGTCAGGAATAGAATCTGAAAGGGAAAGATTTAGAGCGACACAGGTTAAAAGAGCGGTAATAATCATTCCTGCTCTTGCCTCAATGTCATCAGGTACAATGAGAAGAGCAATTGTAGCCATGGTAATAATTATGGCCAGAGGGAAGAAAAGTTTTATGATATAAGAAAAAAATGGACGCTTAAGAGTCACTAAAAACTGCACTGAATCAGAGGAATATTTTTCCCCTTCAATCTCTACAGATCCCAGATCGGACTCATATGTTTTGTCTTTTATCTTGGCCTTGAAGTACGGCTCGTAGATCCATCCTGTAATGGAAAATCCCTGGTTCATTCCGCTTCCGGTAAGATCCGGCTTTAATTCTCCCAGAGTTGAAGGAATTTCAAGTTCAATCGGAAGAGTCTGCGTATCAAAAGGAAATTTATTAAGAGGAAAAGAGCCGCGGAACACACCCTGGATTCTCCATCGGACGCTTTTCCAGGGTCCGTCTGATTCTGTAGAAATCAAATCAATAGATCCAATCTCGCCGTTGGTAAAGCTGAATGGAGGATTCTTTACATCAAGAAGAACATTTTCCTCTGACCACTTGATCCAGAAATAAAAATCAGCCTGAAATCTTCCTTCTTTAAGATCAAATCCGGAAATATCATTCAAATAAATGCCTGTATAAATATTCTTTTTAGTTTCTGAAAAAATTGAATTAAACGAAAAAATAAGTATCAGTAAGATGAATGCCGTCTTTAATTTCATAAATTTCCATTGAGTTTTTCCTTTTTTTTTCGGCAATGTCGTTATATATCAAAAACAAAAATTCAGGATGAATGGCAAATTTCTGGAGAAAACAAACTCATATGAAAATCAGATCTGACGGAGTTATACTTCATTTTTGCAGAAAAGTTTTTTTGAGAATCTTTTCGTATTACCCTTGACCGGTTTAAATAAAAGGATAAATTTATGTTGCTGTGCCGGGCACTTTTATAACTGCCTTTACTGTATAGTATAATAGCTGGATCTTTCAAGGGGCGTTATGACATACAGAGGAGCAGAGTTTATTTTGAAAAACAAAGAAAAATTCTCTCATTTAAAAAGACTGATCGTATTTATGAATTATTTATCAGATGACATTGCTGAAAAAATCAGATCTGTATGTCCTGAAGTGATCAGCTATTACCAGAAAGAAATATATGAAGACGATCCGGAAGGATGGGGAGTAAGTTATTAGATTTTGTAAACATTGAACGGCATTTCAATGCCTTTTAATTTTTCCTGTTTCCTTTTGAGGGTTCTGCCTGAAAGGATTTTTTTAACATTGGGAGCTTCCAGAATGGAATCAGTCATGTAAATTTCATCGCCGTTTGCAAGTCCCTGAATTCTTGCTGCAATATTGATGGACTGTCCGAAATAATCCAGCCTTTCGTTTAAAGTGACAGCGATTGCAGCGCCTCGATGGATTCCAATTTTAATATATATATCTTCATCGCTGCTGTTTTTGTTATAGCTTTTTATAGCATCTCGCATTTCTATTGCAGCAGTCAAAGTATCTGCAGATGACTGAAAGGCGGCCATGATGGCATCTCCGATCGTTTTCACGATTGCTCCGTTATTGCGAATTACTGAATCTCCCAGAACATCAAAATGATGATGGACAAGAGAAAATGCCTTTAAATCACCGATACGGTCATATAATTCTGTTGAACCCTGCAGATCTGTAAACATTCTGGATGTATCTTTTACTGCCATTCCGCCCGTTGACTGAAACAATTCAAGATTGAAAATATTTCTAAAAGTCTGATTCGTAAGCATATCTGCGCCGGTAAGATAGGGTTCAAAAATCAGCTGATGATGCTCCAGCTGTTCCATTTCCAGAAGAAGAATCATAATTTTTTTATTTGAATTGTTTTTTAATGAAATTTCTAATTGTCCCGGATTGGGTTCTCCGTTTAAAATAAATTCATTTCCGTTAAATTCGCATCCCTATTTCTTTGTTCTGCTTATAAAATCCTGCTCCGCCGAACATTTCTGACCCTACCAGATAACTGCCGCTGTATTCGAAATGAACTGTTTTTTCTTCCTGCGGCTCCAGATACCCAAAATATTTTGACAAGCTTCTTACTACATCCGGAAAAGGAGCATCAATTCCCGGCAGTCTGCAGTCTCTTGAAAAACGGTAATAAAAAAGATATTCTTCATCTGTAAGAGAATCCGGATCGTGAAATTTGATTTTTCTGATGCGGGGATCCACAGTAAAATTGACTGTGACAAGATCATCAAGGCTTGCCTGGCTTTCCAGCTGACAGAAACAGGCAGCCTTTGCTGTCTGAAGACTGGAAAAGCTGAGAACACGGTCTCCGCATTGGGGGCATCTTAAATTCCATTCAATTTTGAAAATTCCCAATTTTGCTGCATGCAGAAAGAGATCGAGAACATCCCGGTGCGGGAAATTATAATCTGCAGAAAATTTTTTAGTGTTAATGTACAATAATTCAAAATCAGACCCTTCACGGATATATTTTTCCAGGGTTTCTGTCAGCCCGGGCTTCCATTTTTTAATGGAATTCAGGTCTTTTATGACTTTTTCAAATTGTGTTTCATCTTTCAGATTCATGAGCATTCCAGAGACATCTTATATTTCAAAGTTATTATACTTCAAGTATAAATTTTATATTTTTAGAATATAAAATTAGACTATATTGTATTAAGCATGATTTATTTGTTAAATAAAATTAACAGTTTTGGCTTTATGATAGAAGGTTTTCAGAAATTTTTATAAATAATTAAGAAACCATTGCTTGAAAAATATGTAATGTTGATTCAGAAAAAGATATTTCTTCTGCACTATTTATTTGTATTTATGAAGTCTCTCGTTGTTTGAATGATCAAACCAGGATCATCAAGGTGAATATGGTGTCCGCTTTTTTCAGCAATGATAACATCGCTTGATTTGAATAGCTTAGAAGTTTGAAATTGAAGTTCAGTCCACTTTAACGTGATTTGCCTGGATTTTTCATCGTTAAATCCGGGAAATAAATCTGATTTTTTATGAACAAGAAAAACAGCCGGTATATCGTATGATGTATCGTTTTGTAATTTTTCTTCCATTTGAGTTACGATATTTATTTCATCCTCTATTATATTAACATATTTTGGTCCTTCAATTGAAAATTTAAATGATCGGTATTTATCCGGAAAATTTTTTGGAAGAATTGATTCGCCAATCATGCGAGAAATGCCTATTGGTCCAAGAACTTTTAATACTGGTAGAAGTATATTGACATGCTGTTCAGCATATCCGGATTCAGGAATGATTTTAGTAAAATGTACAGGTCGCGGATCAACAAGTATAAGGCCTGCAGCAAGAGATGGATATTTTTTTGCAAATACTCTTGCATAAAGTCCGCCCAAGGAATGTCCTATAAAGACACACGGGCAGACAATATTCTTTTCTGTAAGTACAAAATGCAGGTTGTCTAGCATATCTTCAAGAGTAAGCCGGGACTGCGGCAAATCACTCCATGCATACCCCGCCCGGTCATACCGAAATACAATTGTAAAATGAGTTAATCCGTCAGCGACTTTATCCCATTCGTATGATGAACTGCCTGCGCCGGTTATAATGACCACTGGATAGGCGCCGGTCCCGGAAATATTTACATGCAAGTTGTATTTGCCGTTATTAACCAATTCTCCCGGTGGAGGATACAGCTTTGAATCACGGTTTTTTTTATAGAATTCGCTGATAAAGCCTGTGATACCAAGCAGCAGTAAAATCAATCCTGTTATTTTCAGGATTTTAACCAGTTTTTTCATCTTGATTATGCTTTTGATTCAGTAATATCTGGCAAGTATTTAAACTATATATATATATTATTTATAAGAACCTACAGATATGCCTGCCTGATAAAACGATGGTATAGTTATCTGATGAAATTGAATTTTTTTACTTGAAACAAATATTCAAATACAGTATGCATGGTTAGATATTGAGGAGAAATAAACAAAATTATGGATCTACATGTCAAGCCTGCCCCATGTTCAAAATGCGGAGGACTTTTTAAATTTCCGAAAAAATTTTTAAGGATATTGAAATGTCCTTACTGTGGAAATGAAAAAGAGATTTTTGAATCTAAAAAAACAATTCAAGAAATTAAAAAATTTTTTAATGAATTCAAATTAGATGAAAAAACTTTGTTATTGAAGTTCAGGATGTTTTCTGATTTAAAAAATAATTCTTCAGCATATGCATCCACTTTGATAAGTGGCTTTTTGGCTTTTCCTATGTTAGTTGTGATTATTATGCTGGCTGTAAAATCTTTTCTTTTTCAGCCTGAAGAACTATTGCATTACGATGTTATAACGATAATTATTTTTGTTATTGTATTTAATTTTATATTTTATCTTAATATTCGAAATATATTTTATAGGCCATTTATACGATTCGATAATAATATATTTGAATTTAAGTCAGGCTACAATTCTCTTCAAGTGGAAACAAGTCAAATAATCATGTTTACATGCATACCGGTAAACTCCCTGAATCATGAAATTCTTGCATCACTTTTCGGTTATCGCAAAACATTTCATGAAAAGAATGGTTATTATTATGCTTTGATGCTTCATAAGAAAGATGGGTCAGCCGTATTACTTTCTCCGGGACTTTCCAGGCAGGAATCAGAAGCAACAGCGAATTCATTAAATTTATTTTTATCAAATGCAGCACCGCCGGATATTGAATTACAAATTAAAGAAAAGATTCCCGCGATATCAAATTCGAAAATTGCATTTTCATCAAAACCAGCTCCAGGACGCTGCCTCGAGATAAAAATTCCTCAGCTTAGTCCTCCCAAAAGTATTTCCTGCTCTTCCTGCGGTGCGTCAGTATCTGTTCCTTTGCTGAAGCATATAGGCGATACAATATCGTGTGGCTATTGCAGCGATCTTTTAGTGATTAAATTCTTGAACGATGAAGAAACATTATCAAAAATTACAATAAACAATGATCTTGTAACAAAAGAAGGAAATAATATATTTTATCTGAATAAAAATAGGACTGCATACAATTATTCTTCTTCAAAAAACGAAGCTATTAATTATCTTATAGCATTCTGGATTTTTCATGGAATGATGTTTTTTTTAGGTATTTTAGCTCAATTTTACATGGAGAAGAACTCAATCAAGGAACCTGCAATATTGTTTATATTGAATTCAATTCCAGTTCTATATTTTATGAGATCATTCCAGGTGCGTGGAGAAAGAAATGATATTTTATTGAAATTATTAAGATTCTCATTTGCAGGAGCTTTCATGAGCCTTGGATATTTACCAATTTTATTGTACAGGTCTTTTGGATTTCTTAATAAATACAAATTAATAATTTCTGATGAAATTTTTATGGAACGATATAGATTTTCTTCTCCAATAATTATTCCTTCTGACGACATAGAAGAATCTTTTTTGTACAGGTGGGATAAATTCTCTATTGTCTGGGATGCCGCTGAAGATCTTGCAGACATTGAAGAAAAAATAAAAATATTTAACTCGAAAAGCAGTGATGAATTTACTTTTACGGATCCACGCTATATTTACGATAAAGCGATATGGGGCGTTGCACTCGTTTTGAAAAATGGAAGCGTATATCATTCAATTGTTTTGACAGATAAACCAACAGCAGATTTAATTGTTCTTCAAATTAACAGCAGGACAAAATACAGGAGATAAATAAATTTAGTATTTTTTAACGATATGGGCAAAATAGAGACAATTCTTTTTTCCTCAGTTTCGCCTATTGTCATAATATAGAATAATTTCTTTCCATAAACCTTTCTCTTCAATAGTATTAATTCTTTGTGGTGAGGCTGTTTCCATTCGTCAGAATTATGATAGTAATTCCATTTTCAGAATATTTTTATTTTCTGATTGTGAAGTCGTTGTGTTTAATCAGCACTTTCTGTTTAATACATTGTCACCATCGTCAATTATTTCATTTTCCTCACGCCCTTTTGTTAAAATCTTTTAATCTCCTGAATTTCATGAGCATTAAATCCAGGAGATGCAAGAAAATATTGAAGTGCAGCAGAACAGGTGCCGTGTAAATATGAAATTCGGCAGTAGATTTTCAGTTTGACTGTCAAAGTGGAGATGTTGAAATTAGAATTATAGAAAACGTCTTATATGGGCAGTTAAAATAACCTGACAATAATTTATTTACACAGGGTATTGAAAAGAATGTTAAAAAGTTCAGTTATAAATTTCCCAAAATTATTTTTGATTACAGGGAATCCCTCATCGGTCCGGAATATTGACTTCAAGCTCAGGAAAATCAAAAGCTTCCTTTTTATTTCTATGATTCTTTTATCCGG
>Ga0224501_10004957_pt1 | contig 10502 bp, 9 predicted proteins | sample SF_Oct11_sed_USG_4_FD_169105 | JGI IMG/M metagenome (GOLD analysis project Ga0224501, IMG submission 169105) | Sediment microbial communities from San Francisco Bay, California, United States - SF_Oct11_sed_USGS_8_1 | ecosystem: Environmental > Aquatic > Marine > Sediment | place: USA...
TCGGAGCAGATTTCCAGCGCATTGAGCAATCGCCTGGCATCCCCGTCAGCGGCTTCGAGCAACAGCGCCCTGCCACCCTGGCTAATGCTGAGGCCCAGCGCCCCGAGACCCCTCTCTTTATCCGTTAGCGCCAGGTCGAGAATAGCGGCCAGTTCATCGGCGGTGAGGGATTGCAACTTGTAGACCCGGGCTCTTGAGAGCAAGGCGTTATTGAGTTCGAAAGAAGGGTTTTCCGTGGTGGCACCCACAAAGATAATGGTGCCGTCTTCAATAAACGGCAGGAAGGCATCCTGCTGGGCCTTGTTAAAGCGGTGCACCTCATCCACAAAGAGCATGGTTTTTTTGCCGCTGGTCATTTGCTGCTGGCGGGCAATATCCACACTCTGGCGAATTTCCTTGACGCCGGAAAGTACGGCGGAGATGGCTTCAAAGTGGATATCGCATTGCAGCGCCATCAATCGGGCGAAGGTGGTCTTGCCCACTCCCGGCGGACCCCAGAGCACCATGGAGTGGACGTGGGATTGCTCAATGACCTCTCTCAAAGGTTTACCGGGGCCGAGCAGGTGACTCTGCCCCTGATACTCCGAAAGGGAATGCGGACGCATGCGTGAAGCCAGGGGTTCGTAGACAGGCTTTTCGTTAAAAAGAGACATGGGAACCGCCATTTAATCCTGAATGACTTCCACCCCTGGCGGAACCGTAAAAGTAAAACGCTCGGGGTCAATCGCATCCCGGTTATTGATTTCGTCGAATACAATCTGGGTGGCCTGCCCCATTCCGTCGCGAATCAGCAGGGCCGTTAGGCGGTTACCCGAAAACTCAATACTGAGAGTCTTGTAAAGACTGTCTGCCGCTTTGGGTGCCAGCACAAACACTTCCGATTGTTCATCCTCGAAATAACCGGTTTCGTAGGATTGCTCAATCTCCTGATCGTTCTGCGCCAGGAGCAATACCGGAATGGTGGCTCTGTCCAGTTGGCTGATAATCACTTGCTCCAGGTCGATATCATAATTCCATAACGCATGGCCATCAGAGACCAGCGTCTGGCTCAGTGGCTCCCGGGTCTCAATGCGAAAACGGTCAGGGCTGGCGAGCCACAGCTCCCCGGTGGTGGTTTCGATGATACCGCCCTGGGCGTTAATGGTGGTCTGGGTAAACTGGCCCTGAAACTGGTGATATTGCAATAATCGCTGCCCCAGAGAAGGATTAAATGAATCCGGTTCTTGTATGTCCGGTTCTTGTATGTCCGGTTCTTGTATGTCCGGTTCTTGTATGTCCGGATCTTGTATGTCCGGATCTTGTATGTCCGGATCTTGTACGTCCGGATTTTGTGGAAGCTGTTCTTGTGAAGGTGATTCCTGTGTGACCGATGCCAACGGGCCTGGCGCTTCCGGGCGCGTTTCGGTTGTGGCCGCATCTCCGCAGGCCACCAGCGGCATGAGCAATAGCATCAACAGGATGAGGGCCCGATTACTGATTATCACCGACCAGTACCTCCCTGGAACCATTGCTGTTCATTTCAGAGACGATCCCGGCCGCTTCCATGCCCTCTATCAATCGCGCCGCCCGGTTATAACCGATGCGCAACTTGCGTTGTACAGAAGAGATGGATGCCCGGCGGGTTTCCATCACAAAAGCCACAGCCTCATCATAAAGCGGATCCTGCTCCACATCGTCATCAGTGCTACCGTTAGCCGGTGATGGCAGCACCTCGGCATCGGTACGGGCATCGAGGATCTCATCAAGGTAGTTTGGCTCTGCCAGCTCTTTCCAGCTATCCACCACCCGATGCACTTCATCATCATCCACAAAAGCGCCGTGCACGCGAATGGGCAACGGCGAGCCGGATGGCAGATACAGCATGTCGCCGTGCCCCAGCAATTGCTCCGCGCCCCCCTGATCAAGAATGGTCCGGGAATCCACTTTCGAAGAAACCTGGTAGGCAATCCGCGTGGGGATATTGGCCTTGATCAAGCCGGTAATCACATCCACGGATGGCCGCTGGGTAGCCAGAATCAAATGGATGCCTGCCGCCCGGGCCTTCTGGGCAATCCGCGCAATCAGTTCTTCAACCTTTTTACCGACAATCATCATCATGTCGGCAAACTCATCAATGATCACCACAATGAAGGGCAAGGCTTCGAGATCCGGCGGATCGTCGTCCACGACATCATCCACAAAGAGGCCGGGTTGCGGTACCCAGGTGGGATCCTTGATGGGCTGCCCGGCTTTCTCGGCGTCACGCACTTTCTTGTTAAAACCCGAGATATTGCGCACACCCAGCGCCGCCATGAGGCGGTAACGCCGCTCCATTTCTGCCACACACCACCTGAGGGCGTTGGCCGCATCTTTCATATCCGTGACAACCGGTGTCAGCAGGTGCGGAATCCCCTCGTAAATGGCCAGTTCCAGCATTTTGGGGTCCACCATGATGAGCCTGACCTGTTCCGGGGAAGCCTTGAAGAGAATGGAAAGGATCATGGAGTTCAATCCAACGGACTTACCCGAGCCGGTGGTACCCGCTACCAGCAGGTGAGGCATTTTCGCCAGATCCACCACGACGGGTAACCCGGAAATATCCTGCCCGAGCGCCAGGCTGAGCGGCGAAGTGGAGGCATCATAATGTTTGGACGATAGCACTGTACTGAGCTTGACGACCTCCCTGTCCACATTGGGAATCTCGATGCCCACCACGGACTTACCCGGAATCACTTCCACCACCCGCACACTGGTGACGGCCAGCGAGCGCGCCAGATCCTTCACCAGGCTGGTGATTTTGCTCACTTTGACACCCGGAGCCGGTTGTACTTCAAAACGGGTAATGACCGGGCCGGGATGCACCGCCACCACTTCAGCTTCGATGCTGTAATCCTGCAATTTGATTTCAAGCAGTCGGGACATGGCTTCAAGATCATCCTCGGAATAGCCCCGGCTGCTGTCTTTAATATCCTCGTCCAGCAGGTGCAAAGCCGGCAGGCTGTCTGTGGTCGGCACCTTGAACAAAGTACCCTGCTTTTCCCTTTCCACCCTTTCGCTGATTTGCGGTTTGGCAGGCGCCACATCGATAACCGGTGCTTTGCGGGTAAGGTTTTTCTCCACCTGTTTCTGCAGGGCTTTACGACGCTCCGCAGTGGATTCACGGCTTTGCTTGCGATCCCTGTAACGGCTACGCAAGTCATACCAGCGCAACACCAGGCGCTCCCAGAGTTCCATGCTGACGCGACCGGTACCCTCCATCACCGCCAGCCAGGAGATATCCGTAAACAGCACCAGCCCGAAAAGGAAGCTGGCGATGGCAATCAGTGTTGCCCCGATATAACTGAAAGCGGTAATGAGGCCATCCGCCGTCATGCGCCCAAGAATGCCACCGCTGCCTTCCCGCAGCGTGATGCCATTGCTGTAAAAATGCAGACTGGCGATGGCCGTCCCTGCCACCAGCACCAGGATCAAGCCCCCGAAACGTACTGTCAGCAGCATCCAGTGGAAAGCCGGTTTCTCGGCGCGGGTACGAAACACCAGCCATGCCTGATAGGCCGCCACCAGCGGCAGAATGTAGGCCATGTAACCAATGAGGAAAAACAGCACGTCGGCTATCCAGGCGCCGGACAGGCCCATGGAATTGGCCACCTGCTGGTTGATGCCGGTATAGGTCCAGCCCGGATCATCCGGGTGATAGGTCAAGAGTGCCAGTGAAAGCCAGGCGCACAGCACCACCAGACCAATGAGGGCCCCCTCGGTCAGTCGATGGGCCATGAAGTTCTCCATGCCCGGGTCAGCAGTCTTGCGCTTGGTTGTTTTTACGGCATTCGCCAATGTGTTATCCCGTTCCTGTGGTTCACTCTGACAGCCCTGCGGCCAGGGCTGATCATTAATACACACATTAATGCAGGTGAAAACCGGCATTATAACCCTAGTCAGAGATTATGACCGTTTTTCGGATTTAATTTCTCCAGGCCATTTGCCAGCCTTCATGGCTACTGTAAAATTCTCTGTTTTTCAGAGAATTAGCTGATCATGACTGACGCCCGGCAGACCCTCCACCATCAATTAATTATCCTCGGCTCCGGTCCGGCAGGCTATGCTGCTGCCATTTATGCCGCAAGAGCCAACCTCAATCCGGTGGTCATCACCGGTGTTGAAGTGGGCGGTCAGCTCACCACTACCACCGATGTGGATAACTGGCCCGGCGACGCTGAGGGCCTGCAAGGACCGGATTTGATGGAGCGCATGCGCGAGCATGCCGAAAGGTTTGAGACCCAACTGGTGTACGATCATATTCATACAGCAGAGCTACAGCAACGTCCTTTCCTGCTGCATGGCGATGGCGCCTCCTATAGCTGTGACGGGCTGATTATCGCCACTGGCGCCTCGGCCCGTTATCTGGGATTACCGTCAGAAGAAGCCTTCAAGGGCAAGGGCGTCAGTGCCTGCGCGACCTGCGACGGGTTTTTCTATCGCAAGAAGAAGGTGGCCGTCATTGGTGGCGGCAACACCGCACTGGAAGAGGCCCTTTACCTGGCCAATATTGCCTCGGAGGTGGTCATGGTGCATCGGCGGGACCGTTTCCGGGGTGAAAAAATACTCCAGGACCGGGTCATGGCCAAAGACAATATCACCGTCATGTGGAATCACGTGCTGGAAGAAGTTCTGGGCGATGAAACCGGGGTGACCGGCATGCGTATTCAGCAGGTAAATGATCAATCCAGCCAGGATATCGACCTTCATGGCGTGTTTATCGCCATAGGCCACTCACCCAACACCGGACTTTTTGAAGGCCAACTGGAGATGGATGGCGGCTATATCCGCATTCAGTCGGGTCTTAAGGGCAATGCCACGGCAACCAGTGTCCCCGGTGTCTTTGCGGCTGGCGATGTCTGCGATCAGGTTTACCGCCAGGCCATCACTTCAGCGGGATTCGGTTGCATGGCTGCGCTGGATGCGGAAAAGTATCTGGATGACCTTGACTGAGGCACATTGCATTGACCCTACCCTGGCTTGAAGAAACCGATTACAGCTTCCCGCCAGTAGATACCGCGCTGGAGGATCCCAACGGGCTGCTGGCCGTTGGTGGGGATCTTTCCGTGGCACGCCTGATTGTTGCCTATCGACAGGGTATTTTTCCCTGGTATGAAGAAGGCGGCCCGCTGCTCTGGTGGTCACCGAATCCGCGCAGTGTGTTGATTCCCGAACAATTCCGTATTTCCCGCAGCCTGCGCAAAAAGCTCAACAGCCAGCGCTTTACTGTCACCTGCAACCAGGCTTTTGAAGTGGTCGTCGAGGCTTGCAGCGATACCAGGGCCTATACCTCCAGCACATGGATTACGCCCTATATGCAAAGGGCCTATTGTCGGCTCCATGAAATGGGTTATGCCCATTCCATTGAAGTCTGGGAAGACAAGCAACTGGTGGGTGGGCTCTATGGCGTCTCCATGGGGCGCATCTTCTTCGGTGAGTCCATGTTCCACCGGGTCACTGACGCCTCCAAAGTGGCTTTTGCCTATTTATCCAGACTGCTGGATCTGGCAGGCTTTCCCATTATTGACTGCCAGGTAGAAAATCCGCATTTAAATAGCCTCGGGGCCATCGATATGGAGCGGCAGGAATTTCTCGATCTGGTGACACTCTATACCGCTAAACCGGCACCCCACAACCTGTGGAAACCGAGAAAGCTGCGTCTGGCTGCTGTCTCCACATCGACCGCTGCCACATCCAGCACTTCCATATCAACCACATCCTCAACAAGCAAACCGAGCGAGTAAGACGCCCATGTCTTCCCTCGCCCAGCTACGTTTTTTTATCACGCCCGAACACGACTGCAGTTACCTGGAAAACAAAATGGCGACGACCCTGTTTGCCGACCCTGGCGTGACGATCAATACCCGTCTTTACACGCGGCTGACCCAGGCCGGTTTTCGTCGCAGCGGCAATCACATTTACCGACCACACTGTGAATCCTGCCAGGCCTGTATTTCCACTCGCATTAAAGCCCGGTTATTCTCGCCCGGCCGGTCACACCGGCGTGTCCTGAAAAAAGGACAACAGGTGGCGTGGATAAAAGCCCTGCCCAGGGTCAGTGAGGAAGCTGTGCAGGTTTATACGCGTTACATTAATGAGCGACATGCCGATGGTGACATGTATCCGCCTTCCGTAGCGCAGTTTGAGTCTTTTCTGGTGGAGGGGCGCCCGGAAGCCATCTTTTTTGAAATGCGCATTGAAGACAAACTCATGGGCGTTGCGGTGGCAGACAGACTGGAGGATGGTTATTCCGCCATCTACACTTTTTTTGATCCGGATTATGATGCCTATAGTCCCGGCACCCTGGCGATTCTGCGCTTGATTGAAGAGAGCCGTAAAGAACAGCTGGACCATGTTTATCTGGGCTACTGGATCAGGGAATGCGCAAAAATGCATTATAAAATCCGCTTTCGGCCCATGGAACTCTTTATTCAGGATCAGTGGATCAGCACAGGAAGCGCATAATCCCGCCACATGTCTTTGCTTAACCGCCCGAATTAGGGCAAAATTCACGCCGTCTTAAAACCAACAGGTCAAGAATGCCCAAAGAAGATCATATTCAGATGTCAGGTACCGTTATGGATACGCTGCCAAACACCATGTTTCGCGTTGAACTGGAAAACGGTCATATGATCGTTGCCCATATTTCAGGAAAAATGCGAAAGAACTACATCAAGATTTTGACAGGTGACAAGGTAACGGTCGAACTGACACCCTATGATCTCAGCAAGGGGCGCATCGTATTCCGCGAATGATGCGAGCCTGAATCTCAGGCCGATACCGGCTCTTCAATCTCCATCACCAGATCACCATCTGACACAGTCACATGGACAACACCACCGTTGTGGGAAAGCTTGCCAAAGAGAATATCCTCGGCCAGTTCCTTCTTGATCTTATCCTGGATCAGGCGCTGCATGGGTCTTGCGCCCATGGCCTTGTCATAGCCATGTTCTGCCAGCCAGTCCCGGGCCTCATCACTGACATCCAGAACCACTTTTTTGTCATCCAGTTGTACCTGAATTTCCACCAGGAATTTATCCACCACGGTTTTGATGACTTCCTCAGAGAGGCTGTCGAACTGAATAACCGCATCCAGCCTGTTACGGAATTCGGGCGTGAACATTTTCTTGATAGCTTCCATGCCATCGGTTGCGTGATCTTGCTGCGTGAAACCAATGGATGAACGGCTCATTTCCTGGGCCCCGGCATTGGTGGTCATGATAAGCACAACATTACGGAAATCAGCCTTGCGCCCATTGTTATCCGTTAGCGTGCCGTGGTCCATCACCTGCAGCAGCAAATTGAAGACTTCCGGGTGCGCCTTTTCGACCTCGTCCAGCAACAGTACACAGTGAGGATGCTTGGTAATGGCTTCCGTCAGCAAGCCACCCTGATCGTAACCAATGTAACCGGGGGGCGCGCCAATCAGCCGGGACACTGTATGCCGCTCCATATACTCCGACATATCAAATCGAATCAGCTCAATGCCCATGATCTTGGCAAGCTGCTTGGAGACCTCTGTCTTGCCCACGCCCGTGGGGCCCGAAAACAAAAACGAGCCAATGGGTTTTTCGCCTTCCCTGAGACCGGCTCTGGATAATTTGATGGCAGTGGACAGGGATGCAATGGCACTGTCCTGGCCAAAGATCACCATCTTCAGGTTGGTATCCAGACTGCGCAGCTTTTCCTTATCAGAAAGGCTGACACTCTGCGGCGGAATACGGGCCATCTTGGCCACGACCTTTTCCACATCAGCAGGGCTGATCATTTTCTTGCGCTTGGCCGGTGGCTGCAGTTGCTGATAGGCACCGACCTCGTCAATCACATCAATGGCTTTATCCGGCATAAACCGGTCATTGATATACTTGTCGGCCAGTTCAGCGGCGGCCCTCAGGGCCGGATTGGAATACTTGAGCTGGTGGTATTCTTCAAAACGACTCTTGAGACCTTTGAGGATCTCATAGGTATCTTCAACGCTGGGTTCAATGACATCGATCTTCTGAAAGCGTCTGGACAATGCCCTGTCCTTGTCGAAGATGCCCCGGTATTCCTGGTAGGTGGTTGAACCCATACAGCGGATTTCACCCGAGGCCAGCAGGGGTTTGAGCAAATTGGAAGCATCCATAACACCACCTGATGCAGCACCCGCGCCAATGATGGTATGAATCTCGTCGATAAACAGGATACTGCCTTCCTGCTCTTTGAGTTCGGCCAGTAATCCTTTGAGGCGTTTTTCAAAATCCCCGCGATACTTGGTACCTGCCAGCAATGAGCCCAGATCAAGGGCGTAAACATTACTCTTGGCAATCACCTCGGGCACTTCCCCTTCCACAATTTTCTTCGCCAGCCCTTCTGCAATGGCCGTTTTGCCAACACCGGATTCCCCTACCAGCAGGGGGTTGTTTTTACGGCGACGGGAGAGAATCTGGATAACCCGCTCCAGTTCATCCTGGCGACCCACAAGCGGATCAATCAGGCCTTTACGTGCCTGCTCGTTAAGGTCCATGGCGTAGTTTTCAAGCGGGCTGGGGGATTTGCCCTCTTCGAGCAACTCGCCGGTAGCAGCATCACCGGCCTCACCTTCTTCCGATTCACCACTCTTGGTGATGCCATGGGCAACATAGTTGACCACGTCAATGCGGTTGATATCCTGCTTTTTCAATACGTAGACTGCGTGACTCTCCTGCTCACTGAAAATTGCAATCAGGACATTTTCACCAGAGACTTCCTTCCTGCCGGAAGATTGCACGTGGAATACGGCTCTTTGCAGAACCCGCTGGAATCCCAGCGTTGGCTGGGTTTCCCGATCCTTTTCATTTTTCGGGATCAACGGCGTGGTGGAATCAAGGAACTCTTCGAGTTCCCTTCTTAATGCCTCAATATCTGCTCCGCAAGCTTTAAGCGCTCGTAACGCCGAACCATTGTCCAGCAGCGCCAGTAAAAGGTGCTCAACAGACAATAATTCATGACGTTTCGCCCTCGCTTCCTTGAAGGCATTGTTTAACGTAATTTCCAGTTCCTTGCTTAACATCGCTCTTTACCTGCTCGTCTGTAGCTGCGCATTATTCCCTTATTGTCATCTCGGCACCCGTCAATCTGCCAGTTCGATATCAGAAACCAGCGGGTGTTGATTTTCCTGCGCGTACTGATTGACCTGCGCGGATTTCGTTTCTGCGATATCTCTCGGGAAGATACCACAGGTTGCCTTTCCCGTTGTGTGCACAGCAAGCATGACCTGTGTGGCTTTCTCCCGGTTCATGGCAAAAAATTTCTGTAACACTTCTACGACAAATTCCATGGGCGTGTAGTCATCATTAAACAACACCACCTTGTACAACGATGGGCGTTTTAACTCGGGCTTGACCGGCGCGGTGATTGTCCCCGAATCCGGCTCTGAGTCCCCTTCTTCGGACTGTGCCCTGATGTTCATGAGTTCATGAAATAATCGCTTACCTCCGTCTTTCATTTTAACAATAACGCCACACGCTCTGTTTCAATTATCACTCCTCTTGGGGTATTCCGGTATCGGAATTTTACCTCTTGATCCAGGTAATCATCCAGCCTGTCCCAGTATAACCCAAACCATAACACAGCACGCGCAATGGCGTGTAAAAGGCCCGAAAGCGTACACTATCCCGATAATCGTGGCCATTAGACCGTCAGATCCGGCTGGCGTTCCTGGGGGATTCATGTACCGATCATCGGGTGGATGAAGGATAAATCGCACGATAACAGGGCGATGACAGAGCGATAGTTGACGAAACAGGCATTTTGACCCTAAAGTACTACCCAGAAGCACCAGATAGTGCGTTATCGTGCGTGAGGTTGAGCTTGCGCCGATAAAAGCCTTAGTCAAAGCGCGCTTATCACTAGAGGTAGTATGCATGCCCACAGGACGCGTTAAGTGGTTCAATAACGCCAAGGGTTACGGGTTTATTCTTCCTGAAGGGGAAGGTCCGGATTACTTTGCCCACTACTCATCCATACTCATGGATGGTTACCGTACCCTCAAAGCCGGCCAGTTAGTGTCCTTTGATTTGCTGGAGGGCCCCAAAGGCGCGCATGCCATCAATATCAAGGTTCTGGAAGACGGGGCTCAGAACGAGCAGCACTGAGGATTCAGCACCGCCCGCCTCTGATCTGACTGGCCCATGATCTGGACTGCCAGTGACCGGTTAATTACATGTGCTTGATGATGGCATCACCAAATTCGGATGCCTTAACCAGCGTTGCACCTTCCATCAATCGCTCAAAGTCGTAAGTCACGGTTCTGGCTTCAATTGCGCCCTGCATGCCGTCAAGAATCAGGTCCGCAGCTTCTATCCAGCCCATGTGTCTGAGCATCATTTCGGCAGAAAGAATCACCGAGCCGGGGTTAACCTTGTCCTGACCGGCGTACTTGGGCGCCGTGCCGTGAGTGGCTTCAAACAGCGCAACCTTGTCGCCGATATTGGCGCCAGGCGCAATGCCGATACCGCCGACTTCAG
>Ga0224501_10004958_pt1 | contig 10502 bp, 9 predicted proteins | sample SF_Oct11_sed_USG_4_FD_169105 | JGI IMG/M metagenome (GOLD analysis project Ga0224501, IMG submission 169105) | Sediment microbial communities from San Francisco Bay, California, United States - SF_Oct11_sed_USGS_8_1 | ecosystem: Environmental > Aquatic > Marine > Sediment | place: USA...
CATTTACCTAGGGAGTTGTCCCACCTCAGAGAGGAAGGCCGGTAGTTGTTTCCAAAAAAACTTCCCTCTAGTTACCATTGGTCCACATTTCGGAGTGTATTCAGAAATTCAGATCTAAAATGCAGCCCGAAATAACCTATCTAAGATTAAATTGCTAAAAGGCGTGTGTATTTTAGTGAAAGTGAAGGCAGCAGTTAGTGCGATGTTCTACAGGTATATTTCTGCAGACTTGGTGCCTGTTGGTATGTAAATTACTTGTTTTGATCTATCACCATTCGGGATATAATGTATGTTTCTGTGACAGGGAGCCTTAACTCATGGAGACAGAAGAGCAACAGAGTCTCGGGATCTCAGCCAATTTAACATTGATAATAAGGTATGTATATGCGTGGCTCTCAATCAGTTACTAAAGTGAGGTGAGACTAGAGACTGCAGGATATTTACTGGCTAAAAGGTGATAGTCCACCTAAGGTAATAAGCGTAGCTGGTGTATGCAGCAAAGCACAGCTGTTGGCCGTACCACAGACCTTCCTGGAATGTAATGTGATGTCTTTTGGGAACAATAATCAGTGATAGTGACACCATAGTCACCTTCTTAGTGTGATATACCATGGACTATTATAAACAACCTTTTGCTTAGCGATGCTCTCCCTCTTGGTTATATATTTTAAAATTTAGGGATCTTAAGCTAGACATTTTAGGATGGCGATTAGAGACAAGTTTACTGGAAGATATCATCTGTTATTTTCCCATTGCAGTATGGCCGAGCGGCGTTGGAGGTTGTTATGAAGTCTATAGTTAAGCAGGATAGACCACTTGTGTCTCCACCGACCAGCTATAAAGGGTCATTTATGGACGACGTCAGAAAAGCTCTCTGTGGCGTCGGTCTCATCAATATGGATAATAAATATGGCCTTGCTAACTTGGAGAAAGGTTAGCCGTTGTCTCCGGGTGTTCGGTGTATACCCATGTTTCATGCTCAAAACACCACCTCGGTATCAACTGTTGCGGGCGAGTCTGCACCAATTTAATGAGTATTGGGGTGTCTGATGAACCGTTATTGACTATGGTTAGGACCTGTGTTTTGTGAAGCGTATATCACAGGTCTCCTGGACCATTTCATAAACGCGGCTCTCCCGTAACCATTTGTTATCCACATAATGGAGTGGTTCTATAATGTCCTCATTGCTGATGCCTATTAATACTGTAAATTCTCTTTTGCCCATAGATTACAGCGTAATCAGCAAGTTCCTGAACCGTATTCTTGGTGTTCCCGTGGAGCTGCAGAACTGCCTATTTCAGTATTTCACGGACACACTGACTGCTATCATTCTGCAAGCCAAGAGAAACGGACGCTGGGACCTGGGCATTTTAGGTTTGTCGCGCTAGTGATGGTTGTATGATTGATTAATATTAAATTCAACCGGTGATTCCGCTGTCTGCCTAGGCCAATCGTACTGCAGTTTATTTTATCTCCTAGGCTCTCCCCAGCTCTGCTTCTGTGTTGGGGAGCAAAACGTAAATAAGCTCTCTCCAACGTTGCCCAACCATCTAGAGTCTTGGACGTTTTAGTTTTGCCTTCAAAGTCGCCACTCTATTTGACTCGTCACACTTTTCAAACCACAGCGTGAACTGCTTTCTTAGAAAAGAGAAACCCTAGTTTATATGATCGATTTCAAATCACCATCCTTTTACCACTGCAGATCTGGGGGCCGGTGGCGAGCATGTTAAGGTGTTAGCGAAGAAGAAGTTTGAGCATGAGTACAGTGGTACAGTTGCCAAGACTGAGCTGGTCACAGTCAGCGTGGAACGTGGTATGAGCTGGGAGAAAGCCATGGATGTATGGAGAGATCATGTCGGCTCTGAAGATGGTTTCTATCTGAACAGTAATGTGAGTAGCACGGACACTTCCCATAGGGCTACATCCCTTTTGATGATGTCTCGGTGCTGCCAATGTCTGTGAAGGGCTTTTACATTGCTGCGGTCACCTTTGTGCCTTAAATGTAAAAAATAAACTTAACTAAATATAGCGGCAAAGCTCAAAGGCTCAAGATCGAAATCTAGATAATGGGTTTAAACCTTGACTCAGCTGTCCTCTCTCTGCGCAGGACCTCCTCACATAGCTTCCAGCTCATACCACTCCAGAACAAGCCGCAGTCCTGCGGAATCCTCAAGCCCAGACGATCTGCGAAATTTGATGGCCGAATAGCCACATAAGACAATGAAATTGGAAAATATGCTTTGTTTTCATCAGATGCGCCAGGGTAAACGGGTGGCTGTGTTGGCTGTCGCTATGGCCGGAGGACGTAAGAAGGAGAAGTTATATCAAGTGTACCGACCCAGCACAGGACTATCACCTAAAATGGAGTCACTCTCAGATCTCAAGAAAAAATGCAAGAGGGTCTGTGTCTCTTCTCTCTCGCCTGCCTTAATATAACAGCTGGGGAAAGAGCACCATCACAAGTGGTTCCTTTTTCAGAGCCAACAGCAATACGCGATTCGGATTTTAGGGGTTTGAGGCTCATTTTTAAATCTGTAAAATCAGAACTGTGCATTAAATACGCTTCACACTACAACCTTCTCGTAAGATAATGCTTAATCTCCAAAGGCATATATATGACTGAGCATCAGTCTAGATGTATGTATGAAAGTGATATACTATTATTAGGTGACTCCTGATGATGCGGAAGATGTATGGTTGGAGCAGTATGAGCATTCAGCTACTCAATGCACGCATGCTTTCTGGAGAGGCCGTTGCAAACGCGTCTCCATAGGTAAATGCATACATGTTACCCGAACTGTCAGAAATATCGCCAATAAAATAATCAATACCAGGTTACCATAATATGATTTGGCATTCAGATTTAAATGTAAATACTACCCTGGCAAAGAAGGCATCAGATTAAGTTGAATGGATGGTTAGTTAAAGTTAGATTGAAGTGTGTGATGAGTAAAGAATTAAGGTAATTCAGTGTTCTGAAATGATCTGTACTTCCTAGTAAGACTCTCTTCATTTCATGTCTGAAGATGGGGTTATGTGTTTCCAGGTCTGAAATGTGAGATTGGCTTACGAACTAGGACATACCACGTTCTCACCGGCTCCGTTCTGAGTGTGTGGAATAAGGTAGAGATGGTAATAGCTTCCACTCCAGGTGCTAGTCATAACAAGATGCAAGTAATACGGCTGCGAACTGAGGATGGACAACGCATTGTTGGTGAGTGTGACTTATTGTTTTACACAGGCACTTTCGCCATCCTAATTAATGGACCTCCTTAGTCCGCGGCTTGTTGGAATGGTAGGAGCTGGTGAACGCGCACCACCTAGTAAACAAGGCTCTGTCTTGATAATCTCAACCATGTGAAGTAAATTATTCTATCCTATCCAAATATAATACAGTGCGTGCACAGGGAATTTGGATCCAGGGAATGTTATCCTTGTAGATTATAATTGGAGTTATTATTCATTTTAGTTAATTATCCCAAGGTCACTTGAGTTTGTTGTCAAATTTTCTTTCAAGAATATCTATCAAGCGGACGAGCTGGCCCCCCTTATAAATCGAGACTGTCTAACACAGATACATCAATGTTCTTTGCTAGTATTCCAGCTGAGCATTTCAGGACATGTACCATTTGTTCTGGACTGAAATTGATCATTGTAGGTACAATGATACCAAGTAATAGCAAAGATACACTCACTACAGTCTTGTTGCAAAAAGATGAAAAAAAGCTAGCAGGCACATCCAAGACTCCAATGCTCATCACACTGTAAACTACCTAGACTAAGAGGATTCCTCAACCTATTCAGTATCGGTTGTTTAGTTTGTGGCTCTCTCAACTCTCTGCCTTGAATATTAGTTGAATTTATCATAGATTAACCATGATAGTCTATGGTAACCACTACACAGATTTAGTACAAAGCATTCCGCCTTGTATATTGTACATTGAGTTGTAATGCAAAATTGTTATATTTTTGGTTTTTTTTTTGTATTCAGTCATCAAGCCGTGCACATGCTCATTACACCTTCCGTTCAACAAGAATTATAAGACTAAACTGAAAGCTGCGATGTGCCGTTAACAAATCTGGCGTGTGTAGCTACATAGCAAAATAATCTAGAAAAAATAGGACAACATGGAGTATTTGATATCAAAATTGAACTTCAGAGTTTGGCAATGTATCCGGAATGAGTAGAGGATTAGGCTAGATGTCACTAGGTGTTGGAATATATTCACTGCGAGGCCGTCCCTCTCCTGGGCTTTTGCTCGGGCTGCGCCGCAAGTCCCAAAAGCTTGAAGCTACAAAAGAGTAAATAGACTTTTCTCTTGCACTGAGCATGCGGTCATAACCGTGTAATTTATGGATTGATGTGTTACGATGACAAAAGCGACAAATATCCTGGCAGCACAGTAACAAATGTGTGCTGCCTCCCAATAAATCATAGGACATGAGAATACAGGTATTGTTAAGGCGACAGACAACACACACTCGCAACCAAAATTACCCCACAGCTTTGAAACTAAAACAAGAATAGAAGAGGCTCACTAGCAAGAGGCTTTTACAAAGGCGAAACATTTTAAATTTGACAGCTTTTCTCTCTTTATCAATACAGAATAGTTTTAAGGATTCCGAATATCAAAACAGATTCTAAGCGGAACTGAAACTAGTTAGTAACTTGTGCGCAATCACAACACATAAAGGTCACCTTTAGCCTGGGCATAGCTGGCCAGCTCGCCTGGTACTATGTTCACGCGTATAGTCTCGGGTAGCTCAACGGGAAATCTTTCAAAGCTGCAGGGTAACAAGAAAACTATAACCAATTGACTACAACATGCTCGTGACTACATCGCATTGCATGGGCTGTAGTGATAGAGCTATTCTGTAACATCGCGTAACTGGTGAACTGGATTAAATCTTTTTGTTTAGTATGCATGCAATGAAGCAGGTCATGTGAGTTTAGGGATGCCAGGTTCACTAACTCATCAATTTACTAACTTTCCGAAATTCATTCGCGAAAGGGAAATCGATCCGGCTATTGTAGAGACCAGCCACTAATTCAGAACACCCAGCAAGCGACACTACAGAACCAAAAGCAGATTTGTGAAGATACCAATGATGCTGCACCCAGGCCAGAATTAGTACGCAGGGTGTCCAACATATACATTGTTATATATACCCTTATCACCTTATCACTCATCAGTTATGAGCCGGCTCAGAACGGTCTCAAAGCTAACAAAATGGCAATATTGTATGAAATTCAAGTATAAGAAAATCGCCTCCATGCTGACGGAAAGGGAAAGGCAATGCGGAGTGAGATCATGGAAGGGAATGATAAAAAAGCTTTCTTTAAGACCCATGTATGCTGTAACCTGGCTGTTAACTTTACACATGTATTTGCAAAGTAGACTATCCGGCTTGCGTGTATCCAAAGCAACCCCGCTTCTTTTTTACCCACGCTTTTTACCATGCTTTACTATGATCCATTATGTTATATAATTGACCGTGTGTTACTCACAATTTACGGATGCCAGATTCCTTCTTGCCTTCCAATTTCTCCCATGGTTCTCTGTTGATAGGACCCTGTACGGGTCCGACGTAATTAGCCTCATCATCCAGCACAGGAGAGGAAGGATCTACCGATCCTGTCATTATATCCGCCTTCTCCGGCTGATCTCTGTAAAAACGTTCACAGAATAAATTATACACAATCTGGTTAGGTTATAAGATGAAGGTTGTGCTCATAACCAATGATCGGGTAGGAAGTGGCTGTAGGAGAGCCAATGGTGTAACTGAGGTGGGTCACCACTCCTCTTCCTCATTGCCCTCATTTTTCACCTCTGAAGAAAATCAGGTATCCATTTATGGCTGGGTTTATAGGGAGTTTCTAAAAAATGCCGCACACAATTTGTCTTGAATCTGCCACGAGAGCTCTAACTACTCGGCCACCTTGTTTCGACGTATTGCAAAACTAAAAGTGGGAGTGAGTCACTACTTCAAGATCAATACATGTTCTATCTCTAGTAAAAATCAATGGGGACACTTACATTTGGTATGAGGCACACGAGCGTGAATTTTAGTTAGTTTGTTACTACAAACTGCGGAATCCCTTTGTGGTCACATCACAATTCGGTCATACAAACCCAACGACCCACAAATAAACTAATCCTAGCACTCCTTCAAGCAATGGATTGACATCGCAGAGGCAGGCAGCAATATCAAAGGGCAGGCAGCATCAAGGAATGAATTCGAATGTCAACGCCAGGGTTCCGGCAAGTGACTTCAGTCCAAGTAGTGTATGTGCAGGGGGTGAACGATTCAGTCCTTGATTCTCCCCTGTGATTACAGCAGTCGCAGGAATAAAGTATTAGACTGAAGTAATAAAGCATTCACTCACCTTTGCTTATAATAGGAAAGCTCTTCTTCCACTTCTATGAGTTGAGATTTCAGTGTGTTCCGTTCCATTAAAACCTCTCGGAGTTCGTTCAGAGTGAAACGAGGATTGTCTGGATCTCTGACATCGCCAACCATCTGGCCAATCAGATTAGCTTCATCGGCCTACCAAATGGGTTAGTGGTTAGCTAGTCGAACTGATATACATCGCAGATATCTCACAACAATCTGATAAATCCTCAACACTCCATAGATAAGGGCTAGTATAGAACCAATCTCACCTGATTAACAGGGAATCGTAACAGACATGTGTTACAAATCTACAACACCAGGACTGTATCTACATTTATACACAGTTTTACCTACATCTATCAACTAGACACCTCGTCATTCCTGTGGGACCTCGTTAGTACAAACATGGGTTTTGTCAGTTTATGGAAATGAATCCGATCACACTGCATGGGACCTAGCTAGAATTGTGCGGTTATAAACACAATATAGATTTAGCCGTTGGCTTCTTGAGAATCAACCAGCGATAGAGATCGATAAAGTCTATATGACTATTTAGCCGGAATCAATACCACAGCTTAACATTTCAGCCCCACTCTATACACAGTGATAGCGTTTCTCCGTATATTCACGACCCAACAATGGTATCATTTCCGCCAAGATCAAGTGCATACATAATAAATATATTTCCAGAATAATATAGTAATACACTAGTTTTAGTAGTCAATAAACTACGAATCTAAACTATCTAGTCCTAGGACCCTGATGGCTACCTCTCCACCACCAAAACTAGTGATAGGGACAAATTTAGCAGGACAAAGGTCATCAACAAGCCAAGATGCACTGACAAAATAAAATAAGTGAAGCACCTCTCCTTTAGTTTCCGCTGTCAGCAGACGTATTCTTTGCTCTCTGTCTTGAAGCTGACTCTGCAATTCGGATTTCTCGTCTATTAAATGCTTAGCTTGCATGGTTTTTATATGGGCCATCATTTTCATGTCTCGAGCCGCGTTTGCCATTTGAGTGACGTGCGCTTGCATCTGTAGACAGAGAGACTCGGTCAGTCACCTTCGGAGGAGTGATGTTTTCATGTCTACAAGCGTCATCTCGTCCGGCGTTCAGCAAATGATCAGTCAGGACACTTTACCGCGTGCCACAAAACCGAAAGCCACACCGAGAACACAGGAAGCATAATAGGAAAAGAACTTAAGTGACATCTTGGCTTGTTGATAATTATTATATGGGTTAGTCATGCTGCTATATAAGGGCACTCGTGGGATTTAGATGGAAAATGGTTGATTCCCTTTGAGAATGATTAGTTATTCAGATGATGGTTAGCTCCGCGTGGCTCGGTAACTTTGGGCAAACTAACCATCCACACAGAGAATCAACCGCTGCCGTCAGTATAACTACACATAGAGTATACACCCAAGGTGTGCAACTCACAGAGTCATTTCGTTTTCTATGGTCATCAACCATTCTGGCCCTGATATTCATAATCTGGACGTCTTTAGCATGTAAAGTATTTTGGAGAGCGACTTGGTCTTCCCTGAGTCTATCGGCCTGAGTTTGAGATTTACTGGATGAAAGTCGTAGCGCCGCGTTATCCCGAGCCAAGCGATCCGCGTGTTGCTGAATCTACAACACCAATACAACACCAACCCATATACACAACACAGTACACAGCATGCGGCCAGTGCAGGAAACAACGTAGGAAGACTACCAACAGAAAAGCCACTAAAACTCTAATTCGGGAGATTAAAGGAAAGCTAGCTTACCGCATCGACATCGCATTCTTTCTGTTTGACATCACGCTGTAGTCCTTTGATTTGATTTCTTTGTTTACTAACTGTGTCTCTTAGCGATTCTATAACACTTAAATCTTGCTCCCCTTCTACAATGAAATCAGGATATTTTCTGTCATTTCCAAAACACCTTTGTCAATCCTGTGATAATGGAGAGTCGGAGTCCTCAATTTATCTGAGTGTGAAACTTTGAGTACTAATTAAGCCCTATTGTAGATCTATGTGTGAGGATATTGGCTTGAGATGCCCTTCGTATAAGAATGAAGGGCCCTCAACATCCTTACAGCAACGTAATTAGAATAGCATCATTGATCAAATTCTACCATGTCTGCTGTCAGCACTATTACTTCAATCAAAATCAATATTGAGACCGGATTTAAACCGCCGCGAAGTTCATTATTCTGTCATGTGCAGCCATAACAGAACATCAATATATAGTGAACAAGTCAAATTGGATTTGAATTTTTTACGCTCAGTCATCTAATCAGACTATTTGTACCGGTATCATCACAGATATCCATTGTGTTAGCATTTTTTAAATTCTTACTTTCAACAGCCGCCTTTTGTCCTGACGAATTTTCCTGTAATCTGTCTTGTAATCTCCTATTTTGCTCCTGTAGATTAGATACAAGTGCTAGAAGATCTTTAGATTCTTTTCGATAAGATTCCTCTATTTGTTCTAAATCCTACAAATGGCAAAAGTGATATAATGCCTTTGTTAGAGAGAATCACCTTTTGTGAGTAGAGAATCCCCAGCGATAGTAACTCTCTTTTTTTAAGTGATGGTCTGAAGACACAATACACATGATTCTAGCTTCTACTGTTCTAATCCGCCCCACCACTGAGCCATCTCGCTATCCTCGCTAGCACTACACACATGCTACATATAAGTAGTACCTTAGGCCTGGTAAAGTATAGATATAATGTGCAGTATAATTGTAATCACTGCCCGCCACCCGTATTGCAAACCTCGCCTGTGGTGTAGGTTGAAGCGAGTTTATTGATAGTAGCCCAAGTTGTTTGATAATAAGTGGCGAGCACAGAAAAATTTGGAATCAGTGTCTTGGTCAGTGATCATGATCGTGATAAGCAACCTAGTTATGAGTATTGTGAAGAGGGAACTCAGTGGTTTTAGAATCACTGTAAAACAGCCCATTACTACAGTGTGCTAGCATTTACCTAGCCACTTATGACATATATAAGAAGTTACTGGTTAGTTAGTTGGTTGCTTTGTTGGCCAGGTAGTTAGTTGTGGGATCTAATGGGTATCCAACGACAGCGCGACACTATAGGTTGCGACAAAACCTGGTAATCAGGAAGACGTCCCTATGTATATGACAAAACAGATAGCCCCCAATCAGCAGGCATAGTCTGAGTCTCAGTCTGACTGTCTGACTTTTGTGAACAAAACCGTATCGAAGCTCCAACCAACCTCTAACCTGTTCATATCTTTGTCTTTCCCTGTTTCTTTCCTCCTTGTCACTACTAAGCCGTCGGATGGTTGCTTCTAGTTGTACTATGTTTTCATTTTCCTTTTCACTTTGAGCAGCCAGATACTCTAATTGCTCAAGAACCCTGATGACTTTTGGCATCAAATCGGTCACTGCTTCCACGCCATACTGTTCGATTAGGTATTCGAAGTCTTTACCAATCAGCGCGGCCGAATCATATACGTCAACTACTGTGATACAGTCTTCCATATCCTTCACGTAAAAGGAATATTCCATAACGTTTTCAAACCGAAGGGAAGACGAAAACCTCCTAGTCTTCCTCCTTCACTCTTCCCAGTAGCAACATGAATGTCAGGTCAAACACAGATGCACTCACATGCAAGTCACCTGATCTTTGTTTACGTTTACAAGATACGCCAAAATTCTGTTTTGGGCCTAAAAATATTTATTGGTGCCATGTAAACACGCGCTTGCGCGGCGTACGTGGCATCCGGTTAAAGTTAGGAATTCTGCTTACGAAGACAAATTTGTTCTACACCAGTGTACGTTTAACAAAAGAAGACCGCCGCAATGCGTGTTCAACACCAAGCAGTGATTCTGGGCTGCCTCGCATTGCTGACATCAGTCCGATCATTTTTTGTTTCCGTTGATGCTAACGCTGAAGAATGCTTCCACGAGAGAGTTCAACAAGCTGGAAGCAAATTGGTCTTAACTTTTGAGGTGGCCGAAGGTGGCTTCCTAGATATAGATGTCAATGTGAGTTCTATCTATAACGGGCCCCTAGTACTGACAATGTCCAATTATGGTGAGAGTGACTGATATGGTGATTAGCATGCATTCAACTGGACTGGG
>Ga0224501_10004960_pt1 | contig 10501 bp, 13 predicted proteins | sample SF_Oct11_sed_USG_4_FD_169105 | JGI IMG/M metagenome (GOLD analysis project Ga0224501, IMG submission 169105) | Sediment microbial communities from San Francisco Bay, California, United States - SF_Oct11_sed_USGS_8_1 | ecosystem: Environmental > Aquatic > Marine > Sediment | place: USA...
CATAGCGAAAATAGAGGAGCTGCAGTTGATTAACACAAGCAAAACACAAAATTTGAGACGTCTCGAAGCACAGAGAAATGAACTCAATGCCAAAGGTAGCCTACATATCCTTGTATATCACTAGTATTATCAACTTCCTTAATTATGGTTTCACTCACTGGCTGAATTATTTGCAGTGCGCATGTTACGAGAGGAGCTGCAGCATTTACAAGAGCAAGGATCATATGTGGGAGAAGTCGTCAAGCCAATGGACAAGAAAAAGGTAATCTAACTATACAGCGTGAATACAGAGTTATTATTGACACAAAAATTGGAACAGTGTTACGAATTGGGGGTTATTAATGGGTGTCTGCCAAGTGGATGGTTGTGAAGAGGGTAAAGATGATCAAATTGCACCCATCCATGCGAACCTGCTCTTTCGTTTCACCGGGCAATTGTTTCCTATTTGCAGGTGTTAGTAAAAGTTCACCCAGAGGGCAAGTTCGTTGTTGATCTGGATAAGAATATAGATATGAATGATGTTGTGCCTAATGCGCGAGTGGCGCTGCGCAATGACAGTTATGCTCTCCACAAAATTCTTCCTTCCAAGGTAAGACCGAGTGCCCTGATTATATGACACAAAGTCATGGCTGGCAATGCAAAGGTATTTCTGAAGGTATTTCATACACGCTCCATAAAGCACTGCTCTAGTGCAGAGGCCTCTGAGTCCGATAGTTTGTGACCGCTTCAATTTGTGTTGGTAGATTGACCCGTTGGTGAGTCTGATGATGGTAGAGAAGGTTCCAGACTCCACCTATGAGATGGTGGGTGGTCTTGATAAGCAGATCAAAGAGATAAAGGAGGTGATTGAGCTGCCTGTCAAGCATCCTGAACTATTCGATGCACTCGGTATTGCACAACCAAAGGTCAGTATGTCAACCCCTTTCTTTACAAAAAAAGGTGATCTTTACAACCCAATGTAGAGGACTTGAAAAGAAGGTGAGGCACATCGATGGGCACATTTGGTGAGCTTTGATTGTTACCTTATCTAAGTTGTGACAGTATTCATGAATAAATACCAGACTCCATTTGTTTCTTGATTATAGTTCGCCTTGTTTCTGTATCTTGATTCCTTTCGCTGCTGGATTATAGGGTGTGCTGTTGTATGGTCCACCAGGCACAGGTAAAACCCTGCTAGCCAGGGCAGTGGCTCACCACACAGAATGTACATTCATCCGAGTGAGTGGTTCTGAGCTTGTGCAGAAATTCATCGGCGAGGGGTCGAGAATGGTGCGGGAACTGTTCGTCATGGCCAGGTAAGTTCATTTTCACTGTGCAATCGCTACTAGATATAGTACACAAGGAAAATTTTGTGCCTGTGGTATTAGTCCGCCAGTCTGTACTTTAGCCCCAAAAACTTTTAGTCCTAGTTAATCAATGACCAACACAGAATTTTCTAAAGGATAAAGGATTTGAGTGATAAGTTTCTATTCTGTATTGTCAGTGCTGTGGTGATTGACTCATTCGTAAACACTTAAGGCACAAGGACTCCACTCTGTTCTGTTACAGGGAGCACTCGCCATCTATTATCTTCATGGATGAGATTGACTCTATTGGCTCTTCCCGTCTGGAAGGCAGCTCCGGTGGTGATAGTGAGGTGCAGAGAACTATGCTTGAGCTGCTTAACCAGCTCGATGGTTTCGAGCCTCAACAGAACATCAAGGTGAGCCCCTACCTCAACGCTGTGCAAGAGAATGGGTGCAATCCTATATATACCCATGCGGCAAACCATCTATCTTAATTCAAGCGGACCATTTCTAATGAAAATGTGACTTTTATATCGAGACCTTGCACATAAGAGAACGACTCCGAAACGACTACCATTACAGGTGGCTCTATGGTCACGTGGCCATAAAAGTCACCTGAGTCGTTAAAGTCTTATGAGAAAGGTATTTACTCGTTTCTCGTTGGCTGCTCTGACTTCTGGAAAAAATCAAATTCACATCCTGGTCACGGTTGCGAATAGGTTTATCCTATGCATAAATTAGTGACACCAGTTTGTGTAATGCTGATCCTATATAGAGTTGTCATCTAATGCTACCTATTTTCCAAGAGGAAACAACTCCAACAAAGCCCCATATCCAATATATGGTTTTGGTGTAACTGATCAGGTGTAGGTTATGTAATTCCAATCTTCCTTTAAGTATCTCTGTATTGGATGAGATGATTATTGCAGGTTATAATGGCTACCAATCGCATAGATATCCTGGATTCTGCGCTACTGCGTCCCGGAAGAATAGACAGAAAGATTGAGTTCCCAGCACCTAATGAAGAGGTACGTAAAATAACTGTCAGACCCTGGCCTGATAAGTCCAAAGATCTGATCTAAACGTAATTTAAGGAGTTGGTGTACGGTGAGGTTAACCTCTCTTTATGGTGTATATTGATATAGCTTTACTCTGCAGCTAAATAGGCTATTAGAATCTATTGACCTGTGTGTTTGGTGATTGTAGGCGCGTGCAGATATTCTCAAGATTCACTCGCGAAAGATGAACCTGACGAGAGGAATAAATCTGCGTAAAATCTCAGAAATGATGCCGGGAGCGAGTGGAGCCGAGGTTAAGGGCGTGTGTACCGAGGCCGGTATGTATGCACTAAGGGAGAGGAGAGTGCATGTTACACAGGAAGACTTTGAGCTCGCGGTTGCTAAGGTAAGTGAGCCTTCTTAGTGCCGATCGCCATATTCATTTGAAGCTACCACAGTTTGCCAGTTGCTCCACTATTACCTGTTTAACATGCAATAATAATTTCTTGTAGATTATGCTGAAGGACTCGGAAAAAAATATGTCGATCAAGAAGCTATGGAAGTAAACTTATCATCTGACTGTAATTATTCCTATCACATCAGGATCTGTATGATCCGAATTCTCTATAATAAATTGAGAATCACATTATGCCTTATTGAGTGGTGCTTTCAGTACACGCAAGTTTGTTTTTCTTCGAAATTAGAAGTCGATCCTGTGGGCAAGCTTTTGCTGCCACATATAGATCACTTTCTAAATCAGTTCGACCTCATCCACAATACGAATGCCTTTGCTATTGTTCAATTGTGCAATTGGGAACAAAATCAATAACCAGGGTTCGATCAGATCCATCCTATTGTCATAGGATCATTCAATGTTTAGAGAAACTTGAAGCACGCCTACACATTGATTTCCATTGACTCATGGCAGTCGAAGGACTGCACACTTAACCGTCCGCGCTATATAATGTCTTAATTGCGAAAATGAAATAGCAGCCATGATTTCAGCGTAAAGCCAAAGTCAATTTCCAATTAAACATGGAATGCAGGCCAAGGTTAGTTGTCTAAATGACCTGTTTCATTCCAATTTTGACAACCATGAGACCCATCTACTTACAGCTGCTATTTTTTGAGGCTGAGGTTACCATGGGACGTGTTCTAGATCTGGTTTGCATGTTATGCTGCATACAAAATACTGCGCAAATGTGTAGAGTCTAAGCCACAGAATGTCTTGTCTCTGTTTGTGACCATTCAGATGTAGTCTTCAAGCTTGACTAGCCTACTAAACATTGGTGGAGACTCTCTTCTACTAGAACTTGCATACGGAAAGCAATACGTAAAGCATTAACTACAGTAAACCAAAAATAGATTTATTTTTACGAACCCAATCATCATGAGCCGTGATAGAAATTCTCTCTAAATACTTCCGTTGAATTTTACAAGAAAAAAGTGTTTCATCATTGATGATACCTATTACCAGTGTCACATAGTCTTCGTTTACGCAGCCAAGACAGGGCTCTATCTTTCAGTACATTCCCCAATATCAGTATGTTCATTAAGATATCAGCAGTGCATTTAATTTTCACAGAGCACAGTACTAGAGTAAGACTGTAAGTGGGTAGTATTTCATCATCTGGCTCCATTATAAGCACTGTCTAATGACGATTGTGAACTGCGTCTGGTTGGCCCCACTATAGAGGCAGTCGTAAACAGTTTATACCAGCCAAATACAATGTTGGAGAGGTCAAGGTCATCGAGATTAACTTGAGCCACGCCCATAAAGACTTTTCTGTCCATTCGTCCGTAATCACCCCATACCATCACCTGTAGGAGGGAGCACACAGTCAGCTTCTTTGGTAGGTTGCTATGAATGTGGCAATCAAGCGAGTTTCCAGCAAGGGTTTATGTAGCCTGTGTCTTTTTTTTTATCAAACGCGCCGTTAGTAATCTAGCGCTCAGACATGTTTTAACCAGAATTTGAATCATCATGATTAAGTGCCACTTGCCTGTAAAATCTTTTGCATATAAGGTTCCATAAATACTAGTATTTGGTTATAGAATGGGTCTAGCGTCCTGCGAGCAGCTGTAGTTTTCAATTTTTCTGCACAATTTTTCCCATCCATGAGATACGCCTTCACATAGGGAGCTACAACAGTGAGCGATAAATCTTCCAATACCAGCATATTGTCCATTTCAGAGATTACATTTTAATGCTTTTCACTAGTCTCGGGAGACCATGGTGAAGCTTCTAGTGAAGCTACAAGCCGGAAGGGGCCAGCATGCTGTAAACTGAATATAACCAGACCAACTCCTCTCTACCAAGGTACCTGGTTACTCAGAAGATGGAGTGGGTAGTATTGGAAGATTGGGAGTCAGTCAGCCGAAGCCATGTTTTCACACATAGGTTGCTGGAACTACCTATACTAAATTTGCACACAATTCCTACCTGGTGAGACTTTTGCTCCTGTTTTAACGACCAGTCCTCGAGCTCGTATGATCTCTACTTCCAGTCTTCCTTTTTTATCACTGAGTCCCATCTGAATTTCACCCAAACAGGATGTGCCCAGCACCTGGCGACCAACCACCTGACCTGGCCCAAGGCCTTCTATGAAATCATTTAGACCTTCGCCTCCATTACGAGCCTGCGCCCACCTGTTAAAGAGGGGCACATATTTCATTTTTCCCCTAGAAGTACTCATGCACGAGAATAACTGTTGGAGTTGGGTGGACCTCACAGTGCTGCTGGTATATGTGATACAGTCCATCCTGAGACACGTACTACACATCTACGAATCACCACAGATGCTGATCCTCAGTGCTGTTAGTAAAACCATAATGTAAAGAAAGAGGAGAGAAACTGATAGAAAAGACAACAGAGGGAATCAGCCTGAATTATGTGCTAGGTGAGGTTGTTAGTGAAGCCAATCTCATTCCTCTATAACTAATAGCAAACTGAACTAAAACACAAACACTGCTAATCATAACCACACAGTAGACATACTGCGAGGATTGCTGTCCTGGTCGCTGGACTATGTTTCCTATTGGTCCATTGTCTACGTTAGACATAGTGCGAACGCCGCCAGTTCGGATGCTGCCAGTAGATGATTGGTAGCCAGAGTCGGTATGATTGAATGTGCCTGTCTGGCTCATGTGTGCACCAGGTGGGCCCATGTTTGTGCCATGCTGTGATGTGCCGTGTTGTGATACTGGCAGATTGTTAGCAGTACCAGGAGCATTTAAACTTTTGTTGAATGCTGCCAGATTGGAAGCGGCAGCGACTATTTCATTGACGTGTTGGCGAGGGTCACCGTGTGGGTCATGCCGGGGATCACGAGGGTTGTGCTGTGATGTTAGTTGGTTCAGCTCGTGCAACCTAAGCCTGCATGGGAATGAGAAAGGGGTGAGTAAATAGCTGGGTATCAACAAACGGATCAGAGTTGTCGTCCAGACCAGCAATGCCAGAAGCCCAGAGAAATATCGCGAGTATGAACTCAACTCATCAACTCAACAAGCATACTTGGTCAGAAGCTCGACTGTCAGTAGAGTACGCAGGTATGAAAGAAAGAGACTCACTTGGATGACTGATTAAAGTCATAGCTATCAGGAGCAGTCTGCGCGAGTCGGATGCTGTGAAAACAAATGGGATACAATGAAGCTTGGGCGTCAACTGAGGGATCGGTAACTGTGAGAGGGAAGGGAAGATGGATGTCATGGGGTCAAGGGATAGGATTAGGGTTTGGTAGTGGAGGGATCGCATATAGGATGGGGCAATCGGGAGGTGATTTTTGATTAGTAGTTTGGAACATATCTTTTATACCCGGGTGGGAATTTAAGAATTTAGATGGCACACAGCACATATTACAAGCACACATATGTGAGTAGTTCCATTTTCCTTTAAATATGGAGTAACTGACTGGGCTGTCGCCTATTTAGATTTCCAATTATGTGATTTAGGTAAGTAGGTAGTTATTTGACTAAGGTATAGAGGCGACGTTGTAACTAGGTGTTGGGTAAGGGGTATATGATCTACTACAGGGTGGGGTTCAGGGGGATGTAAGAGCTAGGACTGCTATATTCGGACATGCAGAGGGGGAGAAAGAACTAAGTTTAGTTTGAAGTGTTAGATCCTAAACTACAGGGGATAACATAGTGAGAGAGTCGAAGTAATAAAGTGTCGCGGTCTAGTGCTAAACCAGCCTGGGAAGCTGAGGAGCTATGAATGAATGCAAGAATAAGTAGTGAACGCAAGACAACTCTATACGACAAACAGCCAAAATGATAGGAAGTTAAGTCACCACAAGCAAGTCACTCACTCTTCATCATAGCTAGTCAGAGTACTAGCGATACTGGCTAAACTACCCTTCCTATCTAATATCAAACTGGCAGAACTACTACGCCTTTCTGATCCCACACTGGAACCACTGTTTCTTCGGAGTTCAGTCAACCACGGATTCAACCCAACGCTTCCACGTCGAAACCTGTAAATCAGTGATGGTGAGGATGGATAATGCATGCTAAACCATTGTGAAGTAATTGCATGCTACTCACACATTGGTAGCAGTGGCTAGGGATTCTAGCCGATTAGCTACCTCAGGATTCATAGACACTTCAATAACTGAAGCACTACGGAATCTTCGCCTTGGCTCTGTGCCTGGCCTATAGACACGAAGAACCAATAATAATGAAATAAGGGTTAAGCTACATGTGCAGCATGCGCTTCATTCCTAGACCGTTAAATTCATTGGATAGGGCGGGTAAAAACGTGCAGAGGAATTCAGCAGGATAACAGAAGTTATAAGAAGAGTCACATCAATTGTGCAAATAAGGCCATAAGTGCATCTCAAAAGTGCTCCCATTCCGCTTTCATCACTTACAGGTGGTTTTAAATGTTTTGGCTCATTTGCTCCGAACAGAGAAGCATAATTTTGGCTGAAGATGCTATGCTCTATATTTATTCATGGATCAAGCTGGATGACAATCCAAATATAAAGTTCAGGGACAAATTTGTTACTTTGGATAATGGATACCCTTAATGATCATTCCCAAAGAAAGATGTACCTGAACAATTTAGTATCTATCTATTCATATGCGGATTCAATGACGGTAAATACCCCGATAGTTCAGTTGCTAACTCACGCATTGGAAGAATCGCTTGATATAGAGCATATACTGCCGTCTGTAGAATCTTTGCTAGCCTGTTTCTGCAGTCGTTGAAGCCGGTTGTCATGAAGACGCGATTCGTCGAAGGTACGACGATCATAACTGCCATCTACAATAGTTAAAGAAATTGACGAGATTTTGTCGTACAGCTTGATTTTTGTCTGACGATGTTCAACAGATTGCAGCATGCTCAGAGAACTTATAACTGCATTTTGATTTTTTTAAAATCATACAGAAGAATTCATTCGATTGACACAGCAAAAGATCACTGTAAGGCTTTCACAGCTTGACCATGCGGTCTTTTTTGGAAAATTCATTCTCACAGATCAACATGTTACATGGCAGCTATTTGGATCAGATCATTTCTCTCGCAGACACAAAAAAGAGGGGAATATACACTTACCATGCATGGATAGTGGGGGCTTTCCTGAAAAACTGTTGCGTTGACGGGGTCGTCTGTCCGTGAGGGAGGAAGAGACGCCAGAATCAGACATGCTGCCGGCTTCTCGGTAGCTGTCATACTGCGGTGCACCATTATTTTGAGGGAGAATCTGCCTGCGCGCGGCCGGACCCCGACTACCCATCCGAGAAGTAAATTCACTGAAATATCATTCAACAATAAGCCTAATAACACAATTACTTGAACTTTCATGCAGTAATTGTCAATGCTTATTGGATAAACCAGGCAGGCAGACAGCTGAATGTTGACTCAATAGGGAATGATAATCACCTTAGTTTGCGTGATCTTGGCCTCTCACTCGGTGCTGACTTCATGCTGAATTCAGAAATCTCTGATGTGTCACTCATAAACATTTCGTCCTCTGGACTAACATCTGATGACATTAAAAATAGAAGAAAGTCAATCTACTGTACTTCCATCTCATACTCAGCAAGTACCCGTGGTATCAGCACGCGAGGCAGCAAAATGTTGTGATCTTGTGTGTGAAGCAAATGTCATACTGTTATGGTCACTTGGTATAAATTTACAGTCCTAAGGGATTTGAATGCATCTGGACTCCATAATGCAGACTCTGGCAATTGTATTTGATTAACGGAGACTGCGCTCACCAAATACCACGGGACACCGTGTTTCACCCTCACACCAAACTTTCCCATGATTATTGCTAGTCATGTGTATATATACCTCTTCTGTCTATTCTCCTGCCATCGTGGTTAGTATAGTATCTGTCATGTGATGAGCTACGACCCCTTCTGTCACCATGGTAGCTGTTGTTATCTTCATAATAAGCTCCGTCCCTTCTATCATCGCGTGCCTCTCGTGATGCTGGAAACGGAACAGACTTCAGGCATGGAAACTTTAGCCAACTGGATTCATTGTATCAGTGCAAATTTGTGTTATTAACCAAATCCATGCACTTCGCCGCTACTTGGTTCTGTTAAATGAGATTTGACGGCGTGTTTTTTGATGGCATGATGTGTTGCATGAGATTGAGGCTATGGTTAGCAAATCAGGACACAGACATGCAAGCAAAGAGGAAATCACAAAGTTACAGGCGAATGAACATGCAGAAATAACTAAAAGATAATCGGGACAAGGCCAGCCACTAACTCAATCTAGATTCTAGGCTTGTAAACTGAAAAAAGCCAGGGCAGTGAAGGACTCTGTTAGCTTACCATAGAGTGGTCTGCATCGCTGAAAGAGAGGCGACCGACTCTCGCCACAACAGAGCGGAGGAGGGACAACAGGAGGATAGAGAGAACGCTACCACGAGATAAGGAGGGATGGTGAGAGCCACAAAACTTTGCTGCGTATTAATACTGACTCAAACAATAACCCCCTATACACCCAGACTGTTCTCTCGGTTTGAGTCACTACCTGTCACATCAGACTTTGTGGGTTATGGTCACACAGTTGCTATATCCATCAGTTCAGCACAGGATACGAGTTAGCCACTAGTAAGTCACCAATTAAGTTCATAGTAAGTTGATGAATCTCGAAGACAATATGCACAAACTCAGCGCAAATTATTCAATACAAGTCAATGTATAATCCAGCTAACTAAACCGTATGCAAGTGTCACTGTTAGTGTACAAAAGACAGAGCGTTGAGTCTGTTTTGAATGATCCACAATTGGAGATAGTTAGGAGTAAAATGGTGCCACGATGTGTATAGGTAGGAGAGGACGATAATCAGGTGAGTGACACGGCTACTAGCACTAGTAGCTGATACCTTGATAGTGATGAGAGGTATCCTGAATTAGGATATGGGGGATGCCTCTCCCAGCTTCAGACAAGAAAAGTGAAATAATGTAATGATTGTCCCCCAGTAAGAACATAACACCACTCTGGCATCTTAATATATTTATCGCATAAAATATTCAACCGAATTATTCATTGATCTAATTAAATGTCAATAACTTATGTCGATGGATGAATTTTTCCTCTGTTCATTTACATCTAGAGAAATAAAAAAAATCATTGAAGCAAACTAGATAATGATCTGATTGTCCAGTGTGATGGCCAGGGGACCTAACGCCTAAACTCTCTCATACCTCTGTCGTTATTCATTGCTTGTTGTGGGATAGAAGGCAGTCTGCGCCTCGGTACAGGTGAAGGCCCAGCTGACCTTGACTCCTCCCCACGCCTGCAAGAATAGGTAATGTGATTGACAGTGCAGAAAGGGTCATACATCACAACGATGTGTCTGTATGTTTTTACTACCAATAGTAGAGTCATACAAAGCTCGAGGCAACCTAGCTAGTCAAGCGCAAATCCTGCCGATGCTATCTGAACTACTAATAGCTGTTACAAACCGTCATAAACTGCCAATTTTAAGTCAATCAGCAAAATACTTGACTGAGTCCGGAAACATCAAATAATAAATCCAATAACCCTGATTGATCCTAGCCGCGTGTAAAGTGTTCCGGGCTAAGGTTCACGAGTATGCTATTCCCAGTATCACCCAGCCACTCAAGCAGTTATTTTAACATACCAACTTGAGCGATTATGTAAATTGTAACGATTTCTAGAGCCAATACAACGAGTGATGGGCTGGGGAGAGGATTATGAATTCATAATGATTATTATCACGCAGGATTG
>Ga0224501_10004961_pt1 | contig 10501 bp, 7 predicted proteins | sample SF_Oct11_sed_USG_4_FD_169105 | JGI IMG/M metagenome (GOLD analysis project Ga0224501, IMG submission 169105) | Sediment microbial communities from San Francisco Bay, California, United States - SF_Oct11_sed_USGS_8_1 | ecosystem: Environmental > Aquatic > Marine > Sediment | place: USA...
AAAGAGCAAGTTGAAGCTTTGTGGTTTTTCGTATAAACTATATGTTCTACCATTCCACGATAACGCTAGATTTTCATATAATTAGTACACTATATTCCCAATAAGCTTTCTTCCCATGTGGTACTAGTCTCATCTCGAATTACAACGTTCACATAATTCTATATTCATACTAAACGTACTATCGATGTAGAAATATCAAACAACTCTTTTTCTACTAATCCGATTTGATACTATATCTAGTACTATTCCGGGCCCACTTTTTCCCGTAAGTATCCCTGTATTTCTGTCTGATCGCTCGATTCATCATTGGAACTTTTTTCAGTCGTGTGAGGAAGATGGTGAAAATCGTAGCAGTACCTCGTCAATGACCAAATATGGAGATTCTATGACTCAGTGTCTCCATACGATACTTACTTCAGCTGATAGCGGAGCCGTGATAGACTCTTCCCGGTAATATAAGCTTCCGGGAGCAGCCATGCCTCAGTGGTTAGATCAGTCTGTAGACAAACACCGAAGCCTGGGAAGCCCCTAATTGACCAATCAGCGGCATATTGCTCACGGAAACTGCTACTTTTATGTCAACGGGCTTTCTTTGACTGTAATTTCCAGAGCTCCTTGTTAACCAGAAACGAAATTCCACGAAGCTCACCAAGCTATCAGCACCAAAATCATTCACGTTCCATTACCCACCTGCAGGTTGCTCTGTCAGGTGGTTGGTCGCTTTCTTTCTGACTTATATGCACTCAGCCACTCAGCTTCCGATGAACCGGACTCGGATCTGCAATCAAAATGCCAATTGTTGCAGTCAAAGTTGAACAACTTGAACCGAGCGTTAGATCAGGTAAGCTGAGAAAACCCCATACCACTGAATTTACCAAGAGGGAATGAATATTATGCCAACTTGATGCCATTTAAAGGTTGCAGAGATTGTTTTCCATTTATTTTGTTCCGCTAAAATGTTTGGTGGAACAAAACCTGTTGATTCTGGGTCTTGAAAAAAGCAAAGTTGCTATTTATAGCACCATTACTTATTGGAAACTTTACCTGTAAGTAAAGTTCGCCCGTTAGGAATCGCTAGGATTTGTTATGAATTGGAACGGAATCAACTCGATTCATTGAATCAAACTGTACACCTCTGATATACCGGTGTGATCCAGCACTATAATGTGCTCTGATTCAGAAATATTTCAGTGGTAATAATTATCCTTTAGACTTACCGAACTGAAGATTCATCCGAAGATGAAGATGAAGCAAATGACATTCCACAAGTAAAGACACCAGTAAGTTAAACCTGAAACTTGATGCCAGTAGATGATTTTATTTCAGAAACGCACGGGTTCAATGGCCAGAACCTGCCTTAGGTCACTTACTCGCGACTCATGTACATGGCCCCGTGTGGGGTAAGTTTTCAGTTTCATTCTGTGATACTTTTCCGTTGATATTGTGTTGTGCCAAATGAAAACAAATATAGATCAATAGTTATAGCTAAAGAAAGAAGGGTGAAAGGCAACTTGATGGGCTGTATGAGGCTAGAGAGGTGGCTAAGCTCGCATAAAGTCTCCCTATTAGCCAGGAAGTGAGCTCCATGACCCTGAACCCCGTGTGCTCGTTTTCAGAAAGAATCGAAAGTGAAAGATGAGCTGATGAGCAGAGCAAACAGTGTGAAAAAAGCCATCAAGACGATCATGGAACACACTGAACATGGTTAGTAAGACAAAGCTGACAGAATACAACCTGTAAGTTATCAAATCAATAGACTATTGACCCTGGTTGAAATTATAATTGATAGGACCAGTTTGGTTTATTTTCATAACTATAGCATTGCTGAGCCAGCAGCTGCTTGCCGGATTGGTTCATGGTCTTCTTTGTGATCATGAAGAAAGATTCTCTTTGCCCGGACTGCGATGGTCCGAACTTGATAAGTGACCGACAAAGTGATACCCAAGCCAGTCAAATTATGGCTGACCAAAAGGTGGTGTGACAGTTATTTTAAAGAAAGCCAGATATTTATCATAGTACTATTTTTGTTTTTGGCATTACTCATCTTAGAGACTCCCTGATCTCTATTCATTGGCCTTAACATTAAAACAAGACCTACCCAAGTCTTTTTTTCTCCATGGAAAGAATTTTTCACATCAAATTTTGGTTGTCGTAGCTGTCAGTATGATAACTGAAGGGGAAGCGGAGGACCTCGGTGCTTGTAAGGCAGACCCCATCACTGTAGTGACAGAGGAGGACAGCGCGAGTGATATGTTTGATATGACTACCCCACTGACTGCTTTCCAGTCCACTGCCAGCGCGCAAGCTTCAGCTCAATCAGGTGGGTCTTCATGGATATATATGCTTAAGAGAAGCAGTCCAGCTCATTTTACATTGAGAGGTTTCAAAGACGTTCCAAGAAAATATCAACCGCAGAAATATCATCACGCATCCAATCAAATTATCTAAAACCGTGTTGACCAAACTTCTCAGCTGATAAAGATCATCAAGCCGTTTAAAGAGGTCCATTACGGTGTTTTTTCGCACGCGATTCAGGGCCTGGGGCCACTGGCGCGAAAGCCGTGCGCAAGTTTTGGTTCGCGCCTGTGCGCTCGATCTCGCAATTCTTCTATAAAACACATCAGGGGCTTGGACTCGTAGTCAGCTGCTTTGTACCGACTTGCCCACCACCATTAGTTATTTGCTACGCTCTTCCGAGGCTCTGTGACTTGTGTATTCTTTCAGATGGCTCTATCTCACCAAGTCGTAGGATCAGCGCAGTTAGCTCCCTGCCAGAGAAACTCAGCTCACCGAGACAAGTCACGAGCTCGGCCAAATCTCTACGAGGTTAGAATTATTAAATTCCACATATCGAACTCCACCCTTTCCCTGGTATATTTTTGCTGCGCATGAACCTGGAGTTGTGGGTTATTTCTCAATACCACATTTTCTCGATAGTCAGAAGCAGCTGTGAGCGTGGCCTCAATACTCATAAAAAGTTAAGGTTGTCCCTTAGCCAATGGTTGTGTGGGGGAAGTGGTTGTTAGTCAACTTGTATCAGCAGCGCGGTGTAACTCAGGTGAGGCGCCTCTCATCTTCCTCATCGCGTTCAACTTCCAAACTGTGAAGAAATCTGGGGACTCATTCCCTGCGGGGTGAACCGTAAGACTCTGCGAATAATCCCCCTCACGAGATGTCTTGAACCAAAGACCTTCAGTGTCAGTATTGAGCGCTCTAACTACTGGATCACAGTGCCTCCTCATGACCTGAGACAGCGGCATATATCACTTAGCTCCTTGGCTCCTGCTATGGTTATCTCTATGCTTTGACAGTGAGGAACTCCATTGCTAATAATATCGGTCAGAACAGTAGCTTCATCGGTAAGATGTTACTAGCAAATGCAGACGCTATCTGTGCCCCTGTGGTGCCACCATTCGAAGACCAATCTCTGCTGTAAGTACATCACAATGATAATAATTGTTAATGAGGTATTCAACAGAAGGCAGGTTTTTCATGACCCGTCATTGTCACGGTGGTTGAGGCCCGTCCCAAGGAAAACCCTGCCAGCGCAACTCATCACATTTCGTACAAAAGAGAGAAGGCAATTCCCACTAATAATTGGCTGTCCCTGACCCTTGGCGAGGTTGTCTATTTGTGCTGGAAAGTATTTCCAAACTTTCCTTCTGGCACTTTAGATGATATTTATGAATCAACCGCGCCAAATACACTTCCATCGCTTTCTGTGGGCCGGGGAGAATTCATAGTATTGTTTCAGTATAGCAAGAGATAATAACAAACTTGAAACTTTAGTAGTTGGCTGGCCAAGTTGCCAATTGAACAAAATGCCAATATTCTGATTTATTTGTAGATCTGGATATCAGGAGAAATGTGTAATGAACAACTACTTTGGTATTGGTATCGATGCTAAGATAATGCTGCAGTTTCACGAACAACGTGACAACCACCCAGAGCGATTCAGGTAACTCATAGTTGGCATTTGTTTCTTGTGTGCATCCTCACAGTTATGGTGAAGCTGTCCGATTGACTTTTCTCTTGTTACCATTTACGGCGTAGCATGGAGCACCATGAGTCGGTCAGTATGAAGGTTCCACCTCATAGTGAGGCTCGTTTTTGCTTGGGGCTGGGATTGAGAGGTGGCGCTGCGAGTCCGGCGCATTACCGCTGAGGTTTCCCGCTATTCCCTAGTCGGTGAACCTCGACTACAATCAATAGATTTATAATGCCTCGTAAAATGGTCATGTTAGGCTCAGCTTGGGAGTTTTCCTTTGATTTGAACTGTGGGAGAATAACTCCTAATGGATCATTGTCCTCCGACATGCATTTCACTTTTGCATTATGTGAGCATAGGATATGAAGTGTGTGGGTAGTGGCACCTAATATAACACTTTCTTTGTGAGATCCCAAAATGCATGCACATCATAGCTATGTACAGTGACAGTCCAAAGCTCTGTACAGTCACAGTCCAAAGCTCTGTATGGTCACAGTCCAAAGCTCTGTACAGTCACAGTCCAAAGCTCTGTATGGTCACAGTCCAAAGCTCTGTATGATCACAGTCCAAAGCTCTGTACAGTCACGGTTCAAAGCTCTGTACGGTCACAGTCCAAAGCTCTGTACAGTCACAGTCCAAAGCTCTGTATGGTCACAGTCCAAAGCTCTGTACGGTCACAGTCCAAAGCTCTGTACGGTCACAGGTTGATAACTAGGTTTTGTAGTTTTTGTTTTTTTTTTCATGCAGAAAATTGTAGTTAATCTTTATAATTTGGTTAACATGAGTCAAGAAGGTAAAATCAGTTGAAACTTGTCAAACTGACTACGGCTCATCCGATAGTTTCACACAATGCTTTGCCCTTCATTGTCTTAATTGGTATCTACTAGGACCAATCTATGAGCAATTCTTTTTTTCTAGGAGTCGAGCGAGGAACTTGATGACATTCGCGAGTCTCGGAGGTCGCGCTATGGTTACACGGACGTGCCGTAACTTTGAGAGAAAGATACGTCTTGAGTGTGATGGTCAGCAAATTCCGCTGCCTAATCTACAAGGAATCCTTGTGCTGAATATTGGCAGTTATAGTGGAGGAGCCAACTTCTGGGGTGCTCATCGGCATGGGTCAAGCGAGGTGCGTTGTTTCTGCTTTTCTCAACTTTAAATTTAGTTGTTGACTACTCGGGAACTTGGCCATCATATATAAGGGGCCTCCTACGCGTGGGGGATGTTAAAGGAGTAGGAGCTAGGATTGTGAGGAGCTCATACTCACGACTGGCCTATCGACCACCGTGACTTGAATTCGAACCAAGGCTCTCGCAGTTGGGAGCCCAGCACTCCGCCACTGAGCTTATCTACCCAGGGAGTACAAAAATGAAGTTCAAACAGCAAAAAGAATGTAATCGAATACTTGGCATAGCAATTGATTTCCTTGACCAAACAGAAAACACCGTTTCCTGTGCGTAATGACTCTCTTTGTGTTGAGTATCTGGGCCTATCTCCTCTGAACCTTCGTTTGTCTATAAGCCCGTTCTCTGAAAACTGGTCACTTGACTATCCATTTGCGTCCTTTTTCAGCCATTCACACAGCCATCTTTCGATGATAAGATAATGGAGGTGATGGCCGTCTATAGCTCCGCCCACATTGGTGTCTCAAGGTTCATAAACCTGCAATATCACCGCATAGCACAGGTATGTAATCAAATATTACCAAACTAAACATAATAATAATAACAATAATAATAATAATAATAATAATAATAATAATAATAGGCACCATCACTGATTATGGGGGTTATATGGCAAGTCAGGCAACACCTGGAAACATAGGAAGTCGAAGTTGGCTTCCCCAGGCCATCTCACACCCCAGGGCACTCTCTAATTCAGTGTGAGGCATGCGCTACAAGACTGAACGAATGGCCCAGGGAGGTTGAGGCTGTCATGTTGAATACCCCAAAGTGTAATGCCCTACAAGCTCTGTTTTCGCTCGAATGTGCGGGATGGAATTAAGGAGTAGCGTTAGATCCGGCATATGACTTTGCGCGGTGAGTTGGTTTATATCGGATAAACCGATAACACATTCCTTATACACGTTTTTACAGCTACTATGTGTAATATATTACTCATCGCGGTACCTAAGCTCACATTGTTATTGATGTGTTTTCTAGTGTCGCACAGTAAGGCTTACCATTCTCGGTGATGAGCCTGTGCCCATGCAGGTGGATGGTGAGGCGTGGCTACAAAACCCCGGATTCATTAAAATTCAACATAAGAACCGCAGTCAGATGCTGACCAGAGACAGGGTGAGTGGTCTGCTCGCTTATCTTTACACACTGGGTTATGGGTTATGGCAGGTTTATATACGGTCATCTAGCGACTAAATTCAATAACGTTTATGCAAACAAATGAGAACCGACTCCGTATCCATTGAAATACATTTTTACTTTCAACACGGTCTACTTACCTATACATACGGTCTACTTACCTATACCTACGGTCTATTTACCTATACCTATACCTACGGTCTACTTACCCATACCTACAGTTTACTTACCTATACCTATGGTCTACTTACCTATACCTACGATCTACTTACCTATACCTATACCTACGGTCTACTTACCTATACCTACGGTCTACTTACCTATACCTATATCTATGGTCTACTCGGCTACTCAGTTTGTTTATAACTTGATCACTCAGAACTTTCACTATGAGCCTGTTTGTCAACTCCATGGAAGTAGTGAATAAAAGGATTTTTCTCACTAGCATACATTTTTCACCCGAGTTGTCCTCTCTTCAACGCGCTCTAGCGGGTGGTTCAAGCGAGCAGGAAACTCCAACACGGGTGTTTGGTCCACACATTGTATTCATAAAGCTCCGAGTTTGTGGCAGGGCAATGGGCAATAACTGTTCGCTTGTCCTATTGACTACTCTGGGAGGTACCCCCCACCCAAATGTCCGCCGATGTGTCAACGTTCATTCATCTCGGTTCCATACTTGCTTTATAGTAGTCGATTTCTAATTTTCGATAACATACTTAGTCTATTAGGGACCACGTATAAACCCGACATTAGTAACCGGACAAAATCTGAGATTGTATGTCAGCGGCTTCAGTCATGGCTTCAGTAACATTATCCGGTGTCATTTTAGGCAAAGGCAATCAAACTGTTATCAAGAGAAATTTCCAGCTCACAGGCAAATCTCATGGAAAATCTCGCAAATCCCAATAGAATAAGCCATTTTCACAACTGAGATTTTATGGCATAGTTGATGTCTTGGCTGTGTATGTGCTTTCCCTGCCGTGTTGTTTGCGGTGATGTTCTCCCGATATCTGTATGTTGTCCGCTGCAGGTATTATGTTGTGTGCTGCAGGTATTTGAACACACACTGAAGTCATGGGCATCTATGCAGACACGAGACCGCCCGAGTCAACTGTCACCAAATGCCGCTCGGCGTTGTGACAGCGCTGCTAGTGGAGCCAGCGGCACACCGTCGGAAGGCGAGGAGGGTTTACCCGTATCCGAGACGCATAGAAACCTGGTGGATGCGACCCGGGCTCTCATTCAATGCGTTAGTATGATTTTAACGCGGAATAGTCAGAAATCACCTGGAGGCAGTACCCCGGTTGTCCCTTACTTAAGAGCAGTGCGGGGAAGTGGCTGGTTAGAGAGCCAACAATGGTGCCACTCTTTTCTTCACCGCCCTCACCCTCCTCAGCTCTGAAGAAAGCCGGACTCCCATTCCCTGCTGGTTGAGAAGAGAGTGTATTTGAAACAGTACCATCTGTTCAATCTTGTAGTGCATGCTTCACACTGAATTGGTGGCGCCCTGGTAGAGTGTGAGTTGACCAGGGCAAACCAGCTTACACTTTAAGTCCCCACTTGCCCAGCTGTTTTCTGGCTTGCCAGATAACACCCATACTCTGTAATGAGTGGGCGCCTGTTATTATCATTATTATATTGTGGTATAAAGTCGCATGTTTGTAGTAAAGGCATATTGTGAGTGCTGCCAGCAGTATTTGAGGCTTACTTAAAATCTTGTAGTAAATTGATAATGATGCCGGTTGCCATAATCATGAGCTCATGATGAATGTTTATTAACGTAACCATAACTGAGTCGTTGTTAACATGCTAAGGCTGTTCCTCATAACCCGCCGTTTCTGTTTCTAGATCACATCCCTCGATATACCACAAATCGCTCCCCACGATGAAGCAATGGCAAAAATAGGAGAATTTGTATCTTTGGATCAGGTTAGTTTGTTTAGGCTCGTGTTATTCTCTTTTGGCTGTATAAAAATGCATTCAGACTAGACGGGTTTTCCAGTCGGTAGGACTTGTCGATCAAGTTGTTCATCGGTAACCCATCGGTAAGGGCCAATCGGTAGGATTTGAACTCTTTGGCGATCAATCAAAACGTGCCGATGATCCGTATGGTTTTAGCCAATCAAAATCAAGCAAATGCAGTGACCAATACTCTGCGACTTGACAAGGACTAATCGCCGCACACCTTTTATTTTGCCTCGTTTCCGGGGCGTCGTAACAAAAAACCACGGAGTACCTACTCCGTGCCAAAAACTGTCATAGTAACTCAGAGACGTCGCACCGGAAACGCGGTACTCCTCACAAATGACCTACCGCGATCCTATTGGTCAATGTTTGACCAATTGAAATGCCGAAAGACGATCAGGACATTGCATCGGCTAGTTTTCTGCTCAGAATCAGTAAGCCATACCGACTGGATAATCGGTCTAGTCTGAATGCACCTTAAGCCAGGTTGTGGCCAAAGTGGCTCGCTAATGGTGTCATCGTCTAAGGATTGTGAGTTGATTTCAGTGCTGGCAGAAAATTTCATTGCTTGAACTCGAGGCCTTTACCAAACCTCTTATTTAATCCGCTAGTGGGGTTTCAGAGGACCACTGTATAAAATGATAGAAAAATGGGTGTCTATAGGGATGTCTAAGGATGTCTTCTCCATAGGCACATAATGTGGCACTGATACGTCTATGCCCTAGTTTTCTAATGCAGACTGAATTCAGTATACTGATTCGGAATTGTAGTAAGGGGCTGAAAAGTGATTGAAATGTAAAGACTCAACAAAGAAGCAAGTTTTGTTGTTTTGGCCCGCAGAATGCTTACGTTTTATGGCATATTTTCCTCTTACAATATTCTGTTAATTTCAGCGAAGCAAAGTAAATACGGATGAGTGCTCCGTTAGATTAGTGAGAATTCCTGTGCAGTTCGATCGTCATTAACCACACTAATCTAACTCGCTGCTCACCAAAATTTCCCTTTTACAAACGACTCTAAACAAGGGTTTCCCATCCCACCTGAGATCGCAAGCTCCTTGAAATCATAGTCATCACACAGACCGACTAAAGCTAACAAAAACCCCAATCCATTTCTGCCAGTAGTCGAAAACTCCCTAAAATAGAGTGTAATCACATCACACGGGTTACCTCACCCCAACCCAACTTCAAACGTTTTAAGTCATGAATTGGGAATGCCTTGAAACCGGCATGACCGATTCCTCCCCAGGTCCTGAATCATTGCATCACTGCTAATCACAACAGCACTGAGCTCTACCGTTGACTCATAACCCCCTTGATAGCATTGCCAAGCCTAGCCGACCACACATAGTCCATAAATTCCATTATTAGACAAATCCCGTATGTACAGGGGGTTAGCCGCGCACTGGACAAATGAAACCATCTACGCTCGCTCGCTCTGTTAGATTAAACTAGCACCGCATACTCCAGCAGCTTTTTTTTTAGAACATCTTTCACCTGGCATGCAGTACATGTAGATATTACAGTAACATTTTGAGTGAGTGGTAGAGTGGTATTTTATATGTTTGCTCGCGATAATTTCGCCTCAATTTATTCACCTAGTAAAGATCGTAGCGGGTATATATGATGCTTCAAACGATTGAGCCTTGGAGGTGCACCTCTCAGCGCACCGTGCTGGGATGTGCCGAGCTTCAAATGCGGTGTCCAATTTTGAATCGCTGTACATTTATCAGCAAGGGCGAACAACTTCGCTTTAAAAAATCCTAACTGGAAGAATTCTGGGGCGTAGTCAATGAATGAACACTGATTCCATTAATTGTGTTCATGAAAACATTATGAAAGAGCGAGTCGGCTGTGTAGCGCAATATCGAGAGCATGCTAGTCGATAGAAGTTCAAGCGACGTGCCGACTGAAGTTTGAAATGCACCGTTAGGTTCGCTCATTTGAAGCAACTAATACTGGCATCTCCATGCACATAAAAAATTATCAAACCATCGTCTTTATGTCAAGGTCACAGCCAAAGATTCATGCTTAGAGAAAATAGGATAACTCTTTGGATTCATTAAGTGAAGTAGAATTACTTGAAGCTTGGAAATTTGCCCCCCGAAAAATTGATTAGATCATCGATAACAAAAAACGAAATGATTGTGTTGCTTTGGTAGGCCACTCAAGCTGGACTAGAAGAATTATCTCTTTGCTCCACTGAGCTCTGCTCTGAGGTCAACCAAATG
>Ga0224501_10004962_pt1 | contig 10499 bp, 11 predicted proteins | sample SF_Oct11_sed_USG_4_FD_169105 | JGI IMG/M metagenome (GOLD analysis project Ga0224501, IMG submission 169105) | Sediment microbial communities from San Francisco Bay, California, United States - SF_Oct11_sed_USGS_8_1 | ecosystem: Environmental > Aquatic > Marine > Sediment | place: USA...
TAATTAATTCTTCAATAACCTCCAATAAGTTTTTTAAGTCTATAGGTAAAAATATTCCTAAATTGCCAAACTGTTTGTGACGTTTCAATCGCTTCAGGGGGGTACCATCATCCCTATCTTTTCCAAAGAACTGATAATATCCGCTTTACGTTTTCTCTTTAAAACTAAGTTTGTCATATGATAGAAATACCACGTTTTAATATATCTTCTGAAGAATGGATAGAAGATAAACTTTTATATGGTAAAAAATTAGCGGTTTTAATAAGAGAAAAACTTAAAATATGGACCAATGAAAAAAATATTAAACCGGGTCTGGCCGCTCTTTTAGTTGGCGAAGATGAAGCCAGTAAAATTTATGTTTCATCAAAAGAAAAAGCCGCCAGCGAAATTGGTTTTCATTCAATTGTAAAAAAGCTGCCTGCTTCGGCATCTCAAGAAGAAGTGGCAGCTGTTATTCATGAGTGGAACTTAGATTCGTCTATTGACGGTATTTTAGTTCAGCTGCCATTACCTAAACAAATTAACAGTCAGAATATTCTTCAGGCCATATCGCCTGAAAAAGACGCGGATGGTTTTCATTTTGTGAATATGGGGCGATTGATGGCAAAAGAAAAGGGCACAATAGCCTGCACTCCGCTTGGAATTATGGTAATGATAAAGGAACTTGGTATTGAAACAGAAGGCAAGCATGCCGTTGTTTTAGGCCGTTCAAATATTGTTGGCAAACCAATGGCCCAGCTTTTATTAGATTCTGGGCAATGTACCGTAACCATATGTCATTCAAAAAGTAAAAATTTGCAAGAGATGGTATCAAAGGCAGATATTCTTATTTCGGCTATGGGTGTAAGAGACATTGTTGATCATTCAAAAATAAAAGAAGGCAGTGTTGTAGTTGATGTTGGTATGCACCGTATTGAAGGCAAAGTAAAAGGCGATTTAGACTATAAAGAAATAATAAACAAGGTATCTTTTATAACTCCGGTTCCCGGCGGCGTTGGACCTATGACAATCGCGATGCTTTTATATAATACATATCAAAACGCGCTATGGAAAAAAGAAAAAGAATCCTATTTGGCTTAATAAAAAAGATTTTAGTATAAATAATAGAGAAAAACTATGAGCACAAAAGAAATATTAAAAGAAAGCATCCCTTTTAAGAATCCCAAAGAGGCTGTTTTTACCGGTAATGGATGGTTTGTTGTGGGACAATCTGCCGGCAAAAAAGATATAATGGCTAAAAAATTAGAAGCTGAAAAGTCAAAAAGAAAGGTTTTACTTATAGGCGGTGTGCACGGCAACGAAACAGAAGGCGTAAGATTTATGGTAGATTTTTGTAAAGAATTCGCTAAAGATGAACAAAAGTCTCCTTTTGACTTTGGTCTTTATTTGCTGCCTCTTTTAAATCCAGACGGATTTTTTAAATATGAGCGAAAAAACGCGGCAGGTATAGATTTAAACCGGAATATGTCAACAAAAGACTGGGCAGAAGAATATACAGAAGAAAAATATAATCCGGGTAAATATCCCGGCAGCGAACCTGAAAGTCAAATTTTAGAGCAGGTAGTAAATATGTATAAGCCTAATTATATTATAAGCTTTCATTCGTGGAAGCCATTAATAAACATTAACGGTCCGGCTGAACCTTTTGCAGAAAAAATGAAAAACAAATTAAAAATGAAAATTGTTAAAGATATTGGTTATCCTACTCCCGGTTCTTTAGGTACTTACGCCGGATGGGAAAGAAATATTCCCACAATAACTCTTGAATTTGAGCGAGGTATGAAACTTGAAGAAGTATATCGGTATGCTAAAGAAGGCGTGCTAGATTCATTTACAGTTTTATGAGTACAAATGCTCTAAAAAAAATATGTTCTCTTGAAAATTTTCTAATTGAAAAGAAAAAAAACCAGAAATATTTATTTATACCATACATTGCTTTATCTTTTCCCGATTATAATTTAAGTTTTGATATTGTATCAACTCTTCTTGAAGCGGGTGCCGATACTATTGAACTGGGTCTTCCTTTTACAGATCCTATTGCCGATGGTCCTGTTTTACAAAAGGTATTTACAAAAATTCTTGAAAAACCTTTTCGTAAAGACGATATGTTTTTATTTTTAGAAAAGTTAAACGCTGCTTTTCCTGACCAGCCGTTTTTACTAATGGGTTACGCGAATATGTTTTTACAAAGCGGATTTTCTTCTTTTACTAAAAAGCTCTATCAAAAAAATATTCGTGGTATTATAGCGCCCGATTTGCCTTATCATGAGAAAATTCATATAGCAAAAGAAAATAAAACGGATATATTTTCTGAAGATATGGCGTGGATTGATTTTATAACACCCGCCACAAAACCAGAAAGACTTAAAAAGATATGCCAGAGCGCAAAAGGATTTATTTATGTTGTTTCAACAAAAGGCGTTACCGGTCAAAAAGAATTTAATTTAGACAGCTTAAGGCCCATGTTTCAAAGTATGAGAAAAATAACAAATACCCCTCTTATGGTGGGCTTTGGTGTGCGAACAAAAGAAAACGCTGTTCAGGCAATTAAATATGCAGATGGATTCATTGTGGGCACAAAAATTAATGAGATTATTCTTGAGAATTTAAATCAATTAAGCGGTATTCCTAATAAAATTAAGCTTATGTTAAAAGAATTGCTGCCTGAAAAATAGTTGGCGTACGCCCTTTGAAACAAATTTTGACTTATGGCAAAAGAAAAAAATCAAGCAGGATCAAGAAAATGGTTTCAGTATCCTGAACATAAGTTTACAATAGATATTGAAGATAATGAAAAAAAAGATGTGCAAAAAGTTATTTTTGTTTTTGGCAAAGATGAAAAATCAAAAGATAAATCTGCGATTATAAAAGAGATACCTTATTTTAAAGCAGCGCCTTCTGAAATTTCAGAAATTAAAGGTTCTTTTTATATTGGTTTAGGACCTTTTGAAGAAATAGACGTCGAAAGGTTATCTGCAGTCTTTTTGAAAACAGCTAAAAAAATAGTAACAGGGTTTGAAAACGCTCAGGTAATACTGCCTGAAAATATTTATGAGAAATTTTCTATAAAACAAATATCAAATTTACTGGTTACCGCTTTTGGTATTGCCTCGTATCCGGTTGATTTGTTAAAAGAAAAGCCTTCTTTAGATAACATCATATTAAAAAAATTATATATTACAGCTGTTAGCGGTTTTAAAAAAGAATTTCAAAACGAAACAGAATACTATAAAAAACAAATTGACCATGTAAACGGAATGCGTCAGCTTCAGGTTCTGCCCGCTAACTATATTACCCCCGATACAATGGAAGAGCGTGCCAAAGTTATAGCAGATAAATATAATTTAAAATTAAAAGTAATTAACGAAACCGAACTTAAAAAAATGGGAGCAGGGGGCATTCTTGCCGTTTGCCAGGGATCGGTTCAAAAACCCCGAATGATTATTTTAGAATATAACCCTGCTGGGGCAAATAAAAAAACTCCTGTCTTGGGCCTTGTTGGCAAAGGGGTTACTTTTGATTCAGGCGGTATTTCGTTAAAGCCCGGCGATAATATGCATGAAATGAAAATGGATATGTCGGGCGCCGCAGCTGTTATGCACGCTGTTGCTTCAATAGCTTCTTTAAAGCATAATGTAAGAATAATAGCCGCTGTAGGTGTGGTCGAGAATATGCCGTCGGGGACCGCATTTAAGCCCGGCGATGTTTACAAATCTCTAAAAGGTTTAACAATAGAAGTGCAAAATACCGATGCCGAAGGCAGGCTTGTTTTAGGTGATGTTCTTCATTACGTAGAAAAAACGTATAAGCCAAACATGATTGTAGATGCGGCTACATTAACCGGTGCCTGCATAGTTGCGTTAGGCAATCATTACGCGGGTATTTTTTCTGAAAATGAAAAAGCTATTGAAGCGCTAAAAGAGGCGTCTAAATTATCTCTTGAGCCGGTTTGGCCCTTGCCTATAGACAGGCAGTATAAAGAAATGCTTAAATCAGACATAGCCGATTACAATAACATAGGCGGCAGATACGGCGGAGCTTCAAGCGCGGCAGCTTTTCTTTCATTGTTTCTTGAGAAAGAAACTTTATGGGCGCATATTGATATCGCGGGTACGGCTATTTTAAATAAAGAACACGGCCTTTATACTAAAGAAGCGGCTGGTTACGGAGTAAGATTATTAACGGCTATTGCCGAAAACATGAAGTAACAAGAGGAATTTAATGAGAGAAAAGAAAATAGAATTAGCCGTAATAGGCGGTACCGGCCTTTATGAAATACCCGGATTAAATGTAATTGAAAAAGTTTTTGTAGATACTCCATGGGGTAAGCCATCTGATGAAATTATAATTGCTGAATATGAAACTGAAACCAAACCTGTAAAAATGGGTTTTTTGCCGCGTCACGGAAGGGGTCATTTTCTTTCGCCAAGTGAAATTCCTAATAAAGCGAATCTTGCCGCCTTAAAAATGTTAGGCGCCGATGAAATAATATCATTTTCTTCGGTAGGTTCATTAAAAGAAGAAATTGCTCCGGGTCATTTTGCAATTCCTAATCAAATATTTGATCGTACCCGGCAAAGGGATAGTACTTTTTACGGCAGCGGCGTGGTAGTTCATGTTTCTTTTGGCGATCCGTTTTGTTCAAGGTTTTCTGATGCAATAGAAAAATCTTTTAAAAAAACAGATATAACTTTTCATACAAATGAAACCATTATATGTATGGAAGGGCCGGCTTTTTCAACCCGAGCAGAATCAAAGCATTATCAGTCTTTAGGAGCGGGGCTTATAAATATGAGTGTTTTGCCTGAAGCAAAACTTGCCCGAGAACTTGAGATGTGCTACCAGATGGTATGTATGTCTACAGATTACGATTCTTGGCGCGAATCTCACGAGGCTATTACCGTAGAAGAAATTTTACGTATTCTCAAAAATAACTCTGAAAAAGCGACAAAACTTTTAAAAGTTTTTATTGAAGAATATGCCAAGCTTCCTGAAAGAGACTGTGCCTGCAAAGATGCCGTTAAATACAGTATCATTACGGCAGAAGCCAGCCGCCCACAAAATACAAGAGAAAAATTAAATAAAGTTTTACCGGGATACTTCTAAAATATTTTGAATAAAAAATCCCTTGAAAAAGAAGAAATTGATTTAATAAAAAAACGTCTCTTTAAAGAAGGTTTTAAGCATGTTTCGTTTTCAACTTATTTTGAAGTTGAAAACGAATTTAAAAAATTTTATTTGCAATTTTTAAAAGAAAAAAAAGAAGCTTCATTATCTTATCTTCAAAACATAAAAGCAAAATTTAACATAAAAGAAATTTACGCAAATACAAATACAATTATAGCGGCTTCATTTTTTTATCATAATCAAAAAGTAAAATTAGCGCTAAAAGAAAATCCCTATAAAATTGCTTCTTACGCATGGGGTAAAGATTATCACAATGTTTTAAAGAAAAGAATGAAAAGAGTGGTAAAAGATATAAGCGCGGGCAGGATAGTTACAGATTCAACACCTTTGCCCGAGCGATATTTGGGCAGAAAATTAAATATAGGTTTTATAGGTAAAAACGGGATGTTAATAAACCCCGAAAACGGCAGTTATTTTTTGCTTGTTTTTGCTTTATTAGAAAGACCACTTTCATCTGACCTTATCTTAGAAAATAAAAAAGCAAACATAGAAGAAGATTTTAAAAAATATTGCAATAATTGCAGCCGATGTATAAAATCTTGTCCTGGAGGGGCCATTAATAGTGATGGCATAATTAACATAGAAAATTGTATTTCATATCAAACTATCGAAATGAGAGGGAAGGTAAATTGTTCAAATATAAAAAAAAATAAATGGATTTTTGGATGTGATGTATGCCAGATGGTATGTCCGTATAATAAAAAAGAATATTTAAATAATGATACAGATTTTTATCCGTCAGATATTTCTTTAGACGTAAGCAAGGGACATCTTGAAAATATTAAAGATACTCATTTATTCGGAACAGCTTTAAAAAGAGCGGGTATTGAGGGGCTAAGAAGAAATATTAAAAGTAAAATTATATTAAAATAAATCTTCTTTTTTGATTGTTAAACCTTTTAATAATCTACTTGAAAGAGAATTCTTTTTTTTCTATTTATGTTCCCGCAGTTTACTTTCATTGTGTGATAACGCAGATAATTAGACGGATATTTTAGATCGCTTGATAAATTTGTTTAATCAAATATAAATTCCATTAAAAGCGGCAGATGATCTGATATTTTTAATGTGTCTTTTTGTCTAACATAGTGATTGATAGGTTTAATATTTTTAGAATAAAAAATATAGTCAATGGTTCTATCAGGTTTTTTTACATCTTCGTCATTGGGCCAATGGGTATAATATTTTTCATATTCATCGCTTTCAATTTGTTTTAACGAAGGGAAAGAATTAAAATATTCAAAAAAAGGTTTTAATTCGGTTTCGGTTTTATAAAGATATTTTTGCGATTTTTGAAGTCTTTCATAAGACTTTTTTGAGGGCAACAGATTAAAATCTCCGCCTATTAGCCATGGGTTTTTAGTTTTAAGCAGCAAGTTTTTTGTCATTTGTACCTGTTTTTCCATAGTATCAGATTCCTGCGCAAACGCGTCAAGATGCGTATTATAAACAACAAGTTTTTTAGAATTAGATATTTCAAAAGTTGTTTCAAGAATTGCTCTTTTTAATTGAAAATTTGAAGAAACAATATCTGCCGGCATTTTTGGCAGCTGATAGCGCACTGCTTCATTTATTTTATATTTTGAAATTGTAGAAAGCTTCATGCCCGCTGAACCCATAATTCTAGGGTGGGGTATAAAAAATGCCTTCCAGTAAAAAGCAGAAGCATGACAACCATATTCTTTAGGAAGTTTTTCGAGAATTTTTTGCAATTGATCTTCTTTATAGGTTCTATCTGCCGCGTCGTCTACTTCTTGCAGTAAAATAATATCGGGCTTTTCGTCTATTATGATTCTTACGGTTTCATTTAATGTAAGTTCAATATCTTTTTTACTGGGTTTTTCATCAGGGCCTTCATTATTTTCAACGTCAAAGAAAAAAATATAATTTTTACCCGCTAAAAATTGAATATTCCATGAAAGAATTTTTAATTTCTTATTTTCATCAATTGGTTTTACGTTTTCGTTGCAGAAGACCTTAATATCTTCGATATCGTCTGGATGAAAAGTTGTAATTCTAATAAAAGCGGCTAATACTATAATTATCGCAAGAATAGATAAAGATATAATTTTTAATAATTTTTTCATAAAATGTTTTTATTTGCTATTTATTTTATACTCAAATGCTAAACTGTTGATTATAAAGTTCATATTATGATCTCTATAAATATATATTATAAAATTAGTATATGAAAGCAAAGATTTTATTAATATATTATTGCTTCGCATAAACGAAGAAAAAGATTTGGTATAGCGTAGTCAAGAAAAATAATGAATTCAATTGTTCAAAAATAACTATACCCCCTAATTAAGTTATATTTTTAGACTTAAAGAGAATATGATAGAATTAATAAAAAAAATAAAAGGCAAAATAAATCTAACAACTTTAGCATTAGTATTATTCGGGTTTGTTATTTTACTACCTGTTTTTGTGAATATCTTTTCAGGTCAGAGAGAATCCTTTTTACTTAAAGAACTAACATTAAATAATGGCAGCAAATGGAGAGCCGATGAGTTAACCAGAAAAAATATGGAAGAAATGCAAATTAATGTGAAGAATTTACTTAAAAAAGAGAGTCACAGTTCTGAAGAATATACAAACGCGGCTTTATTATTAGAAAAAAATATAAATGAAATAACAGAAAAATCTATTCTAGAGGGACAGGCAAGGGAAGAATTGTATAAAATTTTGTATAAAATTATGCTTGAGGTAAAGCCCTTAAAAAAAGGATTATCAGACCCGAAAAAAGAATATATAAAATCGGTTTATGATAAAATAGAAATATTTTATGAATACTTTGAATGAAGATATTAATATTTCTTTATCTTTTTCAGAATTTGAAAACGCCTCTAAAAAAGCCAATGTTATTCCCATATATACCTCTTTAATTTTAGATCTTGATACACCTGTAAGTATTTTTCTTAAAACAAGTGCATGGCAAAACAAATATTCTTTTCTTCTTGAGTCGGTAACTGACGGAGAGTGGAGAGGGCGTTACAGTTTTTTAGGAATAAAATCTCATGCTGTTATTAAAGGTAAAAATAAAAAGTTTTACTATGAGAACATAGAAAAAAATGAAAAAAAAGAATTAAAAAGCAAAGATCCCATAAAATCTGTTGAAGAAGTTATGTTGCAATATAAACTTTATAATGAACCGTCTCTTTCAGGTTTTATTTCGGGAGCGGTGGGTTTTTTTTCTTATGATATTATAAGATATTATGAAAACATCGTTTGTGAAAAAGAACTTTTAAATACAATTGATATTGAAGATACAGTTTTTTGTATTCCTATGCTTTTGGTCTGTTTTGATCACGCGATGGGGTCGGTGAAAGTGATTTATAATACTTTTATAAATAAAAATAGCAATATAAAAGATGAGTATGATAAAGCTTTAAAAGAAATAAGAAGTATTAAAAATAATATTTCTAAAATGGACGGGTTAACTAAATTTATGCAATTAGAACGTCCGAAATCTGAAAATCCAAAATGGAAATCTAATACTACAGACAAAGAATATTGTCAAATGGTTGAGGCAGCAAAGGAATATATAAAAGCAGGCGACATATTTCAAACGGTTCTATCGAAGAGATTTTCAATTGATTTTAAATATAGTCCTTTTTCTTTGTACAGAACCTTAAGAGCGACAAATCCGAGCCCTTATATGTTTTATCTTAATTTTCCTGAAACTACAATTATAGGCAGTTCACCAGAGATACTTGTCAAAAAAGATAATGATGAAGTAATTGTTAGACCTATCGCCGGAACTATAAAAAGAGGTAAAAATTTAGAAGAAGATGAAAAATTGGGCAAAGAGCTTTTATCAGATAAGAAAGAAAGGGCAGAACATGTTATGCTTGTCGATTTAGGAAGAAATGACATAGGACGTGTTTCAGAATACGGCAGTGTAAAAGTTACCGCTTTAATGATTATTGAAAAATATTCTCATGTTATGCATATTGTTTCGAACGTTACGGGAAAAATAAAAAAAAATAATAACAGCTATGATGTTTTACGGGCGGCTTTTCCCGCTGGTACCGTGTCGGGCGCTCCTAAAGTAAGGGCTATGCAGATAATTGAAGAGCTCGAAAAAGAAAAAAGGGGTGTTTATGCCGGATGCATTGGATATTTTAATTTTCAGGGAAATATGGATACCGCAATTGCGTTAAGAACGATGTGGGTAAAAAATAATACTTTATATGTTCAGGCTGGCGCGGGAATAGTTTTTGATTCTATACCTGAAAAAGAAAATGAAGAAATAAATAAAAAAGCCGGAGCTTTGTTTAAAGCAGTAGAAATATTTTATAATGAAAATGAGGGATAAATGATTTTTGTATTAGATAATTATGATTCATTTACTTATAATCTTGTACAATATCTAGGTACTTTTTCAAATGAAATTAAAGTAGTTAGAAATGATCAAATTACAATAAAAGAAATTGAAAAAATAAATCCAAACGGTATTTTAATATCTCCCGGGCCCAAAACTCCTAAAGAAGCAGGAATTTCGAAAGAAATAGTAAATGTTTTTTCAGGTAAAATTCCTATTTTAGGGGTGTGTTTAGGGCATCAGGTTATAGGAGAGTGTTTTGGCGGCGAGATTGTAAGAGCCAAAAATATTATGCATGGGAAGGTAAGTATAATAACTCATAATAAAAAAGGAATTTTTAAGGGTTTGCCCGATAGTTTTACCGCTACAAGATATCATTCATTAATTGTTAATCGGGAAAATTTACCCGATACTCTTGAAATAACAGCAGAAAGCAATGACGGATATATAATGGGAATTATTGTAAAAAAACATCCAAATACATGGGGTGTTCAGTTTCATCCTGAATCAGTATTGACGGAACATGGAATGAAAATGATTGAAAATTTTTATAAAAACTGTGTAAAATAATTATTTTTTACTAAATAAGTAAAATAGTAAAGAAAGAATAATACTGATAAGTATTGATGTTCCTAACGGAAAATAAAACTTAAAATTTTCACGTTCTATGACTATATCTCCCGGAAGTTTGCCTATAAAAGTAGCTCCAAAATAAAATAAAAGACCCAATATGAAAAGTAAAGGGGCTATTATCATGAGAAGCTTGCCAAAATGTTCCATGAAATATGTAACTTGTTTTGGGTTTGGTTTGTAAATTAAAATATATTACCAATAATCTTTTGGTGAGAATAAAATATAGGGGACGTGTAAAAACAAAGAAAAGATTAAACGCAAAGACGCGGAGGACGCAGAGAAATCCGTAAATTCAACACTTTTCCTTTGCGTTCTTTGCGCCTCTGCGTTAAAAATCTTACTTATTACACAG
>Ga0224501_10004963_pt1 | contig 10497 bp, 6 predicted proteins | sample SF_Oct11_sed_USG_4_FD_169105 | JGI IMG/M metagenome (GOLD analysis project Ga0224501, IMG submission 169105) | Sediment microbial communities from San Francisco Bay, California, United States - SF_Oct11_sed_USGS_8_1 | ecosystem: Environmental > Aquatic > Marine > Sediment | place: USA...
AACTTTTTTTACAGAAACAAAATTATTACTAGGATTCACTCCTTCATATTAGGACTACTAAGTAGTACTGATACAAAGCTTACAAGATTCAATAGCTCAAGAGGGAGATAACTCTCTACATTGGTGGATTCAACTTCAAGTAGCTTACGCTATGATGGTGGAATCATGTCCACTAGCTCCGCCCCAACCACTCCAAGAGATTTTGGAATAGTACGCATCCCTCTCTCTGACACCCCAGTTTTCAGGGAAAACTGGTTCATCCTGCCCGGATTCCAAACCTCTTAGCTTCAGGTACTCCGCCCAAGCAGATTCGAAGTAGTTCCTTGAAAGAGAACGCAACTCCAAGTACACATGGGTGTACTGAAGTTCTTTTGTGAGGGATGTCATACCCTAGTAAATCACTGGATGTTATTAATTTTTAGGGGACTTCGGAAACAGTTCTCTCGAACCAAGTGAGGGTGGGTGGACGTAGAGCTCTAAATTTTATTGGGCTGTATCTATTTGTGACAAGTTGGCAAGACTCAAACTTGATGGGGGAGGCTTGAGGTGTCCCTAGCAGCGCACGACTTCCTTTTCATTTCACTAGCACGTCATAGGTTCCAACTGGAGACCGCGGGGACATGAATTATCATTGGAATTCTCTCATCAGTTCAACTTACCACGAGTTAAGATTTAGTTGAGAGTCAAATCCAGAATTAGCGATATACTGTCGAGCCAGGGGAAGCACACGATTGAGCATATCAGCTCCCCAGCTTATCATCGGTTTACCTACAGATAGATTCAGTGAAACGCATCATCAGACATCAGTGATTTTCAGCATTGACTCAGCTGAGTCGGCAAGGAGTTTAACAGGTATTCATTATATCTGCGAGGGTGAGCTTCCCATTTCTTTCAGCCTCACAACTCCAAAGTTCATTGAGGAAAGAATGACAGGCCTAGTAGCCAAGCAAATTTTAAAAGATGCGTCTCAATAATTGTTTTCAAAAATTATTTGGTAGCCAGTACGGTCAACTTCAATAGTACACTAGCCTATACCGGCGATTTCCCTAGTTTATTCTTCATAGGTTTGGGTTAGTGACCGATATACCAAATATGACCGTCATAGTCCTAAGGATGCGTATGAGGATTAAGGATAAAACTCACCAAACGCGTATGTGTGCGATGTGTATACGCGTGTGGAGTTTTGCGCTCTCACACTAGACTAAACGCGATGGACAGGTAATTACGACGGTGCACAACTCCAAATACTCACTAAAGGAGACTCGATCCAATACTGCATATATGCGAGTGAGAGATTGGCGACAATTAAAATGAACGAAGATTTCGGGTTATGAGAGACTGAGTAGGCCCCATAGGGAAGTTTAGTTTGATAATAAATTGAACAGAATTTATCACAGACCAATGGGCAAGTCGAACGCTAGGTCCAAAAAGACTATTTTCAGTAACCGAAAACATAAAATAAGGTGACATTGAAGTGGGTAAAAGTAAAACTTGACATCGTTTGCTGCATTTCCCCCAAATGCGATGGCGAAAGGTGGCTTTGCTAGATAATCCATAAAACGTCCTTCAATAGTCCGTGCCGCGGTCAAAGTTCAATCTGTTGAATTCAATGCGTACTTGGGAGTATTGATAAGACTCACGATCACCTGATCGGGAAAATACGCGTACATAGGCGCTTGGTGAGTTTAGTCAATCAGATAAGAATGAATTGGCTATTTCAGGACACTTTGCTTGGTAATCAATGGACACCAATACCAAAATAATACTCCTCTCATGTCAAGGCTTACCAAATCTCCATTTGGGAAGCGACTGGTCGGCAGAGCTACTTGTCCAGGTCAAGATTACCGACCAGCGATCCATACCATACCTTGAATAGCATACGAAGTGAAGAGCGCAGCAACTAGAGCTCCTAGATAACCAGTTGGGTGGTGGTGAGTCATCCTCCCACTCTCTATACTGATTACTATAAGCTGGTTTAAATCAGATTCTTTAGCATAGCGTAGGCCTATACATCCAGCTCTCATAGCAGCACCACATCCACCAGACCTATGAAAAGCTCATTTGTACATGGCCAGCAATATTCAGTGCAGCACCATATAATTCATAAACTATTCAGAGCTCAAACTTCGAACGTGAAACTTATACCAAGAATTATGGTCCACAATGATCACGTCCACTTGGGTGAGCTTACACATAATATACAGCTCAGGACTAGATCAATTAGAATATCAAAGCTTGATCTGGTCTGAATCATACTAGGCCTATTCTCGAAACCAGGACGATGGCGACGATGAAGTAAAAAATGCTATTTTTAGTAACAAAATAAGCAAACAGTGCTGGTAGTAGAGCAACTCGTTGTTGCTGTGCTGCAGCTACTACTTGCTAGTTTTACTAGTTGGACTAACTCAACAGCAGTGTTTGACACAGACACTCAGTCAAAGCTCTGGATTGATTAGTAACAAGTAAGGTTAGGTAACTACTACTAGTTGTTGATACTAATTAGTTGAACAAGTAGGCCTACCCAACACTGGTGCTCAAGCCATTTCAAGCTTCATGGACTAGCGAAAGCATTTCACCTTGACGGAGTCGTGGCAGGACTCTACTGGGTCATGAAAGAAAAAAGAACTAGTAATATGCAAATCATGAAAATTCCTTTCACGAACACTTAGCACATGAACCCCATCTTGGAAATGAAATTGTGTAAATGGACCCAACTGCATTTGGTATACCATGTGACCTGCTTGCTGGTATTTTAAGTCCACTAACAGGATTCCATTTCTCCCATTTGGTAACCCTTTGTAGATCATTCATTGCGCTATCTATATGTCACATATTTCTTTGCAGGCATGGTAGGATGGTCTAAAAATCGGGCCAATATTCGGCTTCTGGGCAATCCCAGACGGAACAAAAGAGAAATGGCTCACACTGCTCTCTCAGTTCAAGCGAAGTAAAGATTCACTAAATACTCCAGTAGCAGTAAGTGATCAATTCTTTAGTGATCACTTGATTTGGTGACATTCCAGAGCATGGCCGATTTGGTCATTCATGCAGGTCTACTGTAACAAGTACAAGCCATATCTTTGTCTACTCGGTAATGTCAACACCACTTCCTTCTCTTTGACATGTCGGGCCCATTGGGGTTTCATCACACACAGGTTGTGGTATAGTTTCTCACCAACAAGGCTAAGAAGTTCTCAATTGAAGTAAAGAACCTCACTAAGTGAGTAGCACTGGCATGAGTCACTCTTATACGCAGGATAAAAGCACAATCAAGAGGATTGTTCATAGTGCCAGTAGTGCACATACACACTTTGAACCTAGCTTGTTGAGCCACCCGGAAAGCCATTCACAGACAAATTGTCAATTATCCAGCCCCTTATAGAAAGTCCAGTTTAATGAAGAATTTCATCTTAACGATTTTATCCCTGGGAATTTTTAATTCAAAGGAAAACAATGATAAGTTCCGAGGCATCCCTGTAAAAGGGGTCAGGGACGTCGTTCTATAAATGGAGTGCAATCTCATTCATGCCTTACGCTTCTTCTCTGTAGCTCACATGGGATAGATATATGCCGCATTTGACAATCGCCTCCAAACTGGACGTGATGACAATCGGACGAAGTACTGGAAACAACTGTTCTAAGAAAAATGAGTGACTTCTCGAAGAGCAGCTTCGATTCTTGTCGCCAATGTAGGAGACAAACTAACAGATGATCAACCAGAAAATGTGTGTAGTATGTAGAATGACCGAAGTTTAGATTTTAGATCATTTGTATTGCGCTAAGTAACGAGCATAATAAAGCGTCATAAAATTTGAGTCTTTATTCCATCTAGCTTACAGTAATCCATGTATATCTCACTGAAAAGTATGATTGGGTAGTGACTGAAGTCTTGTTGTCAAGTTCAGTTGGCTGTCCGGGACAGAGTCCAAATAAAATTATTCAGTGAGGTAGAGGTTATGTGCCATTATGCAGTACCTCACAGCAGTATTTTATGGTGAATATGAAATTAGTTGTGTCCATATACCCTAAAGTCTATATTTGCATGCTGAAACGCAATTCGCCCCGAGCTAAGCTCGAATTTAGGTGTTGCATTGGTCTACATAGACACATCAGTCCCGGACACAGCCTATAGCAGCTAACACCTATAAAGACAGAAATGAGGTGAAATTAGTGAATGATGGCCCTGGTCTACATACAATGGAATGGTGACTTGTAGGTTGTGCAACTGCGATGTAACTACCTTGTAAATAGAAGCTGGACCCAACTTTTATTTCTGGGCATATAATTTCAGTCAGTCATTTCTCTACTCTGGCATGTGGTCGCCCTGTTTAATAAACCCCTTAGGCTGCGGCTTGTTGGGGTGACAGAAGCTGGGAATGATGTGAGAATTATTCACCCAATTGGCGTTCAGTACTATTAGGACATGATCGTGGGATCTTTCGATTGTGACCCGAGTGCTCTAGCTATTGAGTTTTTCTATTTTTCCGAGGGGTCCATCCGGATCGTTTACTAAAAACTCATTCGCAACAAGCATTAATAACAACGGAATGCTCTTACCTGGCCAACACTGATCTGTAAGAGGTGGCTCCTGTTGAATACGCTATTGCCACCCTTAGCAGAAGGAGATAGGAGATGAAGCCTGAGTCCAATGACTGGCAGCAAATTTACATATAGGGTGCATTCTGTCTTCAGGTACATCACATGCTCAATGGTTTTTTCACACCAAAATCAGTTTTCGGTCAGTTGTCAGTCACTCATACAGGAGAGGTTTACCAGTTTATAATAGTACCCAATAAAACTAGCGACAGACTAGATTGAATCACTAGTAATTTCACAGTCACAGCAATCTAACTCGCGAGATTGGCTCACTCACGCACAATTTCAAATTCATGATTGATAATCCCCGAATCAGTTGGCTGCTCAATTGTTGTTTTATTGAACTTCCACCAAGTCCAAAGTCAACCAATAACTGAATAAGTAGCTCACTAACTGACTAAGCTAGTTCTCACTCCTTATAGTTTATACAATCTTGGTCAGTCTACTCTTCTGTTTACAAACTGCAGTTGGTTACAGTTTCACTGACTCAGTCATTCATAGCCATACACTACAGAATAGATACACTGAGTGTATCTATTCTGTAGTGTATGGCTATGAATGTCTGAGTCAGTGAACTGTCTGATGCACTCATGACTCAACTCATACAATCATATAGGAATTTGAGGAAAGTTAAACCTACTTTAGTGCTTAGAACAGCCTGTTACAGATGAACGAGTCGCTACTAGTATCACACTCTTAACTTACTACTACCGGTACCAGTGTCTGATACTGTACAGTCTGATACACTCATGACTCAACTCATACAATCAATGAATCATACACAGGAATTTGAGGAACGGTAAACCTGTTTTAGTGCTTAGAACAGCTTGTTACAGATGAAAGAGTCGCTACTAGTATCACACTCTTAACTTACTACTACCGGTACCAGCAGTACTAAACTCGTCTCCACCAACTAAATCTTTTTACCTTGGACCTGAGTTTGAGTAGACTGGCAGACTGAGACTCACAGTCACTCCGCCAGCACGGACCGGACTCTGGAGTAGTGAGTGACTGACTCAGCTTAGAAATGCAGTAGAAAGCTTTCCCTTTTTAGTGACAGGTTAGCGAGTTTTGTCGCGGCTACCGGCGGTTGTACTCGATACATAGCGCGAGCTAAGGGGTGACTACGAAACCGATTTCAAAACGAAACTAGAGAGTCGAGTGGAACTGCGAGTTGAAAACACAGCAAAGTGACATCGCACAGATGGCGTTGGCAAAACTGCCCTTCATCACGCAAGAGTTGGGGGTCAGTAGGTCAAATAATTCATCGTCGCCATTGTCCCAGGACACATAATTTTCACCCAAATAACCTGTTCTAAAAATACCTATCATCCCAGCCTAATTATTAATTCATCGTCGCCATCGTCCCGGTTTCGAGAATAGGCCTATTATTGCCCCAAATGATGAAACTAACCTGCTGTTGAAAGGAATGCGAAATGCCTTAGGGGAACTCTTCCTGGTTTGAGCAAGACTGGCACAAAATGACATACAAGTGTTACCTAAAAACACAATGAGACAGTATTGCAAGAAAAGAAGACCAAAAGATTGGAGATGTATTTTAGTGATCCAACCTCTGAAAATTTTCTTCGACATCCTTATAGTAACAGAGCTGTCGACTGAGTAGTTAAGCAGATATGGTTCATAAACTCAAGACAAAGCAAGACCAAGTAGGTATCTGCTCCATCTCTATTGGGAGGCTTTTTCTTGAAGTAAGAAATAGGTGGGGGAGTTCTCACTCATGATTTATGAACCCAGAATTTTACTATCTTAATTTAAGTGCGCCAGCTATAGATTTATCCCAAAAGCCACTCTGAAATTGTTCAAGGACTGAAAATAGTGCAGTTGCTGTTTAGCCTTTTTCATCAAGATTGAAGGATCAGTGTCGGTGGTTTACATACCACCGTTGGTGTAGCCTAGCCCATAGGTACATATAGCTATCGTATTGTCTGTATATATACCTACCCGGCGCGCGTCCAGACATATCCATCATGCAGTCAATGTATTCCTGCGCAAAATTGCTCAAGGTATCATCATTACTCAGGTCTCTGGATTTCATCAGCGCTACAGGTGAAAAAAATCATACAGATTGTTATTCACTGAAATCGATTGGAAACACTACACTTGACTTCAGGTTGCAGCTGTAGGTATATGTCTTCAGAGAAGCGCATAATAACAATGGAGAAAATAATGAGAAGGAGGGGACACTGACCTCTGGCTGATGCGAGATGCATGACAGTGTCATCACTTACAATAAACTGCGGGGCTGACTTCATTTCCTCATCGGTTCTGTTATTCGGGTACACTGCAACACAAGCGCACAGGTACAGGCAGCCAGAGCGATGACAGTAGACTTTCACTTTTATAGAGATTTATTTTATTTTTGTAAGGTCCTACTCAAATACTTGTCCATCCTATTCAACAGACCTCTTAAACCTGAGGCTGGTTGGAGCAGTAAGAGCTAGAAATTATATGAGTAGTTCATTCCTCAGTAGGTGCTCAGCATTACTAGGACTTGAGCTCGGGTTGTTTTTAGCCATTACGCTATCACACTATCCCATTAGTGGGGTGAAGTTATGGTTTACTAGATAGAGTACTAGGCGTAGACTCAGCGGTCTCAGTTTCGATTGCTGGTTTTGGCGCCACTTTGTCATTTCATCCTGGTCCGATTCTGATAAGTGATATAAAAGAAAGGAAAAGAAAATAAAGGACATTCTTTGCACCAATAGAGCTACACGGCCTCAAACAAAAGGCCTCCTGATAACGCAACTTGAGAAACACTGCGTGATGACTCGGTAGACTAGTTCCTGAACCACCCTAGGAGACAGGAGAGTACTTAAAGGGGTTATGACACGGTCGATGGTCGACGCATTTTCGGAGTTGTGTTCCCCCATGCTTAAAGGGAGGCAACTCCGCATTCACCACAGCGATGGCGAGTGGTCTTTTGCTACAAACCGAATATCGGTCACTCGAATAACTACGGCCAAATGGCCCAAATAGAAATAAAATTGGATCTAATTACTGAAACTTAGTAACCTAGTGATCCTCACCCCCTTACAACATCGAGTAGAACTTAAATTTGAACGTAAGATTGGAAAAAACTTAAGTTATAAGAAGTACTTTGCTGGTTTTCCCTAGCCCTAAATAGAGGCCGTTGCGTTTGGGCCTCTATAATTTCACAATAATGGCACTAACGCTCGTTGACAGAGGTGAAAAACTGCGTTCTGAAACCCTGTTTCTATATTTTTGTTGCACGCTTTCTCCATTCATACTTGTGTAACTACAAGTCTAGTATACATTAGCAAACGCATTTGTCAAACATCGGCACCTAAGTTGAGAAATGAACGCAAACACCAACAGCCCTGTGTTAATTTCCTATCTCGAGGCCAATTCTGGTGCGTTGACGGTTTGAAAAGTACGTCGTCAATGGCTCTAAGGATGCGCATTGAATAGACCTATATCTAAGCTTCCATTTGAACTGGGTATTGGGCCCATTTGTTCATGGTAGGCTTCAGAATCTACAAATAAGTGAAGTAACTTTTGCCCATGTCATAACCCCTTTAATATACTCAGACTTACTCTTGACAGAGATGTTTGCAAGACCACCAAGTTTATCAACCTCATTGTGGATCATTGCACCATCTTTAAGGAACTCCCATCGTCCACATTTGAACCCCAGAGCATCACCGACCCCGGAGAGAACCATCGCTGCGGTGAACCGATCGGCAAGACTCGCTTGATTCGCCATAGCGAAATGTGCTCTACAGTGATAAAGAGTGAGAAAGAATTCAAATATCACATTTCTTATCTCAGTGAATGATAACATCACAGAACTCTGTTTACGAATTATGATGAAATGAGGAAGCGAGGGCGCCTATAGTGTGAACCCAGCAACCTACCCCTTACCGAGTATAAAAAAACCATAAAATAAATACTTTCAACCATGGTTAGTGGGCATCTTAACACCTTTATAAGATAAGCATCGTGTAATTTTTACAATGGACAGCATATACAAGATATAACCACGTGTTCCAGTGCTAGCTGTGTTAGGTGGTATAGGTACACTTGTAGTTGTACTTGTTATCAGGATCTAGAAAAAATTTCTCTTTGCAGAAGCGCACCGTACATTTATTGTGAGATGGATGAATAGTTTTCAAAAATCTATAGCGGCGGTCACGGGGCATGGGTTCAACTACCCACACAAATATCATGACCTTGCGTAGGAACAATATTGCATTGGAGACATAGTCAAAAGATTTGGTCAATGAACGAAACATAAATATTTAATATCACCACCGATGTGAATCATAAGTGACTGGTCAAAGTCACCTAGTAATAGACAGTACCCGTCTCATGAGTGATGGTCTCTCTTTTAAGTGCACGCTCAGTCACACTATGACTATAGTGCATGGTTTACTTACAAGTTAACTAACGAATATTAGGAAGAAGGCACATAATCATGACATATGATATCGATATTCATATCATAATATGACATGACATATTATACAGAATTTTCACTCAAGAGTTCACTCACACAGTCACACTTGATACTTCAATCTTCATACAATATACATAACATACATATGACGATGCGTGACTTGGCTGTAAAGTTGAAAAGTTGATGGAATCTTCGATAGAAGTTTAGCAATTGAAGAATAGATGTTCATGCAGTCAGCGTGAGTAAAAAGTGCGATAACCACTGACGCAATGCGCAGTCTGAGTGGACGGTGACTCGCCGCGGAACTAGAGACTAGGGTACCAAAGTCCAAAGTACTTTACTTTAGTACCCTACTAGAGACATACGGAACGGCTAGAAAAGTCTCAAAGATTACACTCGTTATAAACGGTCTGTGGCACAATATTTCTCAGAACAATGTGCATAAAAAATACATCGGAATTATATTTGAAAAGACTGACAGGATTATTTTTTATAGCTAATTGGGTTTGAAAATAGTTCTGTTCATATTTTCTCACGACGAGGAAACTTTTAAACGTAGGCCAGGCTATTCACCAAACGCAAGTTGACCGCAATCGGGAAAATGTTCGCTTGTACGCATCTTGCCTACATAGGTACTCCACAGCATTCCGCGGGTGTTCCCACTCTTGGCTCTAGATGCATTATGCCACTGATGGTCTCGTTGGCCTGATGCGTCTAGAGTTGTCCTCCTCAATGGGAAAGGTGGATGGCTCTACTTGTGTGAGAGCAGTGAGAAACTATATAGCCTAAACCCCAGTACCTCCTAAGCCATGCACCGGGGTACCCATGCTCTCGAAACCATGTACCCTGTACATGTATAATACAACATGAGCGAGACGTATGGAACCACTTTTTGTGTATTCCTTTTCAATACTCAAAATAAGACGGTATATCGAATAAATTTGACCACTTTCACCACTTTAAATTTCACCATTTTTTTATCGTTAGAATACCATGTTTCAACTTGGGTATCGAAAGTGAAAACAACAAACATATTTTTCATGCGCGTCATCCAAATTGAGCACCAGTTAGACAATCGCCAATTAAAATTTGCATATCCCAAGAAGTTATGCATACTGTTTCACTCGGGCTCGGATGTGTGTATGACAAATATGGAACTATTTCAATTTCAAAAAGAAAACAGTTTTTCGGAGTAGAATTACCATGCTTTTATTTCACAAGTGTATGTATATCAGGATATGTTGTATAAAAGCCCAAGGGCTGGGATTCGATGAGCTATTAACAGTAGTAGAGCTGTGCATAGAATAAATAGGTAAAACCGTAAGAGCCAGAATTGAAAAGCGCACAAGCTCATTCGTTATTCATTAAACCATTGGTAAAACACTTCAGCGGCGGCCACCAACTGATCTCTATACTTGTACTCCAAATCCTGCAAAATCCCAACCCAAATTCACCAGAAAATT
>Ga0224501_10004964_pt1 | contig 10495 bp, 8 predicted proteins | sample SF_Oct11_sed_USG_4_FD_169105 | JGI IMG/M metagenome (GOLD analysis project Ga0224501, IMG submission 169105) | Sediment microbial communities from San Francisco Bay, California, United States - SF_Oct11_sed_USGS_8_1 | ecosystem: Environmental > Aquatic > Marine > Sediment | place: USA...
AGGTGACCCGGGATAAAGTGTGTGCGTCTTTTGGGCTGTCTTCTTCGTTGAATTCGAATCACAACATTAAATGAAGGCGGTCCACTCATAGAGTACCAACTCTATGGGGCTAATCATGGACCACCCCGAGCAAAGCCGTTGGCTTAGTGAAGCCATCCATGTAATACAAGATGATCTTATATATGCGAGAATATTCTGTATTCAGCTATTTGTATATTATGATTATATTTCTATGGTAGATGTTTCCATTATGCCCGGTCAAAATATCCTGCACTAGTTTATCAAATGGCAATGCTGTATAGTGGACTTACACTAGGACAGTGAGAAACCCAGATGGCTGATTACCTGGGGATAAGTCTGCAAAAGATCGTTGAAGCATGCCTGCAGGTGCTCCTTTCTCTTCATGTCTATGGTAACACCAACCTAAAATATCCAGATATGCAGCAGTGAGAAAAAAGGAGTTTAAATTGATAGAGCAGAATGAAGCCATACAGATATGCACGTAACCCATACATGAGAAAAACTAATTCCTTCGAATCCATTGACAGGTACAGGAGTTTACCAAATCACAGTCACGTTGGTGTCTCACACGCCCTTTTACTTGAGGATCAGCGAAGTGACATGGCCACTCACCCTGCAGAGGTAGCATCTAGCATAGTTGGCTGTCAGTGGATTACCCATGCCTCGTACCATAATAGCCAATCGTGATAGAGCCTCCGTCATCTCACTGCAAAAAGGAGAGCTCCTGTCATCCCCATGAATACCACCAAATTAAATATAAGTTGTATGAAAAAGCAAAAATGGTGTTCATAGCAATGAGAAGAAAGAAAAGAATACGAAAAGATATGTTATTCTACTCGTGATTGGTATTAACTGTCCGAAAACATAAAAAGTAAAACAAATTGCTAAATTTTATTAAGAGTTATCCTCTATTGGTCATAAATAGCCATGGTTGAACAGCTCCACATACGGCAAGAATCTGAAGTACGATAGAGTGGTGTGATTTTGGTAAGGCTGACCTGGGTTTGAAGAATCTGTAACATTTAAGTATGGCTGTCTCCACATAGAACCTTGGTATGAGCTCCCGAATTGAAGCGATCTTGAAAAACCAGTTTCTACACGTTTCTTTAGCTGATTCGGGAACTTGCTCAGGTGTGAAGTTTTCTAGATAAAACATACTGATGATTACACTCATGTAAACGAATTGAAAGACGATACAATGGTGATTTAAAACACAAAATGATAAAAGAGGACGATTGGCGGCAAGGAGGGCGTCCAATCGTAAAAAAAACTATACCAGACTCAATCGATTTAGCTGTCAGGTCATTGCTAATAAAGTTATCACAGCCTTCCATCAAGTGGTGTGCTTCCAGATGCAATCTGAGCACTCGACCACTATACTTCCATCCCTCTAGATGCCTTTAGGTAAAAAAAACGTTTTACTTCAACAAATACGAAAGAGGAAATGTCTGATTGAGTACCAACCAGGCAGCTGTACAGGTTTGGAGCTTCCCGGTGGTGTGTATGTACTCTTCTCCCAAATCCTCTCAAATACCAGGTTACCAAAGGTGTCCAGGATCTCGGTAATGAGCACAAATTTGCTGGGATAAAACTGTATCACAGAGATGTCTGCCAGCACTTTTGCACACTAAAAAATGATAGCTATGTAATGAACTGAAACGAAATGATCAAGTATAATTGCCTACGGCGGAAAAAGAGTAGTTAAAGAGCCTCACTATAGTTATAAAGACATCCGTCAGTCTCCATGGAAGTTTCACAATTTTTATTGGAGTTGTCTTCTGTTACCCATAAACCATCAGGGGTAGGCAACTCCTTTTAACTATAATTGGGTAGTTCTAGTGCGATTTATTACCGTTTAGCAAGAAAGAAATCCCATCAGTGGTCATACCATATGATTCATACACTTACTGCATTAATTGCTCTTATAGGGTAAACATTGACTAAATAAAAAGGTATGCAGAAAAAAATTGCAGACGGATTATTATAAACTTTTGGTTCCATCTGCCAGTCTCAGAAGACAATGCTGCAATATAAAGCATTGTACTACAAGATTGCACAGGCAATCCTGTGAGGTTGGTAGTCAGTCAACCTAAGCCACGTGTTTAAACATTATACTGTATGCTGTAACAGATAATTGAGCCCGCTATCTTTTACCTGTATAGCAATCTTAAGAGCTTTGACTCTTTGATCCTGACTCCAGGCAGTGATGAGGGCTTTGTTCAGCTCATCAATTCTTTTCACATAGTCTTGCTGCGACAAGTTCAGCATCTCCCGCACGGATCCATCCTCAAAGTCATCCAGCTGTTCCAGACGAGTTTTTACTTTATCACTCACAGAGATCTGCTTGACGGCTACATAACATAGAGAACAGCGGGTGAGCAAAAAGGGTGTCGCTACAAGAAGAGGCCAGCTTTCGCTATAACCGAGAGATTGAGTCCAATTAGATGGTTGCTCAGCTAGTCGACTAACTCTCAACAAATATGCGACCATTACAAAACGTCTAGCTCTACGCGAATTGATTCTTGTTCGAAAAAAATTTCTTCCCCATGAGCCACTAAGAGAACGGTTTAAATTGAAGCTGAACACAAATAATCTTTACCTTTGACAGAGTCTCCCTGTGTAGTCAAAAAGCTGGTTGTAATAGAAAGTTTCTCTGATGTTGTGTATTTATTGAGCACTTCCGTTTTCACCGAGTCCCAGCCAGGGAACTCCTCCAAATCATCATTCTGGGCAACTGGGGTATCCACCTGAAAATAATCACACAGGGAATAGGGTTGATAGCTTTAAACCGATCAGGTTCTGGAAAAAGAGGTGGTAGAGCTGAGCATCACTGCTCCAAACCAGGAAGATACTAAAATCAATGACCTCCTACAGCTAGGTAAGAACTTACCAACCATGCCAATGATTATGGAGGGCTTCTGCTAACCCGAGGTGGCTATTGGGAAAGATATAATACAACAGGCATTGGGGAATTGATTCTCTACAACGGAGGAATACTAATGGGCAGGGTCTAACTGCATAATATGTGCCCAGAGACATGACTAAGAATTACTCACCCCTTTGTCCGTATTGGACCCAATTGATAGAATAGACAAAGGATCGCTTGAAGCTGTGAGCAATGACAGTGGGTCAGATCCATCTAGTTGACTCAACGGATAAATCTTTTGAGACTCCTGGCGGCTCCTCTGCTTACTAATGGCCTTACTAGCTCCAACTTTAAGTGGGTGAGCACTAGTCTTCTCCGATTTACATTGTAGTTTCAACTTCTCAAAGTTGTAGTTTCTTTGTCGCGGCTTCCTAAAATATCAAGTACAGTCGTTTAAAAGGAAAATCATCTGGAAGATCAAAGTCAGTAGATTATATTTATTTACGCTATAGCATTTGTAACCTGGTCCATGTTTAGTTAGCCTGAGTCAAAGTCAGCTCATGCGATAGAGATGCTCAGTCACTTGTTACTCAGTTGCTGCCATTGATCAACAATAATAAATAGGCGCGAGTCACTCATAGGCTGAGAGGGAGACCGGTGCTGTCAAGCGTTTAGTGACTGTCACTGTGAGACTGACTGCGAGTTGAACTGACTGACTGAGTTAGTCTTAGATAGGGAGTTAGTCTGTCACATTCAAACTAAATCTGGGGACGTTGATTTCACAATGCTACCGACTGTGTTATACATCATAACTGGCAATTTGAGCATTGCATTTGGATCAGAGCATTGTAGCGCACAGAATAAGGACGACGAGGAAGTTTGTCCTGTCGGTCTTGGAGCAAAAACGCCTACCAGGTAGTAGCCATTTTAGTCGTCACGTGATCTACCCGCTAATCCACCAATCAAAACCAGTGTTCAAAGGTTTTCCAACCAGAAAAGAAATTTTATCTTGCGGGCGGGTGATGTGGTGAGAATCCGCTCTGTGCTGTTAGCCTGTTACACCTGTTTGTATTGTTGCCGTTAGCATGAATAAAAACAGAAGCTTTCCCATTGATGTACTTCAAATGTTGAGATGTGTCCTAGTAGCACCTAGCAAATAGCTTGACCACCTCTTTCTTATGTTGATTCCTCTAAGCCCATAAACTGTGCGATAAATTACTAAACGGATGTTTAGTGACCGCATATTTCAGTACTACTACTCTAAATTTATGGATTATTGTCATTTTCATATAGCAATATATTCATAGTTTTGGTCAGGTTTAATATGAAATTAAAACTTACATGTATGTATGTTTATCGCTTTCGTAATACAAAATAATCAACAGAAAAATATACATCGAAGACCTTCACAGTCATACATGGAGTTTTCAATGCACAATATTGCAGGAATGTCATTTGTAAAATGTGTACGACTAATACTACCTGAATGCATGATGCATCGACAAAAAATTGAGATTCGCAAAATGACTGCTTAGATTTTGAAGTAGCAAGTTTATGTGGATGTAACTGGCATTTTATTTCAAGTGACGAATCCAGACTCAACAGCTTCATCCATCGTACCAGCTAGTCTTTCAATCTGTAATCAGGTAGATCATAAAGTGATGGCTCAGTGAGTAAGACAATGAGCTTAGAATTAAAGGGATTAGGCCACGGACGAAGGTAGACGCGCTTTCGGAGTTGTTTCCCATTCTAAAAGGGAGGCAACTCCACATTCATTGCAGTGATAGCGAGTGGTCTTTGGATCTAATTACTAAAACTTAGTAACCCAATGATCTTAACTCCCTCTAAACATCCAGTGAAACTCAAAATTGAACGTAATATCGGAGAAAACTTACGTTATAAGAAGTGCTTTACTGGGTTTTCCCTCGCCCTAAATAGAGGCCGTTTCGTTCGTGCCATTGCGCACTTATGGCACTGACGCTCGCTGACAGAAGTGAAAAGCTGAACTCGGAAACCCTATTTATATTTTTTTGGTGCACGTTTTCTTTATTCAGACTTGTGTAACTACAAGTCTACTGCGCACCTGCAAGAGATTTCTTCCAAACATCAGTGCACAAGCTGATCAATGCAAACACCAACAGCTCTGTGTTCATTTCCTATCTGGAGGCCAATTCTGCTGTCCTTTATGTCACTGCGCCGTCGGTCTGTAAGTGCATCGCTGATGACTCCAAGTATGCGCAATGGATAGGGCTATAGCTAAGCTTCCATTTGGAGACAACATATGGAGACACCTTTGGCCATGGCTCAGCCTCTTTAAAGGACTCTGATTTCCAGTTTGGCCACCACATGGCTAATCCATCTTCCTAGAATTCGAATGTAATGTCAAATAGAGGATGCTCACACATAGACTAGCCTTCCTATACTGATGTGTGGCTGCACGTGGCTCCTCTTTGAATTCCATTCACAATCTGAAAACACCTACTGACTGCAACTAGCTTCAGTCATGTACAATTGCACGTAGCCCTATTTGATCGGTGCTTACACTTGTCACTTACCATAATTTTCAGCCGTGTATAGGAACTGTGCATTTTAGCACTTTGAGTGATTCCTGCATTAAGCCACTGCATAAAAGATTGAGAAAAATGAGTGCAGCTTAGCACACTGGGTGTAATAGTATAGGACTAAATGAGTGCAGCTTAGCACACTGGGTGTAATAGTATAGGACTAAATGAGTGCAGCTTAGCACACTGGGTGTAATAGTATAGGACTAAATGAGTGCAGCTTAGCACACTGGGTGTAATAGCACACTGGGTGTAATAGTATAGGACTAAAGTATACACTCATGAAGAACACTGAACAAAGACGCAAAATTGCAATGGTTTTTTATCAACTCCCAGTAGATTGAATACTCAATTTACTACTCTCCCTTCAGTATATATGTGAATAGTATGCTGACTTACGTGTAGTTATGCAGCCGGAGCAGGGGCATGCTGAGTGGATAATTCAACTTGCCAGTCATGGCTTCCTCACGCAGCCGTGACTCAATCACAAGTAACATTTTGCCCGCCTGTAAGTGAAAATACAAAACTTAGGAACATGGAAGGCTTTACTCAATAATAAAACGCTACCAGGGTACCAACTGTTGGTCTGATGCCTTATCATTGTTTTAAAAAGTGAGCGTCAGTGGTATCACATATTTCGGGAATATTTAGTTACATTATTTTGGAGATTTGACGCACAGTTTGAATTTTGGGTCATATGTACAGTCAGATATTACGGAGAATGAATCACACCTCAGTTTTCTGCTTCAGTAATGAGTTGATTTCCTTCATGGTCAGGCCGCTGAGACGTGAGAGACGATCCGACATCTCTCTGAATCTGCCAGCGATTATTCCAAAGTTCTGCTCACTCAGTAAAGTTTTGAATAAATGACACACAATTTCCGAGACCTGCCCAATAGAAAAATGTGAATAGCTCAACGTGATATCTGATCGCTGTTTACAGTTGAAAATTGTTTTTCGCCCCATTCAGCAAAGCTCGGTGGGAATCAAAAGATTTTGGTGGCTTTAAAGAAATGGACACTTTCTGGTGGAAGCAAAACTCGTTCAATTCCAAAATTACAAAATTTATGCTCTAAAGCTCGCATTTGTCAAGAACTTCCAAACATTTGAAAGCTTTTAACAGCCCATGAGGTTGAATGACATTGTGGGTTTGATTTCAATTCCAGAACTAACCTGAGGGTATTTTTTATCACCCATATCAGTGACATGCATGATAGATTCATTGTGCCGACCAGTTACAGTAAGTTTGATAAAAAGATCATGCGGACAGTCTAAGCCAGTCTCATCCTGCAAAATAAATAATCTCATATGGCTACAGAGCCAAGTGCTCAGAGAGGGCATGGTATTCAGCCAATATAATAATAATTGAGCTAGGAATGATTCAAAGCCTTGTTCTTTGGCTATCTCACATACATGAAATCCACAGGGCGTACCGAGTTACAACACAAGTCGTCTGGATGGAGATGAGGTGATCGTGCAACCAATATCCTACAGCACTTGGGCCAGTGGGCTATTCTATATGAATGCAGCAGCCAATGGGGAAGTGAAAAAGGTTGAGAGCGAGGACCAGGTCAAAAGATGGAACCATGTGTGAAAAAGAACAGCTGCAAGATCGGCGGTATTGAACAGATCAAGATGTGGCCTTTGTATAGGACTGGGGAAACACATACAAAATTATAATAACTTGACTTAAAGTTCGGAACAGGAACAAGATGGCATACCAACGTACCGAGATGAGTCGTCCAACAAAGTCTCTGGCAGCCTTCTGTCGCTTGGCCGAAAATGGCTTACGATTTCTTGATGTCGGCATCACCCGAACATCTCATGTATTGCTATGTCTGGAAATACACCAGAGATAAAAGTCACATGAGTTGGTCTTTTCTTTGGCAGACACTTGTAACCAGCATCAGATATAATATATTATAAAAGGTATCAGTGTGCAGTATATGCTAACAGTGACTGGATCATAATTCATATGCCTTGAATAGAATAGTAGCATTAATGTATATCCCATCTGACCTGTTCGGGAGTGTTCCAGAACAGTAGATCTAGGACTAGATGTAGAATTAGAAAGACTAGGCAATGGAATGGACTATGGAGTGTTGTTGATAACCTGATTCGCGATGTTCAGGATAACCTTGTAAATAGACTAGTACTACTATTAGACTGGCCTACTACTGACTGTGACACACACATACGGTGACAATCTCTGACTGAGTGACTGACTGTGAGTGTGACTGTGAGTGAGTGTGGCTGATCATCAGACAGACTGAAACTCACTCAGTGACTGAAGCTCGAGTTGCGAGACTGAAAATAAGGGCTGGCTCTTGGGTCGTAGGGAGAAGCGCTTGAGAGATCGATTTTCACTTGTAGATCACAAGTAAAGTAGAAGCAACGAGTAGAACTAGAATTAGATTTAGAAGTAAGTTTGATTTTCAGCCTTTGCAACCGAGTACTTGTTTTAAAGCCTTATTAACCGAGGCTCTAACGGCGTAAGTCAATTATGCTGGATCATGATCTACAAACGTAACCATTTATTGTCAACTAGCTCCGTGGTCTAATTCTGTCTCATGAAATTTTTCGCTCAAATCTCTTTATTGTTTACAAACTCGAGCGCGTGCGCCGCGCGCGTTTCCGGCACATGAAACTGAGTTCAGAATCTGTATACTTGGTATAGGATTTTGTATCATATGTCTGGCTTGGATTGCCGGATTGGTGGAGTGCGTGAGGCAGAGCCCGTCTTCATTGGTATGCTCTATAGCCTTGACTAATATGTTTGCATAGACTGTAGTTTCTGCAATTTAGCTGTTGTAAGCTTTGCACAGCTGCAGCAGTTTATTACGTTAGTTACGTTAGTTTAGACTTTTGTTTTAGTAACTTAGTTAGTTGCTCCAGTCCATGAACATTATTATTAGTGGGCATTAGCATTAGCCTAGGCATGATTATAGTTACACCACAGTTACAGCACTGTTTGAGTTAGTTAATCTGAGTTAGGTAGCCTGAAATAGTAGCAAGTTATTGACCAGTAGGCAGTACAACTCTAATTTAGAACTGGGCTGAAGTCTAGTTGATCCGCTCACTGACTTCTGTCTTCAATCGGCATGCCACATGCATATTCGACAACTACACACTCACAACCACAAACCAGCTAATACCTGTTGTACATGTATTTGTAAAATATCTTTTTCTCATTTGTTTTACTGTGGGAAGTATGATTGAACTGGTGTGCATGCTGATAAAAAAGTAGCACAGTCTAATGTATGCACCGCTTGAGTAAAGGTTCTATGCGCTCATTAAACTTAAAGCCCAAACTAGTCCTGATATCTGAGAGTTATGATCAGCTTCAAAACTCTTCAAACACTGTATACATTACTTCCGTGTGTTGACCAATGAGAGACCAAAGTTGACTGTTACCATTGACCAAAGATAACTTGCATTCTATTGCCCACTAAAGATTTACATTACAGAAACCGAATTCCCTACGACATCCGCTGCATATGATCACACATTTTATATTTTTCTCGGAGAAGAATTATTGTTTTGCAGCAGAGGTGTCAATAGCGTCCTCCCAGTGGTATTTGAATAGTTACCGTCGTGTTAACACACCCAGCATTGTCGTTGCTCTGCTATTTTTCCAAAACCGCTGGGTTGCCGCTGTTCTCACAATGTTATCGGAATCAAAAAGTATACGTCCTATTGGACTATAGCAGTACAACCGGACAGCATGACAAATCATGTAAAAGTTTTCTGCATGTTTTCCCGATAACGAGAGCAGTGGGAACAGTTCAGCAGTGTACCGTTTGAAGGAGCATTGGGATACGAGAAAGGGTATTCCGTAGGCTAGTCTATGCACATTGCAGGTTATGCGATTCCTACTAATAGCCCAGCTGCTTAATGGATACTAGCATCCAGTCGTTCAAGTTACCTGGTTCTTGATCACCTTACTCAATTGATCATTGTTTTCTTGTCTTTTTCACCCGTCATTCAGAGAAAATGGAGTTGCCCTCTCTAGGTGCCTGTACTTGTCAATTGATGTTTATGGGACCTGTCAGTTCTTACCCTATCTGCCTTTGAGCGAATTCTTTTACGGCTGGTTCAGTTGAAACTCCTCTAACTATAGGTCTAAAATTTGTCAACTTCCTTGATTCAAACTCCTATTTCATGCACATACACAGTGGAAGTATAAGTTATGTTGCACCATACTTCATGCAGCATGTTGCCCTTATAAATGCTTGCGTTACAGTATTATGTAATAGTTTATTTTTTGGACTCACTGGTCTTTCTACCATGTTTTGGCTTGGATTATGTATGATGTGGTTTAAGTGAAATTTTTACACCAAACAGCCTTCCTCAATGCATCAAATGGTCTTGACCAGTTTGAACCAAACTAAGGTTCAACCTGCCAACTCAATGTGTGGACAGTGTAACTCATATGTGATCAAATGCTCTATGATGATTATGACCCAGCTATCTGATTTTCAGAGAAATCTTATGAAGAAAAAGCCCAGAGATGGTGTTCAAACGGGGGGGCGCTGTTATACACTTCAATCACTGATCCTGACATAGTTCATTTTTCCTTCAGATAATTTCTTTCATCTCCTTTATTAAAGCTCCGCTAGCTTTTCCCGGTGCGGGGTACTGTGGAGTTTGCGTCTTTGTTACCGAGGGACTGTGTCGGAGCTCAGAAGCACACTGCAGCCAGATGCCCTTCTTGCCACCACCATTAACTTTTCTCGGATTTGAACCCATGACTCTCTATTCACAGGACACCATTTCATGGCTGCCCTTTCTATTTTAGTTGGTTGTATGAGGTAATGTTTGTAAGCAACGTAAAGACAGTCTTCTGGTGAATCTCTAATATGAGCCATACTCTTGCCTCGCTGTGCCATGCGATTTTGTGAATCTCTCATCTGAGACTGCCGTCCATTTTCTCAGGGCCATCAAAAACTCGTGCTACAATCATTGCTCACTTATCAGGTAGGTAGAATTATGGCTGCAGAGACACAAATGGATTATCCGCCTGGGTAGCCGTCCGCCCGGGTAGCCG
>Ga0224501_10004965_pt1 | contig 10495 bp, 9 predicted proteins | sample SF_Oct11_sed_USG_4_FD_169105 | JGI IMG/M metagenome (GOLD analysis project Ga0224501, IMG submission 169105) | Sediment microbial communities from San Francisco Bay, California, United States - SF_Oct11_sed_USGS_8_1 | ecosystem: Environmental > Aquatic > Marine > Sediment | place: USA...
CTTTCCCAAACTCGTAAAACCAGTGACTGACTGATTGCTTTGCTCTACCCTACGTTGATGGCTTGAATCACCAGCCAGGCCACCTTGCGCATCTTATCAAATGATCATTAAATACTATTTAGTTGGAAAGTTGAATACTCTATCTCCACCATTTGACTGCTAGACTGAAAATCTTACACGGCAAGTGCTTATCTTCAGGTTAGTATCACTGAGTTTGGCATATGGTAGTGGTCTACGCGGTCCGATACTAAAAGAACCACGATGCAGAACCATTGGCAAACAGACTGAATCAACTTAGAACTGTGAGAACCCATCGGTTTGACCACAAACAGCAAAAAACACGCGGCCGTATTTAACTTTCCCGACTATAGATGCAGTGGATAATGTCGGATTACTTGAGCGTTGATTGATTCGCAATTGGTGCCAACATATTTTGTCTGACTAATATTGGAATAACTCTTTTATTTCACCTTCTGTTCCTGATCTAACAATATAATCCTGATGATCTTACGCAGCATAGAAAACAGATCCCCACAGTGACTGGTGCACGGTGGACAACTTGCCACGTTTAGCATTCACTGGGTATAGATAAAAGAGACAGAATGTTTCCCTATGCAGCCAGTTGTGTGCTCGAATCCCAATAAATCCCAATTGCGATGGTAGAAAGAGTATCGGGGCTTGCTTCATTTTCGAGTTAAAGAAAAGTCTTCCTGCTAACCAGGGAACAGATTCGAAGACCTCATCCTGGGATAATAAGGTCGAGTATAAACTTATGGCAAAACAGATGGATAACTTACCGGGTAACAAGGTTTCACTGGTTCGTTAATAATTCCATTTGTACACGTTAGTACTTCAATGGAATGGTGTCGGGCATATAGGTCAGCATGGTCAAACTCATACCCTACTTTGCAACCATAGTAAAAAGGGAAATCTTTGTTGAAAAGAAAGCCCTTCCTTGCAGCGAATGAGTTCTCTTCAAGCAATGGATATTCACAGGTTTCATCTAGATTCAAAATGTAAAGATTGTGAACGATCAGCTTTGCTCCTAGAAAACTTAAGTATGAGCAATATTTGTGCGGGAGTCAATGTCAAAGGACTCATAAAACAATTCTCGAGTGCAGAGTGTTAGCTAAAAATCTGCTGAATGTGAAATGATTAGTAATTTTGTTATGGACGTTATGGCAAGGTTGGATCTATTCAATCTAATCTATCAACATGGTAGACTGCTATGAACCTGGACTGGATCCAGCCCTTATCTGGAGTTTGGACGTTTCGGGGAATTGAGCTAATCATTAAGTGCATTGTTTTTGCGCAACTGAATCAAATTTTGGTCGCATTTTCCACTCCGGTGCTCAAAATTGAAAACGAAAAGTGGGACTGAGAGTGGATGCTGCTGTCTCAATGGCAATGTTATGCAGTTGTATCATAGTCACTGCAAAGCAACTGGGTGACTGTATCAGAATGCAGTCTCACAAATGAAAACTGAAGTTGTGCCGGCTTGTTGCTGTGAGAGAAAAACTTCAATTGAAAAAGAACTCTCTGGACCCATCGCAGTTTCCTGTGCCTAGTGTTCGCCTTTTTGCAAAGAAAATTATTTTTAGAATTACCTAAATGTATCTTTTATAATGAGAACCTATTTACAGGCCTGTCCCTCTCCCATTTCACATGGCAATTACTCACTGGGATGGTAGCATTCTGCCAACTCCGACCATGTCCCGAACACTTGTTGTGAATTTATAGGCGTCCATGAGGCATTTGCTGCACATCGAAGTACTGCAAGTATATAGGAAACCGGATTGAGTCAGAGTGACTACAAGACCTGATTAAAAAAATACACAATAAGTGGAATTGTACTCACCATTGAAATCCAGTGCATGATCCCTGATCAGTTTGTAACCGGACCAACATGTGAATAACACCTGTGACATTAGGTCATATGAGATGGCCTGAGAGGCAGTTGCATAGAGTGGAAGCTCATGGCGTTGGCAGCAACTGTGTTTTCTTACTGATTCACCTGGAATAGACAATAACCTAGTTGGTGATGCGGGAACTCTGTCTGTCATCCAGCGAAATTAACAGAAGATAATGAGAAGGGTGCTGAACTGTGCTGGACTCGTAAGCCTAGCATTTTCCTGTCCCGGTGCCACCAGCCCGGCAAGTTGACCAATAGTATTAGGGTCTGGGGATCGACCAAAGGGCACTTACTTTAACCATATATGTACATGTACCAAAACCTGGGACAACTAGGCCTGAAAATGTTAAAGCACTAAAAAATTTTAATCTTGAAGCGCGAGTACAAAAATTGTGAAGAGTGTAGTGATTGTTGCAACACAAACTCCAATTGTGTTTTGCACTGTTTGGTATTATGGGGGCCTTTTATATGTCTCACGCTTCCAACAATATTACCATATATGGTAGCGTATGTTTGCAGACTGCTTACGAATATTTTTAATGCATCTTCCGACCTGCGGTTAATGCGGATGTCTTGCCAGCGATGGCATTTGCTGACACCTGGCATAGTCCCTGACTTCGCTCACGTAGACAGGATGTTTTGTCACATCTGGCTGACGGGTTGACACCTTATCATTGCTAGACTATTCGTTCATGTAATCCATACAAATGTCTGAGATATCATCCCTTAAGTAGGGTGTCTTTGATGCTCGCTGACATTTGGTATTCCACATTGTTGCAGTACACATTCATGAGATGTGATAAATCTGTGAGACAGCTCACGTAATCAGCAAGGCTGTTTCACTGGTATTAATCTTCTAGTAGCTGGCATAATATTACTGGGACCTTGCGGTTTCCAACAGCTATAACAATTAGCAAAGCTCTCTAAGCCTTCATTGAAGTTTGCGAAAATAATTTGCCAATTAATGCTGGCAATTTCGCAGTTTCAGACCGGGAGCGTGGAGGACTATAACAATGCAACTGGAAGCCACCAAATACAAAACTGTTTGATGATGGTGAGTTTTTAGATGAGGCATTAGGACGAGTATATTCGCTGGGCCAAATATACACATACAAATGCTAAATGCGGTTTTTGCGCCTCCCATTATCACTGTTCCGATTCTCCCCTACAGATGAGTGGGTGTGGTAGTTGCCATTTGTTTAGAATGACCCGATTGATTCAAACATTTGATTATCATGGCATATTGCCTGTTGAAAGGACATCAATGACTTAGGGAGTCTGTAGTAAAGCAATTTCCCATAGACAACTCAGAGTAAATGTGACAAGAGGGTGAGCCGATGCTGCCTTACTTGGCATTAGGCTTTTTGTGCCATGATATGCGACATCGGAAGCTTTGTTGTTTCACACAAATGGTGCTCTCAGAACCCATTCCGGCTCACCATTGCCGTAGTCATCCACATCAAACCATGTTATTTAAACACTACTAGTCATTAAAATGATCAAACTCATCATCAACCCTTACTGGATGATAAACAATTAGGCTTATACAATCAGAACTGGATTGGCTGCCAAACAGAGGAGGCTGAGGTGCCCATAAAACATTACTAGATACGCGTACATCATAATGGTGGAATCCACAGCAGAAGAGTGACTTACCATCGCAGTATGTGTCATCAAAATCCCCGCACACCGACTTGTTATCAACACAGGAGAAAGAAATAATGCATTTTCTTCTCTTGATGGAGAAGCGTCGCTCTCCATCGCACGGTGTCACACTCTCCCACTCAGTCCAAGTAGCTAAGAAAACCCAAAACAACTCTTTCAAACCAAACATCTGTCAATAGATATGTTGCCAGGTTGTGTTCTGCTCCGGTCTAATGAAAAACGAGTGTTTGACGCAGGGCTGAAATTGACCTTCTGTGTATATTTGCCGAAATTAACATACCCTTCCCATAGCCGGTTGTATTACACTGGCAGACAATTTGATTGACTGCTAGCTTGTGTTTAAAGCCAATAGACCCTAACCAGCTACAGGTGGAACCTCATGGAACCAGTATATTTATTTCCAGATTCAAAATATGCAAGTTATTAAATATGGCACCAAGACAAGACAATTTCAATTTGAAGGTGACCTTGGGATTGCTGCTGTTGCATCATAATCATGTGAAAGCAACTCCCAATGTTACCCAAGGCAACGTCACCTTCGAGTCAATGTCATTAACAAACTTATCAGGGCCACTGTGACTGCTGTTTCACAAAATAGTTATCCAGAATTCCTTCACGAACCTGACCATTAAGACCACCAACAACTGGTTTTGAGGCAGCGAATCTATTTGAATTGGAATGGAACAAGAACCCATGTAGTAAATGATCTATGAACTTTGAGATTCTATTTTGAGGTTTGACATCGACCTCTCAAGGGTTAGTTTATATAAAGTTATTATTCAGTCACGCCGTTCCCTTGTTAAGACCATCGAGGAAATAAGAATTGCGACATCATTGAGATACCGAGGTTCCACCTGTAATTTAAATTTTGAGTTTGGTTTCTGTTTACTGACCATTTTCAATTGATCGGCTTCTTTTGCAAAAGATTCCTTCATCATAGAACAGGTCCTGGTAACTCCCTATCTCATTCTCTAGATGTGGGTGGAGCACATCAATCTCACTAGCACTGTAATATGAGCATGAAGACGGATACATTCATTCACCAGGATGATTGCTAACCTGTTTTGTAAAACAATGTACCACACATTTTCACACCCATGACATTAATAATTTGTTTTCAGGATGGTCTTTGGTTTGCCCCTTAAAGTCAGTACTAATTAATTAATGACCTGTGTATTTGATTGCATGAAGGGAGTAGGTATAGATGTAGAAAAGTGTACATGGGCAAATCTATATCACAGTCCTGTTAGGCATAGTTACGATGGGTGGTGCTAGGAAAGACAATGCAGTTGCGTTTGAGACTGTAAAAGAAATATCTATAAGTCTCAGTTTATGCTTACAATATCGATGCGGAGTCAGATGGGCATTTGTAGTTCAGATTGTTAGTGAAATTTTGGAGTTCCCAGTAGCTATGATTTGCATTTCCCATAACAGATCTAAGGTATAGAAACTCTTCTTCGTGATCTGCTTCTAGAGTAAAGAACTTCATCGCTGTAATATAAATAGTCAGTTGTTTGTGAGCATAGTTGTTCATTTATTGTAGTGCTCCCAGTCCTGGGCTCTACCGGCTTTAGGAAAGACTTTAGGTTTGGGGGGTACACTGAATATAATTGGATGATAAGCATGTTAGACAAAAACGCAAAAAAAGGAAAAAGTATTTTTGGCTAGTCATTGGCTTGTCATAGTATTTGTTTTGGCCATTTAAATTCTGAAACCATATCATCTCTGCCAGTTCATGAATGCCACCGAACTTTAAACCATTTAGAGTTTCTTGAAAAAAGGGTAGCCTACAGCATGGCAATAATTATCAGGAAATACAGGGAAATAAAGCAATGGCTTATGATGACAGTGTCATACAGAGAGTGCTAAGTCTAAGACAGTACATGCCTGAGATAGCCGTCTCCGTAGTTCTGGTTTGTAGTGTTGTAGTTTGAACCGGTTGTGCTTTGAAGGCACTCCTGTTTGAAGTAGCCGATTCTGCTTTCCAATATATTTCACTACTTGTAGTGCTCTGCTTTCCAATTCCTGCGGTGGTCTGCGAACTATAGAGAGATTCAAACATGCTATCTGAACCATTTGAATGTTTCCAGCAGTTGTCAGGTAGATGTCCACCTTTTCCCTCCTAGTATGCAATCCAGTTCCAAGACTTGTGTCACTCACCTTGGTACACTTTTAGGGTCGATAACTGTGTACCGCTCACTCAAAATAATTGAGCACTTTCATTGGCTAATAAGCTGTACTGCTATAACCTGATGCACAACATTTGTGCAAAAAGGCAACACAATTACTGTGCTGTATTCTGATCACAGACAGTACTGATTGAATGCCAAAAATGCAACTGAAACACCCAGTAGATACCTGATTCTCTCCGGCGATGTTACTGTGTACATTGAAACAGTTGTAGTTGAGAGTTCTGCAAAAAATAAGATGGCTACTAGAGGTGCTCTCTCACTTTGCTTGTCGACTGCCTAACTTGACCTCGCCATCTAACAGAAGTGGGAATCCAGGCTTTAGGGACATAGTCATCACCTGATCATGACTGAATCAATTTAAAATTGGATTATACAACAAACATAGGGGTGAATATGTACCTCCAAACTGGGTTGATTTAAAGTTCCGCAAACTCACCTCTGGTTCCATGTACCACGATTTCAGATATCTCCAACTTGTTTCCTGCTGTAACCTTCTGCCTGACAGCTATACAGCGTGCCTTGGTGGAGCTTCTGTCAAACTTCTTGGTCCAGGCAGCTCCACTCTGGGGTTGCTCCGCTCTAACAACCTGCCAGTCTGACGATTGTTCCGAGGGAATGCCGGGTTCGGGCACAGGATCATGTAGGCAAGTTCCTTTCTCACTAATCATGAAGTCGATGTCTGTAAATCTACGGCCGGATGTATTAAACTCTGCAAAGAAAGCACTGAATTAAACCACAGAAAGCAAAGCTTGTTAACTGGCAAGTTAGTACAAACTAGGGAATGCAAAAGTAGGGATTGTCTTACAACAAACCGTGAGCAATGACCAGAAGCAGTAAAACATTTTTGGGCCAAATGTGAGCTCTTTTTTGGACTGCCGGGGCTGAATTTATATGGGTTCTTCTAATCTTCTTGGCACGGGAGAGAGGGTTGGGGTATCCCGCACTCCAGGTAACCCCAACTGCGGGCTTCGCTGATATCAGACTATTGAGCATACAGAACATCTGCATGAGTCAATGAATTCAAATCTTGAAAAACTACTAGAACATAAAATAATGGTACTTCTACTGGTGAGACCTCTAGCTAGCCACCAGCTTTTCATTGCCTCAAAAATAATATAACATAGTGAGCGACTGAGAAGTGGTTTATCTGTAGTTGAACAGGGTCTCGATATTGTTTAAAATATGTGATTCGGATGACCGGTAAAGCCCGGAGCCAGGAAAAGACTGAATTTAAACAGATTCCACAATCTCCATAGCCAGAAAGCTGCACCTAGTTTCGCAACGGAAAGACAAAAATGTAACCATGGTTATATGAGCGTCATGGTGTAAAGATTTTTACAACCAAGAAAATTTCATCTTGGCCGAAGGATCAATAGTGCTCTTTTTACGAAGAGATAGGATGCACAGATGTAGCTGCCAGCAACAAAAGTGTGGTTGTTTAGAGCGGGGTGGTGATTAAAAAAGCTCAGATGCAGTAGTGCAGTTTAGTTTCTCCTAGCGTCTACTGATTACGCTACTCTGGTGTGATGGGATTGATGTCAGCAGTTGATACCTTTACCCAGCAGTGCCAGCAGTTGAGCATGGAATTTTCCTGCTGACCAGTGAGCGTTCATTGAACTTTCCAGATCAATGCTAGAGGTTTGTTTTCACATCAACTGTGTCACTGACCGGTCATTCACACTTTCACTTCATCACTTTTTCTTTACAATTCCAGTCCCAGTTACTTCGGACTTTAGCCAGATATCCTTAGCATTCATATAATTTCTACATCCACCTGCTACTCAGGCCAAAGTAAGCTCTGACTGGAAATTTTTGCTTGTTATTCGGCCTCTTTTGCTACCATTCCATAGAGTGGAGCGGCTAGGTAGCATTTGGCCAATTCATTCACACACTGAGTTTATTGGGTTTTCTACACATTGTCTGATGGAATTCAATCTAGAGCCCACACTCTAATCTCTGATACGCGGGTTTTTATATGATCAGAAATAGAGTCACTCAGTCCAGTTGCTTTGCGCGTCATGTGATTGGTATGCTGTGCTGTGACAATAGTTCTTTCTATGTGGACTTGAATTGACCAGACCAGTGAAAAATAGCTTTTACACTTATATTAGCCGCACCAAATGTCTTTTGTGTGTAACAACTACTACGCGCGACCATATGAAATTCGAATGACAGACCAAACAGCTCATCATGATTCATTTCAATTTCTATAACCTCATCTATCAGGTATACATATCTGAGTTCAAACGAGCACCCCCTGCCTTCCATTGAGCTTAAACTATTTCGAATACGCACCTTCGCAGCTCATAACATCACAAATCTCTTCGCCTGTCCTAGAGCTCAAGCATATCGGTAGGGCACCTGGATCCGCGGCCCTGCAGTAATTTTCATTGCCAGCAATCATGCCCATCCCTCGTAGATGGATAAAAAGACTAGGTATAACAGTCCAACTCTAAAAGATGAGACAATAACAGTAGACATAGTGAACGGATGATCAATTCAGTTGGTTGTGTGTGGGACCTTGAGTATAGGGTTGGCCAATGGAAAGTATCCGTGTGGGCCTTTCACCGGAGATCAGGGTTCGGAATATCAAAAACAGCCCTGTACACATTACCGTTACTTGTCCCATACTGTGGAATGAAAATGATAATGATAAGCTCCTATGCAGATTCAATATCAATATCAGTACCAGTCATGCCAGCATAGCCTATCGCAAGCAACTTCCTCCTCAACGAACGGTGGGCGGCAATGGAAGAGTCAGGAATGAGAGCACCCCTTCGAAGGAAGCATCGTTGCCGGCTTATATTACCCATATCGCAAAAAATCAACAGGAAGGCCACCAGCTGGACTTAAACCAGCTGACTACCTGAAAAGACAGACCGACCATATCATAGAGGCTTGACTCCCTGTGGTGATCACATGAGCAGGACAAGAGTAGGGCTGAACAGCACCATTAAAAAGGGAATTTAGGAGAAATGAACTAGTCATTGTCTTCCCATTAGCGGCAGAAAAAAAATTAATCTAGCTGAAAATCTCCTACTGGTGACGACCAATCGATGTAGCCAGATGAGGCCTGGTGCTCACTTGCAAGGTGGCAAATATTTATGACGTGAAAGGAATGAGCGCTGCCCAACGCTGGCCGGGAGTAACTCGCACAGGAGCTCTGTATGAGACTCACCTTACTAGGCAGATTATAATCTCACCAGGACGCCACCTGCGCCTCGTTGAAAAGCTGTTTGCAATGGAAAAGTGGTACTGGACAGAAACCCAACCCTTAGAGGAAAGAGCACCAGGAACAAATCCTATCAGGTCCCTGGATTATGCGGTAACTGGCCCGGGATGCTACTATATGCTTGGCCAGTGTGCTGGAGTGCAGAAACAACTGATACTGACGCAGCGTATGAGTTATTAGGGATGTTTGTGTCATTTAATTCTGTGGGTGAAAGATACTCACCATAGCTCAGTGGGAGAACAAAGGAATTTCACTTACAGTCCTCCCCATGGCCCGGGTTCAATTCCCAGCCATAGCGGAGTATTTCAAAAGATTTTCCCTGGCTGATCACACTGTGCCAACCTGTCCTGAGTCAGTGTGGCAGAATATGGCCCAATCTTCCCTTAATTGCACCACACAGCTTGTGGACAGTGAGGAGGAAGGCTGAAGTTCAACTACGGACAGATGATGGCCGAAAAAAGTCAAAGATTGATTCAGATTGAACCCAAAATTGATATAGTTTCTGTTTAATTTCAATTTAATCAAGTCGTCCACACACAGTCGCACAGTCACACCCACCTCACCATAAATCATGGACCGCCCATACTTGGTTAGAACAACATGCAAAAGAAATGAGCATGATGTACCCTTACTGACCGAGTCAGTCAGTCACTCAGTGACAATAGTATGTGGTGAAGCTAAACTAATGCAGTTCCAAAGCGAGCCAAAATATTGTTAACCAATCCCTAACACTGGCCATTGAGTTGAATTTGGAATTTACTAAGCAGTGATACATAGATTAGAACTAGTAGTACTAGTCTAGTAGTAGTAGTACTAGTAGCTATGCAATGAATGAACATTCACTGAACACAACAAAACTTGGCAGCTTGCACTGACATACTTGAAAAGCTTAGCAAGTAGTAGTAGAAATGCTGCGGACTGTTAGTGAAATTACTTACTGACTGAGAGTACTAACTAATGAAGTTCACAAGCTGTTACGACAGGTAACTCCGTGAATGGTGTGCGGAACTAGCTCGACTAGAAAAACCTGCGCGGCTGTTATTAATAACAAATGTATGGCCGTGTACCTATAACTTCGAAAGACCTCCAGTCAAGATGGCAGCCGACTGCGTAAATTCACAAATTCAGCACTTGTGAAGGATTTTGAACCCGAAAATTACAACAACCGCTCACATTCTCACACTGGTGTTTGTCGTATTTCGAGCAAACTGTCAGGGATTGCAATGTTTATCGGTTGTGCCCCTGTGTGCGATGTGTGGTGCTCCTGTGCGATGATGTCTACTTGAAGGGCTCTATGCCTGGAAGGCTTCAGTCTATTTAAGCAAGCGAATAAACTCTTCTTTGATGACCAAGATATTTAATGGCATCCGTTGAGAAGGATGTGAGACACAGAGACAGAGCTAATAGGTGGACCACTGCTTTTTATAGTGCAGTGGGTCATTAGGAATAAGGCGTGGTTTAAATATAATTACAAAACCATGTGGTGTATGAAAT
>Ga0224501_10004966_pt1 | contig 10492 bp, 10 predicted proteins | sample SF_Oct11_sed_USG_4_FD_169105 | JGI IMG/M metagenome (GOLD analysis project Ga0224501, IMG submission 169105) | Sediment microbial communities from San Francisco Bay, California, United States - SF_Oct11_sed_USGS_8_1 | ecosystem: Environmental > Aquatic > Marine > Sediment | place: USA...
TCGTGGTAATGCAGCCCTTGAGGCACTTCATAGCCGTCTACTTTCACCAAACATTTCACCTCTTGAGAGTAGCATATAGTGTCCCTATCTACTTTAAAAATTAACTATGATGTCTCTCGGCTGTATGAAATTGCTGTATCCTCTAATGTGGCTCTAGCACGGGAAGCTTAAGTCAGTCTTCAATGCGGCAGATATGAAATGGAAACCTCGAACTGACAAGATGCAAGGATATAGAAGCTCTATGAAAGTATGCGTTAGGTAGAACAAAGCTAAGATAGGTAAGCCTAACCAGCAGAGATTTGCTTCACAACCAGAGGATAACATCTTTCACAAAAAGTCGACTCCTTACGATCTGTGTCAAGAAGAGAATTGGACAAGAACATAACACATTCAGGATTGCGACAGTGATGCAACCCAAAAGTATGTCCAATCTCGTGAACGGCTTCCTTCACAGAACGTTCATGAAAGAGAGCTGTCTTTGGCTGTTGCCCAAAGAACTCAGGTCTCAGTCTGCTTACTGAAACTATTGCGAACCTTCCGGGGCACTCGGCCTCTCCGAAGACAAAATTTAGATTGGACACATACAAATCCACATCAGTCATCCCAAGAAAACGCTCACCATTATGATCTTCTACAGAATCAGACATCCTAGCCAAGATGCGACTTGAGTTATACTGACGTCTACTTGAGCTATATGCGCCCTTGGGTATTGACATTACTTCGTCTAAGATCACACAAACAGCTGTGGGAACGATTTCGCGCAAACCATTCTGTACGCTCCGTGTGACAGCCTTATCCACGGTTCCAACGCGCAGGATCGTAATCCTCAATTCGCTCTCCTCAGAAGATGTATACGTCTCCTGCCTTGGGTGCTACAGCGTCAAGCCCTGTTTCTTCTTTCACCCACTTCGCAAACCTTTGCGGGTTTCCTTCAGCCCCATGCACCACGTATATTCTGGGGTTTCCGTCGATCTGCTTTACCGTCTCCTTAAGTTGATTGGCTCCGCAGTGGGATGAGAAGTCGAAGTGTTCAACCGTGGCTTCTATTCTTCGCATCTTTCCATCAACTAAGCATCTTCCATTATCAAGGAGTTCTCGACCAGGGGTTCCTGGAATCTGATAGCTTACTAGGAAGACGCCGTTTCGACTTTTCTTTCCTACCTTTTGTATGTAGAAGGCGGATGGTCCGCCCTTGAGCATGCCTGCTGGCGATATGATTGCTCCGGGCTTTTTGGCTGCTCTTCTTCGATCTCTCCATCCTTCGATCCAGGTCGCGTTGTGGACGGCGTTCATGAATAGCTCAGAGTCCCTTAGGTATTGTGTGTGTCTCATCATTATTCTGTTGACTTTACGAGCCATACCGTCCATTATGGTGGGGTATTCGAAGTGGTATGTTGCGAGGATGCAGGCGATTTCTTGGGAGCGTCCCACGCTGAAGGCGGGTATCAGAGAGGTTCCTCCATTCTCTACGACTTCAGTAACGTGTGCCACAAACTCCTTCTCCAACTCTGCCCTGTTAGAATGGTCTTCGTCAGCGTATGTGCTTTCGATTATCACGGCATCGACTTTTCCATAGTCCTTGTCTGCGCCATCGAGTAGGCGTGTGTCTTGAGTGTTGTAGTCGCTTGTGTAGAGCAGCCTCTTTCCGTTAGCGTCAATCAGGACTTGGGCGCTGCCTGGTATGTGGCCCGCATCTAGGAGTTGGAAGTGGATATCTCCTACTGCTCGTTCTTCCCGATAGTTGAGATGGATGCAATTTTTCATCATAGAGTTTAGTTCTATGTATTCGAACGGGAGGTAGTAGCCTGAAAGATGTATGAAGTCTGAGATTAGAATGTTTGTTAGGTCGAAGGTCGGGGGTGTTCCGTATACCGGCTTTTTGCTTTTTACGTGGAATATGGGTATTGCGCCAGAGTGGTCCAGATGGCTGTGGCTCAGGATCACGGCGTCTACATCTCTTGGCGGAAGATGCATTGGGAAGCCCGGTTCATGATTCATCATCACGCCATAGTCTAGGAGTACCTGGGCTCCTTCTGATTTCAGCGTTATGGCTGATCTTCCGATCTCTCTGGTACCCCCGAGAAATTTTATTTTCGGTGCGATTCTGTTCACGTCCATGTTGGCTGTTCTTTACTGCTTTATGCGTGTTTACAATTTAAATGGTAGGTCTCTGTGGACACGTTTGAGGAACAGTTTGTTTAGAAGTATTAAATTCCATTCATGATAATGCTTAATAGTTTCTTGGCATTGGTTGTTTGTGGGCGGGTAGATCAGCTTGGAATGATCGCGACGTTGGCATCGTCGAGGTCACGGGTTCAAATCCCGTCCCGTCCACTGAACTTTCTTTTCTGAAAGAACCTTCACTAAGAAAGGGGCCATTGCCGTCTATCTCAGTTTTTGGCTGCTCTAGGCGTTTGATTGCGGCTCTAAGGGCGTTTTCACAGAGTCAAGAATATTTAAACCTAGTTTTTTCGCAGGAAAGTATGAAGGAATTCAGGCGCAGATAGCTCTTTGCGTTGTTAATATTGATTATGAGTGTGCGTCGTATACTGCTACAGAGCGAATCTAACTATGCTCGTGAAGCGCTTGTTTGGTGGACCGGGCGGGATTTGAACCCGCGTCCTCCGCCTCTCTCGGGTCCGCCACGCGAAGGCGGCGTCTACACTGATGATCAGTCGGTCATCTTTCATGCCAAACTGAACTACCGGCCCAATAACCGTTTGAGGATGCTGGCTGATATTAAGGTTTTGAGATGCGCATATTCATAAGACGAAAGAGAGACAGCGATAGCGACACATACAGGCATGACCATCACAATCTCTTTTGTTGATTCTAACACACGCATAATGATCTATCTATTCTTCTGACCTAGGCCAATAGGGTGCGTGTATGTGCATAGGATCTTGCTCACCACTCTTCTTCAGCAAACTCTTGATCTGCGCGAAGGTTTCGAGGTACTTGACCGCTTTCGGTGTCCTTACGTAGATTGTTTTTCCGTTTTCTGTGTTAACTTTGAGAAGTTTCACTTCTCGGAGAAAAGATATGTATCCCTTCAGTTGAGTGAAGCTCAGATCGGCTCTATACATAATTTGTGTCTTAACGGTTCCTTTCCTCGCCACATCTAGTATTTCAGCCATTATCGTTAAGCGGCTCCTTCTTTTGCGCGACAACATGAATCCTCTCTTATGCTCCTTGCAAAAGAACTGTCCATAACATCCCTAACGATGAAAGCCTAAAAGCAGTGTTCCTTAGCGAAATATATTACCGGATCAAAAGCATGCATATTCACATACGAGGAGTCTGCAAATAGGGACCACTCCTTTCATGAGTTTAAAGTTAATATATCCGTTTCAGTTTCTTTTTTCTTCGTTCAGTAGCGGGCGGTAGCTCAGCTTGGTAGAGCTTCCGAGTCAGCCTCAACAGAGGCTGGCGGAGACGCTGTAGATGCCTACCGACGGTAGATAATCATTCAGCCTACCGAGCGCACAACGCAGAAACCGGAGTGTCGCAGGTTCAAATCCCGCCCGCCCGACCACTTCTATATCCATGAATGCTTTGAAATGAAGGATACGAAAAAGTTAGAAGAGGAAGTCGTACCTAAGTTCTAATGTTGAAGGGTTGCTTGTCTAATGGAAAAGGTCTCGCGCATATTCGATGAGGTTCGTGAGAAAGGCAGAAATTTTCTGCTTGAGCCTGAGGCTAAAGCGATATGCATGGAGTATGATATTCCTGTCACAGCGTTTAGGGTTGCCAAAACAGAGGAAGAAGCTTTGAAGTTTGCAGACGACATTGGGTATCCCGTGGTTCTGAAGATAGTCTCTCCCGATATCCTTCACAAATCTGATGTCGGTGGCGTCATAATAAACCTCAAAAATCCTGAAGAAGTGAAGGATGCCCACAGAAAAATCCTGGCAAACGTGAAGAAGCACAAGGCAGATGCTGAGATTGCAGGCATCCTCGTTCAGGAGATGGCTCCAAAATCAACCGAAGTCATCATCGGAGCGACAAAAGATCCCCAGTTCGGTCCAGCTCTGATGTTCGGACTCGGGGGCGTCTTTGTGGAGATTCTTGAGGATGTGACTTTCAGAATCGCCCCGATCACGGAACAAGACGCCAGAGAGATGATCACCGAAGTGAAGGCTTACCCGCTTCTAAAGGGCTATCGTGGCCAGCCTCCCGCAGACATCGACACCATCGTAAGCATTCTGTTGAAAACCTCAAAGCTAGTCATGGATCATCAAGAAATTAAAGAGCTTGACCTCAATCCCATAATGGTCTATGAGAAGGGAGCAAAAACAGTCGATGCAAGAATCATACTCGAATAAGGGTCCAAACTATTCCGAACTGGAGAACTGGGAACTCTCCCTATTTTCCTCGGAAAAAGGGCAAGTGTTAATTCAGAAAATCATAGGATGGGTCAAGCCAGAAAAAGGAAGATGAGAGCTTGCCCGAGCCGCTCAGCAAAGACATCGCGGAACTACATCAAAAGCTCTCTCAAATAAGAGAAGAGTACGATAAGCTGAACTCCGAAGCAAAAGAATGGGTTGGGAAGAGAAATTCCCTTCACAAACAGATCAGAAAGTTGCGGGACAAGGCCCAAGAGTTCAAACAGAAACGCGATACACTCAACAAGAGAGTCCAAGAGCTCAAGACACTACGCGATGAAACTAACAAAAAGTGCAGAGAAAAACGCGCTCAAATACTAGAATCAAGAAAAGAAATCAAAACTCTCACGGAAAAAAGACCTTCCAGACATATGAACGACCTCCAAACAGAGATCGAAAAGCTTGAGTGGAGAATCCAAACTACGCCTCTACCTCTCAAGGAAGAAGAAACGCTGATTGATCAGATCAGATCCCTAGAAAATCAGCTTCTCATACACAAAAAACTGCAGAAACTGAAGAACAATCTTGCCGAATATAGAACGGAAGAGGAAGATTTTGAGTCCAAAGCCAAAATCTGTCACACACAGCTCATAGAACTGGCGGAGCAGAGTCAACAACTCCACAAGGAGATGCTAGAGATCTTGACTGAAGTTACCCCTCTCCAAGATGAGGCAGACAAATCTCACAAAAGATTCTTAGAAGCGAAGCAGAAAGCCGAACGTCTTCATCAGCAGATTGACATCATCGGAGAAGAAATTCATCGAATAGAAGAGAAAGACAAAGTCAGACATGAACTTGATCTCCGTAAAGAATTAGAGGAAAGAGCCTTGGAGAAATTGAAACGCGGAGAGAAGCTAACATTGGACGAATTCAAGGCTCTCGCCGAAAAAGGCATCATATAAGCATCAAAGCACTATCAACTCTTAGAACTTCAAAAAGAAACAAAGACAAAATAAATTAGAGCCGAAAGCAAATAACATCTGGAGAAGTAGGGATGCCGAAGGCCAAGAAGGAAGAACACGTACTTATCCTCTGCGTTGACAGAGACAACGACTTAGGTGCGAAGGCGGAAATAAAGACCCCGGTCTTGGGAAGAGAAGAAAACCTAACAGCAGCCGTGGGTCTCGCTCTCCGGGACCCCGAAGAACCTGACGCGAATGCCATGTTTGAGGCCGTTAGAATTTATGACCGCCTGAGGCAGGAAGTTGAAACTCCTGAAAATTATCAAATTGCAACTATCTCGGGCTCCGAATTAGGCGATGTAGGAGCAGATAGAAAAGTAGTATCTCAGCTAACCGAAGTGTTGGAAAAATTTCCAGCCAGCGATGTAATACTAGTCACCGACGGCTATTCAGATGAGGCAATTCTACCACTAATCGAGTCTAGAGTTCCGATAACATCAGTTCGAAGAGTCGTGGTGAAACATAGTAAGTCAATAGAGGAAACCGCGGCACTGTTTTCTCGCTACTTAAAAATGATTGTAGAAAACCCGCGTTATTCTCGAATTTTACTCGGCCTTCCTGGAATTCTATTGATTCTCCTCGGCATCCTTTCCGTGTTCAACCTGTTAGTCTACACGGGAATAGCCTTTCTCATAGTTTTGGGAGCTTTGCTCTTAGTAAAGGGGTTCGGAATAGATAAAGGGGCGCGCGGCTTCTACCATTGGGTGCGAGAGTATTCTCCTCCCCCCCTTCCAGTTCAAATCGCAGGCTTCTCCACAGTCGCGGGAGGTTTACTAGTTCTGGTCGGCTGTTATTTAGGAGGAGTATCTGTTGCAGAGGCCATACCCCAACTTGAGCCTCCTCCAGTGGAGCTAGGTCAATGGCTTTCATATCTCCCCACGCTTACTGGACACTTTGTTTCAGAGTCCATACTTGCAATCGTCATAGGTGTTTGCGTTCTTCTCTCTGGCAGAGCAATTCGCTGTTTTTTCGAGCGCGACTCTCGGCTGTGGCGCACCATAGTTATCGTGGTTGTGGTTGCGTGGTCTTGGACGATCTTTTCTCAAGCGGCACAGGTTCTCATTTCTCCGGGGAAAGCGGTCTATGAGGTCGGCCTTGTTTTCACAATCCTTATAGGTGTACCGTTAGTCGTGGGAATTGCTTTCATTAGCTTTCTGTTGCATAGAAAATACGCCTCCTTTTTCAGGGAGAAGGAAGAAGAGGTTGAGGAGTCCAAAGAAGAAAGCTAATGTAGCAATAATCGGGGGGACAGGCTTCGAAGATCTGCTAAAGGAAGCACGGCAGATTAGGATTGGAACCCCCTACGGACTTCCTCCTCCAATCTACATCGGCAAAATCGATGAAAAACCTATTGCGTTCCTACCCCGTCACGGCACTCACCACTCAATTCCACCTCACAAGGTGAGCTATCAAGCTAATGTTTATGCTCTAAACCAGCTAGGCATCGAGCGAATCATCGCAACTAACGCGGTAGGCGCCATAAACATGAAACTCAGTCCAGGTGACTTGGTGGTGCCACATGACTTGGTGGATTTCACCAAGTTTCGGCGGTCAACTTTTTATGACGATGCCCCTGTGACACACGTTGATGTGTCTCAGCCTTATTGTCCTGAGATTCGGAGATCTTTGATTAAGGCGGCGAAACGGCGTGATGTAGGGGTTTGGGATCGAGCAGTTTTTGTTTGTACTGAAGGCCCCCGCTATGAGACTCCTGCTGAGATTGGGATGCTTAAAAGGTTAGGCTGTGACATTGTAGGCATGACAGGCGCACCCGAGGCTGTGCTTGCTCGTGAGCTTGAAATATGTTATGCAACATTGTGTTTCGTTTCGAACATGGCCGCAGGTCTGCAGGAACGATTGACAGCTAGTGAGGTGGCCGGGGTGGCAGAGGAGCGGATGCCCGTTATTCGGCAAATCTTAAGAGAGGCGATGAAGGACTTACCAGAGGAACGCGGCTGTCCGTGTGCACACGCACTTGAGGATGCGAGGCTACGGAGGTCAACTGATGCTTAAGACTTTGTTGTCCATACTTGGCGTTTATAAGCTGTACGAGAAATGGCTATGGCAACAAGTTAAGAATGGGCGGAAGCCTGAGCACATCGCTATTATCTTAGATGGAAATCGCAGGTGGGCTTCAGGGCTTTCGTTGAACCCTTGGGTTGGTCATCACTATGGCGCTGAGAAGACTGAGGATCTACTTGACTGGTGCATGGATCTTGGGGTAAAATCAATTACGCTCTATGCATTCTCCACCGAGAATTTTCTACGTGCTTCTCAAGAGGTGGATGAGATCATGCGGATCACTGAGGAGAAGTTAGGTGAGCTTTTGAAGGCTGAGCGCATTCATAAGAACAAGGTAAGAGTTAAGGTCATTGGGAGGTCTGATCTTCTGCCTGAGAGCCTACAGGAAATGATCGAGCAGGTCGAGGAGGCGACGAAGAATTATGACAAGCACTTTTTGAATCTGGCTCTGGCTTACGGTGGGAGGGCCGAGATTGTTGATGCGGCTCGGAAGATTGCCCAGAAAGTCAGGAGTGGACATTTAGCTAGTGATGAGATTGATGAGGACGTTTTTGAGAGACATCTTTATACTGCACACATGCCTCAACAGGATCCCGACCTTATTATTCGGACTTCTGGGGAAGAGAGGTTGAGTGGGTTTTTGTTGTGGCAGTCCGCCTACAGTGAGTTGTGCTTTCTGGATGTATACTGGCCAGCGTTTCGTAGAATCGACCTGCTGAGGGCCATAAGGACCTATCAGATGAGGAAGAGGCGTTTCGGTCAGTAAATACTGATAGATGCAGGCTTGCTACTCATCTGGAACTTGAAGACATTAACTGAAAGACGAGGAGAATATGCTTTTACCCTCTCTTTTTTGCGCTCACTATGGAGATCACATCTCTGTCCTTCAGCGCATAGTTTTCTCCGATCCTCTTTTTTTCACGGGCTTCGACAGCATGTATGAAACTTTCTCCCAGTTCTGTGTGGATTATGTATGCCAGCTGACGTGCCGTTGTTCCGTAAGGGACGATGTATGCGTCGGGGAGCACCTTGCCCTTATGATCAGCAAGGTGTTCTAGATCCTCAACTGGATAGACGACTATCATGTTCAGCAGCTGGAAGAATGCCATGTTGATTGATTCTTGGACGCCCGTCGACCCATACTTTTGCAGTATCTTCTCCTTAACCGTCTGCAACGCCTTTTCTTGGGATTCTTTCAGCTTCTCAGCTGCCAGGATTGAGAAGTTGCAGTCTCCAGGCTTGTAGTCGATCAGCTTCTTCTCAGCCGCCCTTCTCAGGGCGAGTTCCGCTTCTGCACAGCATGGAATCACAGTGTGCTCCAACTCTTTCAGTCTCTCGACGTTTTGCTCTGCCGTAGGGAGATCTATCTTGTTTGCAGCAATCAGTGTGGGCTTGGAAGCTGACCTCAACTCGTCTAAGAATCTAATGATTTCATCGTCGGACCATGTGGTTGGTTTATCCGCGTTTAACTCTGTCTCTCTCAGAGCTTTGAGTATATGCTTCCTCCTTATCGCCAAGCCGCTAAGTCGGTTCTCAAGCAGACTAACCAGATCGCTCTTGCCAGCCTCGGCTGTCCTGGCGAGTTTTGGCCAGTCTCTCTTCAATATCTGAGAGAACCACATGGTTATCTCCTTCTCCAAAAACTTGACATCCTCAATGGGATCGTGGGTTCCAGGCTCGCAAATCCTCCCCTCAGAGTCTGTTGCTCCAGCCGCGTCCACTATGTGTATGAGGGCGTCTGCCTTCCGAATCTCGTCTAGGAACTGGTTTCCGAGGCCCCTTCCCTGCCAGGCGCCAGGCACGAGTCCAGCACAGTCGATGAGTTCTACCGGGATCAGGCGCATGCCGTCTAGGCAGACTGAGTTCACAGGATTATCCTTCACATTAAACTCCCTACAGACACATGGAGTTCGCATGTAACCTACGCCGCGGTTAGGCTTTATAGTGGTGAATGGGTAGCTTGCAACCTCGACTGGAACCAGTGTTGCGGCAGAGAAGAAGGTGGACTTGCCAGTGTTCGGCTTCCCGACGACACCAACCATCATGACTCTTGACTTCCCACCAGACTTAAGACAAATCAGATAAATGAAACTTCTGCTACGAAATGCACAACAGCTTCCCCATAAAATATTATATATCTGATGGACTTAGGATGTCAGGCTATAAGTAAGATAAATTAATGAATTAAACACTTCGGCTTAAGGTCGATAAATATGGACATCTGGAGAGACCTTCCACCGGGCGACGAACCTCCAGAGCTGCTAAACGCGGTTATTGAGGTGATAAGTGGTTCAAGAGATAAGTATGAGTATCGTCCTGATTGGGAAGCATTTGTTTTAGACCGAATAATTCCGTCCTCTGTGGTTTTTCCTGTTGAATACGGTTTTGTTCCCCAAACATGGTTTGATGACGACGATGCACTTGATATAATGGTGTTGAGTTATGAACCTCTCGAAGTTGGATGCATAGTTAAGGTTAGAGTTATAGGAGCGTTGATAATCGAAGACGAGAAAGGTGAAGATCCCAAAATATTGTCCGTGCTCGTGAACGACGCCAGATTTGAAGGATATAAGGACATTACAAACGTTCACAAGCATAGACTTAGAGAAATTCAGGAATTCTTTGAAACCTATAAACGATTAGAACAGCGAAAATGGACTAAGTTTAAAGAATGGAAAAACGCTGAAGAAGCAAGAAAGATTGTGAACTACGCGATCAAACGGTTTGAGGACCTTAATGTGAAATAGTATCGTGCGGGGGATATCAGCTAGTTTTTAACACTAAATGTATGTAGCAAAAGCGATGAACTTATTCGAAGGTTAAAACAACTTTGTGTGCTCATGGAGAAGAGGCGAATTGAAGTCAAAAGTGAAAGTTCTAGTCTGTGACTCAATTCACAGAGAAGGAATAGAAAAACTAGAAGAGGTCGGCTTCGAGGTTGATATAAACCCTACGATTTCACACGAACAGCTAAAAAAGGGCGTTTCAGAATATGACGCCCTCATTGTCCGAAGCAGAACCAAAGTGACAAAGGAGATCATCGAGGCTGGAAAACGGTTGAAGATTATAGGTCGGGCAGGCGTCGGCCTAGACAACATCGACACAGAGACCGCACAAGAAAGA
>Ga0224501_10004967_pt1 | contig 10491 bp, 6 predicted proteins | sample SF_Oct11_sed_USG_4_FD_169105 | JGI IMG/M metagenome (GOLD analysis project Ga0224501, IMG submission 169105) | Sediment microbial communities from San Francisco Bay, California, United States - SF_Oct11_sed_USGS_8_1 | ecosystem: Environmental > Aquatic > Marine > Sediment | place: USA...
ATCAGCGAGGACGGACGGCTGACCACCGTGATGCTGGAAACCTACGCCTTCAGCCAGCCGGAGGCAGGGGACATGATGGAGGGCTTCGACGATCTGCCACAGGGGCCGGCCGTAGCGGGCCCCGGCGAGAAGCTCCCCCCGCTCAGCGATACGGAAAACTCGGCCGTGGTGAACGCGGTCCGGGAAATCTCCGCCAGGTTCCAGGCGCCGGACTTCAGGATACACATCGCCGGCTCGCCCGTGGTCACCGACAGCCTCAAGCAGATCATGCAGCGCGACATGCGGCGCTTCATGCTGATGGCCATCGGCATCATCGGTGTGTTCCTGCTGCTGTTGTTCCGGCGTATCGCCGGGGTGCTTCTGCCCATTCTGGTGGTACTGTTCAGCGTGGCGGCCACCATCGGCCTGCTGGCGGCCACCGGCGTCAGCTTCAAGCTGCCCATGATGATCCTGCCCTCGTTCCTGCTGGCGGTGGGGGTGGGCGCGGTGGTGCATCTGCTGGCGGTGTTCTTCCGCAATTATGCGGACAGCGGTGACCGGGAGGAGGCGATAGTATACGCCATGGGTCACTCCGGGCTGCCCATTGTGATGACCAGCCTCACCACGGCCGCCGGGCTGTTGTCCTTTGCCACCACCGATTTTGCGCCGGTGGCCGACCTGGGCATCTTCGCCTCGGCGGGCATCATGATCGCCCTGGTGTTCACCATGGTGCTGGTGCCGGCCCTGCTGGCGGCCTGGCCCCTGCGCCGGACCCCCCGGTTCAGCTTCAAAAGCGATGGAACCCTGGTGGACAACATTCTGCACGGGCTGACCCGGTTCGCCACCCGGCATCCGTGGCCCGTCGTGCTGGTGACCCTGGCGGTTTCCGTCACGGCGGCCCTGGGGCTGCCCCGGCTGCACTTTGCCCACAACACCCTGTCCTGGTTTGGCGAAAACATGCCCCTGCGCCAGAGCACAGAGCTTATCGACAGCCGCATGAAAGGCTCGCTGAGCCTGGAGGTGCTGGTGGATACCGGGCGGGAAAACGGCCTGTACGAACCGGAAACCCTGCGCAGGCTGGAGGCGCTGGGCGCCTTCGCCGGCAATTTCCGTGATTCTTCCGGACGGGCCTTTGTGGGCAAGACCAACAGCATCGCGGACGTGGTCAAGGAGATCAACATGGCTCTGAACTCCAATGACCCGGCACACTACACACTGCCGGACAACCGGGAACTGGTGGCCCAGGAGCTGCTGTTGTTCGAGAACAGCGGCAGTGACGATCTGGAGCGGTTGGTGGATTCCCAGTTCAGCACCGCCAGGCTGACCGTCAAGGTCCCCTGGAACGACGCTGCGGTGTATATCGGCTTTCTGCAGGCCGTGGAAGATGAGGCCGAGCGGCTGTTCCAGGGCCAGGCCCGGGTGGAGGTGACCGGTCTGCTGAGGCTGTTCACCCAGACCCTGTTCCTGCAGATGAGGAGCATGAGCCAGAGCTACCTGATTGCCTTCGTGGTGATAACCATACTGATGATATTGCTGATCGGGCGGTTCCGCCTGGGGCTGTTCAGCATGATCCCCAATCTTTTGCCCATCCTGATCACCCTGGGGATGATGGGCTGGCTGGGAATTCGCCTGGACGCCTTCACGCTGCTCATAGGCAGCATCGCCCTGGGGCTGGCCGTGGACGATACCATCCACTTTTTCCACAACTACATACGGTACACGGCCCGCACGGGCAGTTCCGCCCTGGCCATCGAAAGCACCATGCAGACCACGGGGCGGGCCCTGCTGTTTACTTCCCTGGTGCTGGTGGCCGGGTTCTGGGTGTTCATGTTTTCCGAGATGAACCATCTGTTCAGCTTCGGGCTGCTTACCGGAGTGGCCCTGGCCCTGGCCAGCGTGTTCATTCTGGTGGTCACCCCGGCCATGCTGACCCTGCTGGCCCGCTGGAGGGTCACCATGGTTTCCGATGAAGCCGGCCAGGGTCAGGGAACGGCCACCGGGGAGCCCGGCGTGGAGGCAACCGAGCAGTCACGCGCCTGAGAAGGCGTCCCGGCGGGGAGAAATTCCCGCCGGATTTTTGATTGACATACGGAAATGATGTTCATAATATGACTGATAGTCACAAGGTGATTAATAGTCACCCGGCAACACAGTGACTTTAAGTCGCACAGCAACACAGTGACTTTAAGTCACCCGGCAACACAGTGACTTGTTGCCCTGCTGCAGCAGGAGAAGGCAGCGGGAGAAAGCAGCAACGTAAGACAGCAACGCAGGGCATCGGACCGGGTGCCAGGCAATGTATCAGAAAATGCAGCCGGCAGAACGCCCGGCAGGGAGCAGCAATCCTGCCCGGGGGCCTTCCGGCACAAACATGAGCAAGTCCATGGGCATTGCGGAACGCAGGGAACGGGAATTCAGGCAGCGCGAGCAAAGCATCCTCCAGGCGGCTCTGGGCCTGGTGGGCAGCACCCCCTGGGCGGAAATCACCATTGACCGCATCGCCGAGCAGGCTGAAATCGGCAAGGGCACGGTGTACAAGCACTTCCGCAGCAAGGAGGAGATTCTGGCCAAGCTCCGCGTTGGCTGCTCCCTCGAACTGCTGGAAAAACTGAAGCAGGTTGATCCTGCCCTGGGGCCGATTCCCCGGCTCAAGGAATCCATCAAGATACACCTGCGCACAATCTACGAGGACTCACGGCAGTTTTCCCTGTGGCAACAGTGTACCGGCATTGATCCCCAGAGCCTGAGCCCGGAGCTGGCCGCGGAGTTCGTGGGCTCCGAGGAGGCCATCTACGGTCACTTTTCCGGGCTTCTGGAGGAAGGGCGCCGCCTGGGCCTGGTGTCCGGCGAGCAGCCGGACCTGCAGATATTCGCCGGGCATGCCGCCATGGTGGGCAGCCTGATCCTGTTGCAGATACCGCGCAACAAAAGTCTGCCCCTGGAGGAGGTGCTGGAATACCTGGCGGATTTCATTACCAGGCGCCTGGAGCCGGGTCCCCCGCCATAGGGTGCCCATTCCGGATGCAATGCGATCCGGTTCGTTAATAGAGCAGAGCACATGAAGCAGAGTAGATGAAGCTGAGCTGATTAAATTTGAGCTGATTAAAATTTGCGGTGCAAAGAGCGGGACCCGGGGGGAGCGACAGCCGGGGTGAAACGGTGTTTCCGCCCATCCAAGGAGAAGGCGAAATGAAAGATTACATCATGAACGGCCTTATCAGGCAGACCACCCTGCACCCGGTGCGGACGATCATCCTGATCCTGCTGCTAACCGTGCCGGCGGCGCTTTTACTGGTGCAGCCCGGGGTGAAGCGCGACCCCAATCCCTATCCGCTGAACCGGGACCATCCCTCGATGATCTCCTACCGGAAGCTGCAAAACGAGTTCACGGGCAATAAGGAGACGGCCCTGGTGATGCTGGTGCATCCCGAAACGGTGTTCAACCCGGACACGCTGATCCGCATTCAGCGCCTGAGCAGTTCCCTGGAGTCCATGAACTTTCTGACCGCGGCCGACAAGCAGGCCCTGGCCCCCTTCCGCGATGCGTCCGACAGGGAGACGGCGGAGTTGCTTGAGGCCCTGATGGGCGGCGAAGGCAGTGAGCTGGATGAACTGACGCTGCTGGATCTGCGCTCCCGGCTGGAAACGGAGCCGGTGCAGGGTCTGGACAGGGCCGCCCTGGAGGCGGTGCTGGAAGACCTGCTGCTGCGGCGCTATCCGGTGCGCAAGCTGACCAGTCTGTCCACGGTGGAAAACGTGATGGCCGAGGGTGATTCGCTGCGGGTGGGCCGCTACTACGAGGAGGTGCCCCGCGGACCGGAGGAACTGGAAGCCCTGCGCCGGCTTGTTTCCTCCGACGAGATTCTCCGCGATGTGTTCATCTCAAAAGATGGCCGGGCCACCACGATCATAGTGGAAACCAATGTGCCGGACCACCGCACTGACCTGCACCTTCTGATGGCCCGGGAAATTGAGCGGCTGGCCGTGGAAATACCCGGCCCGGGAAAGGTGCATCTTTCCGGAACCCCGGTGCTCAACGCCACCAACATGCTGGTGATGAACCAGGACTCCTCCACCCTGTTCCCGGTGGTGATGACCCTGCTCACCGTTCTTCTGTGGGTCACCTTCCGCAGTCTGCGGGGCATTCTGCTGCCCCTGGGGGTGGTGCTGCTGAGCGTGGTATGGACCCTGGCCCTGAAGGTGGCGGGCGGGGTTCCCCTGAACATGATCACGGCCTCCCTGCCGCTGTTCCTGATTACCATCGGGGTGGCCGACGGCATCCACCTGGTCTCCGAGTTCAAGCACCAGCTGGCCCGCCTGGGTGACCGCCGCAGGGCGGTGGCCGTCACTGTGGAGCACATGTTCATGCCGGTGGTGATGACCAGCCTCACAACCGCGGCGGGTTTTGCCTCGCTGGCCTATACCGACCTGATCATGGTGCGGCATTTCGGCATGTTCGTGGCGTTGGGGGCTCTGGTGGCCATGGTTATCACCCTGGTGCTGGTGCCCGCGGTGCTGTCACTGGGTGCCAACCCGGCCGCATCCAAAGGGCCGGAGCCTGACGCCGGCGGCGGCGGTCTGGTGGCGGCGCTGGAGCAAAGGATGGTCGGTCTGCTGGCCGGGGTGAGCCGGCTGGCGGTGGAGCGCCCCCTTCCCCTGGTGCTGGTCAGCATTGTCATCGCTGCTGCTGCCGGATATGGCGTGACCCGCGTGCAGGCCGAGAACGACTTTCTCACCTATTTCGAGGAAAGCATGCCCGCCATCCAGGCCACCAGGGCCATTGACGCCACCATGGCCGGTTCGCTGCCGGCCAATGTGCTGATCTCGGCCACGGGGGTGGGCTCCGAGCCCTTCAAGAACCCGGCCCGGCTGGCCGCCGTGGAGGCCCTGCAGGAGCATCTGAAGCAGGTTCCCCATGTGGGCAAGACCCTGTCCCTGGTGGACATGCTCAAGCGGATCAACCGCACCATGCACTCCGACGACCCAAAATGGCACCGCCTGCCCGGGGATGACCAGGGCCCGGAAGGGCGCAACCTTATCGCCCAGTACCTGCTGCTGTATGAAAACGGCGGCGGGGAGAACCTGAACAACTTCGTGACCCCGCAGTTCGACGAACTGAACGTGGTGGTCAACATGTCCAGCCGCAACACAGAGGATGTGGAACGGGTGATCAGCTCCATAGCGGAATACGCCGCCGCCCACTTTCCCCCGGAGATGAAGATCCGGTTCGCGGGTACGGCCGAGATGATCACCGCCTCCAACAACGAGATAGTCTCCAGCCAGGTGCGCAGCCTTTCCATATCCCTGCTGGTGATCTTCCTGTTGCTCATGCTGCAGTTCCGCTCACCCACCCGGGCTCTGCTGGGGATCATCCCCTTGAGTTTCGCGGTGCTGATGAACTTCGGCTTCATGGGATACTTCGGGTTTTTCCTCAATGCCGGCACGGCCATTGTGTCCAGCATCGTGATCGGAGTGGGGGTGGACTTCGCCATCCATTTCCTGAGCAGGCTGCAGACCGAGCTGGACCGGGGAGCCGGGCTGGCGGCGGCCGTGACCGAGACCATGCTCAGCAGCGGCAAGGCCATCAGCGCCAACGCGTTCATCGTGGCGGCGGGATTTTCCGTGCTGACGATCTCGCGCAGCGTGCCCATGCAGACCGGCGGCATCATGATCGCCATGACCCTGCTGGTGAGCGCCCTGGCCACGCTGGTGCTGCTGCCGGCGGTAATTTCTTTTTGCTGCTCCCTGCCCGCCCCACGGCAACAAGCCTCACAGGCGGGGGGCAAGGTGACACTGGAGGCCTGATGACGATGAGTGCCCATACTGCGGCCCGGGCAATCGTGCCGGCCGCGCTGAGTATAACCCCCTTTTCGGAGGAACCGAGCCATGCATAACCACGCCCACCCCCAACGGGGCAGGTCCGCCCTGGCGGGCCCGCCCACGCTACCGCCCAGACCGCTGCCGCGTTCCCTGTCCCTGACGACCTTGCTGACACTGAAGCTCTTACTGGCGCTGCCGCTGACACTGGCGCTGCCGCTGACACTGGCGCTGCCGCTGACACTGTGGCCGGCCAGCTCGGCCCTGGCCCAGACCGGCCGGGAGATCATGCAGAAGGTCAACGACCGGGATGACGGCAACAACCAGGTATCCAAAATGGAGATGGTGCTCATTGACCGCAACGGAAAGGAGCGGGCACGGGCCATCCAGTCCTACCGCAAGGACAAGGGCAAGGATACCCACTCCCTGATGTTCTTCCTGTCGCCCGCGGATGTGGAGGGCACCGGCTTTTTGTCCTACGACTACGATGCCCAGGGCAAGGACGACGACCAGTGGCTGTTCCTGCCCGCCCTGCGCAAGACCAAGCGCATCGCCAGCAGCGACAAGAGCGGCAGCTTCATGGGCTCGGACTTCAACTATTCCGACATGACCCGCCCCGACCTGGACGACTTTAACTTCAAGGTTCTCAAGGAGGAGGTGCTTGACGGCCAGAAGACATGGCGCATAGAGGCCGAGCCCAAAACGGAGGTAACCAAGGAGGAAACCGGCTACGCCAAGTCGGTGATCTGGGTGCGCCAGGACAATCACATGGTGGTGCGCGGAGTGCGCTGGGTCCATAACAGCCGCCGCATGAAGTACATGCAGGTCAAGGAAGTCAAGCAGATAGACGGCATCTGGGTGGGCACGGAGATGGTGATGACCACCAAGGAGGGCAAGAACACCGTGCACGCCACCGTGCTGAAATTTTCCGAGATCAGGTTCAACCAGGACCTGCCGGAGAGCATGTTCACTACCAGACGGCTGGAGAAAGGGCCCTGATCCGGCAGGCTCCGGAATGTTTTACCGGCGTTCCGCTCCCCGGATGGGGGGCGGCAGCCGGCACAAGGCAAGACCATAAGGCAGAAATGAACAGGAAACACCAGAATATCACCACTGAACACCGCCCGGCGCGGGGCCGCCCGTTGGAGGCGCTGAGGCTTTTTATCATCATGGCGGCGGCGTTGCCGGTTCTGCTGGCCGCCCTGGCCCACCCGGCCCTGGCCGCCCCGGATGATCCGGGCAACGATGACCTGCTGGAGGGCTTCGACGATTCCCTCCCCGCCGCGGATACAGACCAGACCGGCAGCCCGCCCGCCGGGGAGGGGCCGTCCTGGCTGACCTTCGGGGGGTTCCTCCGGCTGGACGCGTCCTATAACTACGCCCACCAGCCGCCCCTGCCCGGTCAGACTGACTGGCGGGGCTGGTCCAAAATGCGGGGCACGGTGCGCCTGGAAATGGACTTGCGTCCGGGAGCTGGCTGGCGGGCCTTTGTCAGCGGGCAGTCCTTCCGCGATGGCGTGTACGCCGCCCGGGGACGCGAGAACTATTCCGATGAAGTGCTGGATAATTACGAGGCCGAATCGGAGTTCCGGGAGGTGTTCCTGCAGGGGAGCCTGCTGCCCAGCCTGGACCTGACCCTGGGGCGGCAGATAGTGGCCTGGGGCAAATCCGATTCGATCAGGGTGGTGGATGTGATCAACCCCATCGACTTCAGGGAGCCCGGCATGACCGACCTGGAGGACCTGCGCCTGCCCGTGACCATGACCCGGCTGGATGCCTTTGCCGGCCCCTGGCGGCTCACCACCCTGGCCGTGCACGAGGTGCGGTTCGACCGCATGCCTGTACCCGGCAGCGATTTCTTCCTGAGCGAAATGGCCGCGATGAACATGGAGGAGGAAATCCCGGAGGACGGCGGCCGCAACACCGAATACGGCCTGGCCCTGCAGGGGGAGTTCACCGGCTGGGACATGGGCCTGTACTGGGCGCAGTACTTCGATGACACCCCGCGGGTGTACGACATCGCCTTCGGTATGCCGCCCAAGGTGAGTTTGCGCCATGAGCGGCTGACCATGGCCGGCGCGGCCTTCAACACCGTGGCGGGCTCCTGGCTGTTCAAGGCGGAGCTGGCCCGCATCACCGGCTTCCGGTTCTACAACGACCCCGAAAACGTCTATACCCGGATGGATGTGCTGGGCGGGGTGGAATACCTGGGTATCACCAACAACACCTTCACCCTGGAGGCGGTGGACCGGCGGCTGCTCGGTTTCCGCCCGGAGCTGGAGGAGAGCCCCGACGCAAAGGTCGAGGATATTGTGCAGTACTCCCTGTCCTGGCGGGGGAGCTTTCTGCGGGAAAAGCTGGATCTGATGGCCATGGCCAGCTATTTCGGCTCCAGCGCCGAGATGGGGGGGATGCAGCGCTATTCGGCATCCTACGAGCTGGCTCCGGCCCTGAATATCACCGGGGGGCTGATGGTCTTCGTACCCGGCGACGGCTCGAACCCCATGATATACAACGCCCGGGACAATGACCGCCTGTTTGGCGATATCAAGTGGAGCTTCTGACAGGCTCCCGGTGCCCGGGCGGGGAGCAGTCCTCCAGCAGTTCCACGTTCACCCGCGCCCCCGGCTGCAGGTCCGCGCCCCGCTCGTCCAGCACGATAAGGGCGTTGGCCAGCAGTGAATAGTGCCGGGGAAGTTCCAGTCGACGGTGCAGCGGAGTGACCGTGGGCAGGTCTCCCGGATTATTTTCCAGCCGGGCCGGAATGAAGTGGCTGCACCCGGGCCGGGCCTGTAATGGAGTGCCGAGGATTGCTCCGGTGCGGAACCGTTCCGTGGCCGTTCTTCCGCAAAGCATCAGCAGCGCCGGCCTGATGAGTATCTCGAAGCCCAGCCAGACCGCCGTGGGCGGGCCGGGCAGCGCGAAGCACAGGACAACGCTTCCCGCCCCTCCCAGCGTGCCGAAGATGGTGGAGGTGGCCACACTGATCCGGACCCGGTTGAAATGGACGCTGGCTCCCAGCCCCTTCAGGATATCCTCCCCGAAGTCGAAGTCGCCCCGGTGCGAGCCCCCGGTGGTGATTATCACCCGGCAGGGTGGCTGCTCCGCCGAGCCGTTGATGGCCTCGCGCAGTTTTTGCTCGGCGGCGCGGGGGTCGTCCCGGCCGATTCCCAGCAGCACCGGTTCGGCGCCCGTTCCGGCAATGAGCCCGGCCAGCAGATGAAGGTTGCTGGCATGGATCTGTCCCGGGCTCAGAATGGTTCCCGGCAGCGCCAGCTCATCCCCCAGCGATAACACTCCCACCCGGGGCACCCGGAACACCGGGGCCGCCGGCAGGCCCTGGCCGGCCAGCAGGGACAGGTGGCGGGCCGTGAGGGCCTCGCCGCGCTGGCCGATCAGGCTGCCCTTTTTCAGATGGGCTCCGGCGGGGGTGATGTTCTCGCCCGGCTCCAGGGGCCCTTTCAGCGCAAAGGCTCCCTCCCCCAGGGGTTCGGTATCCTCCTGCCGCACCACCGCGTCCGCTCCGGCGGGGATTAGCGCGCCGGTCATCACCCGCACGGCACCCCCCGGGGCCACCTCGCCGGCGGGGGCATGGCCCGCCCCCACCACCCCGGAAAACTCCAGGCGCACCGGTGCTGCCGGGGACGCGCCCCGGGAATCGGAGCTTTGCAGGGCGAAGCCGTCCATGGCCGACCGGGGCGTGGGGGGATCGTCGGAGCGGGCGTGGATGTCCCCGGCAAGCACCCGTCCGTGAAGCCGGTCCAGGGGCAGTTCCCCGCTTCCCGGCGGATGCACATGTGAAAGGATTGTCTCCAGCGCCTGCTGGCAGGAAAGGGCGTCCATCTTGGCTCCGTTGGTTATGCTGCCGCCATCATGGTTTGCTGAAAGCCAAATGTCCACCGGGCTCAGGGCGGCGGCTCATATTCTGGCTCTCCCACTGGCTCTCCCACTGGCTCTCCCACTGGCACCGGCACTTCCCGGCCATCAAGATCAATTATACAGCCGTCCCCGGCTCCGTCGGCCCGGGCGTCCCGGAGCAGTTCCCAGCGGGGGTTGTCAGCGAACAGGGCCGGCAGGCCGTATTCCTTCACCCGGCAGTACAGCCGCTCCTGTCGGTCCAGAAACAGCGATTCGGGCCGCAAGGGCTCCCGGGTGCCATCGTTCAGTTCCACCAGTACCGCCAGTGTTCCCCGGTTCCCCCGGTTCCCCCGGTTTTCAGGTTTCTCCGGTTTCTCCGGTTTCTCCTTCCGGCCCGGAGCGCCCCGCACCAGCCGCCGCACGCGGTATGGCGGGGAAAGATGCCGCAGGTAGCGCACATCGTACCCGTCGCCGGTGTGATAGCGCACCCGGTAGCGGCCGCATAAGGGGTCGAAATCCAGGTGCCGCTGGAAGTGCTCCAGGATCCGCCCCCGCTGAAGCTTCTCGCCCACGAACCAGTTGCCCCGCTCATCCACCACCAGCTCCTCCAGGGTGAATTCCGCCAGTTGCGCGGGGTTTATCTGGGCGCTCAGGGGCTCTGTTCCCAGCTTTTGCAGCCGGCGGTACCAGCCCCCCGGATAATAGCTGCCAGCCGGCCAGTCTCCTCCGGCCAGGGCCTCCAGCACCCGACGCAGAAACACATTGAAATCATCCGGGTACTCACCGGACCGGTGTATTCTTTCCACCAGTTCCCGGGTGCAGGGCAGGATGAAATCG